>JDSG01000133.1_pt1 | contig 19324 bp, 45 predicted proteins | sample 199341 | NCBI WGS metagenome assembly JDSG01 (sample SAMN02584197, study PRJNA231836) | bioreactor metagenome | isolation source: continuous culture bioreactor short generation time transfer1 day 52 after... | place: Germany: Bremen | reverse complement strand
TACCTGTGAGTTTTTGATATATAGACAAGCACTTGAACCTATAGATTCGTACTTCTAGTTTTTTTAAAATTTGTCCATATTTAGTCATTTTAATTGAACTTTATTAATGCATTTTGTCCATATTTTAAGGAAGGTTTTTAAAGCGTTTATTTAGTTATATAATCAAAAGTATAGTCAGGTTATTAAATATGATAAAGCTTTAAAGGATATTTGAATGTCATGTAATATTGAAAATACTTCAAAAGATTTTAGTATATGCTTACCAGCTATAAATAATAAAAAGAGACTAAAGTTTTTTTTCTTCTCTAGAAGAAATTGAAAAATTTATAGAATATAGAACAGAGGTTAGCCATTTATTGGATATGATGAATATACAAGTATATTATAAAAGTATAAACCTTGGTGTATTAACTTCAAATAGGGACAAAGCCTGGAAATATTGTTTTAAAATGAAAAACTTAAATAAAGAAAATCTAAAACTATTATATTCTTATTACTATGAAGAAGATAGTTATGTTGATGAACAGATATTACCTGAATATAAAATATATGAAATTAAACATTTAAAAGATGTTATTTTAGTTACTACTTATGAATATGAGGACTATGGAACATATGATTTTCTAATAGTTAATAATAATATATTAGGTAGAACTAAAGAACTAAGTGAATATGTAGAGAAATTACTATTCAGCTAGATTTTCTTTTTATTAGCTAAAAGATTAGGAAAAATTACATCTGTTTCTGGATGAAATTCTATTCCTTTATCTTTTGGTCTACAATTTAATAGCTTATTGTTACTACAATAGATTTGTTTAACTTTTCCTTTTGGATTATTATAAATCATCAAGTTCTAACACCATCATTACATTCACTACATACTTTAAATTTGTTATTACACTTGAAACATTTATATCTTGTTTCACTTTCTCTGATAACTGAAGATTCAGCGTTACATTCCAAGCATCTTTTTAAAGTATAATTGCAGACTGGAAAGTTATTACACGCATAAAAAATATCACCCTTTTTATTTATTTTTTTCAATTATCTTTCCATTGCTACACATAGGGCAATTAATTTGTTTTTTAATAATATTATATTTATCAATAAACTTAGTGAGGTTTAGTATTCTTACTTTAAAATAATCTTTTTTTATCAATAAACTCTCTAATAAATGGTGACATTTCATTAAAGTCAGCTTCAATCCAAACCTCTTTTTTTTGCTCTTGTTAATGCTACATACATTAACCTCCGTTCTTCTGCAAAATCGATATTTGTTTCTTTAGGTGGCAACATCATTTCTATAATTTCATCAGAGTCTCTCATACTTGGGAATGCTCTAAATCCACCTTTTACATCTATTAAAATTACGTAGTCAGCTTCTTGACCTTTTGAACTATGAATAGATGCATATCTAATTTGCATATTATATTTTCTAGAAACTTCATTTTTAAAATAGTTTTCAATATCTTCTCTTGATTCTTTAATTCCTTTGTAGTTGTGATATCTACTTAGTATAAGAATTTCTGTTTCTTTTGTCGTAGATTGTCTCTTTTTAATTTTATTTAATACTTTATTTACAATCTCTTCTGTTATTTCACTATTTTTCAAAATAATATTAACTTTTGGATGTCTTTCTCTTGTTATAACGTTAATTTTCTTTTTTTCTTGGTTACTATTTTCTTGAACAAAATTACTTGATGTAGTTAGTATCTTGTCATTGAATCTAAATGTGTAATCAAGTAAAGTTTTTGAATAACCAAAATTATTATTATTTGAAAATTCATTTTTAAAATTAGTTACAAATCTGAGTTCACTACCACTAAAACGATATATTGCTTGCCAATCATCACCCACACAAAATAAGTTAGGTTTATTAGATATTTTTAATAGGTTTTTAATTAATTCTGCTCGTGCATATGATATATCTTGAAACTCATCAATCATTATATAGTCATATGGAGATTTAAATAAACCATCTTTTACATATTTATTTGCTTTAAATATCATATCATCAAAATCAATTGCTCCAATAGATTTTAACTCTTTTTCATATTCATCTAATATTGATTCAAAAATCTCAATAAAAAATATTATTCTTTTACTAGATTCTATTTCTTTATTAGAATGCTCCTCTTTAATGTTAATTAGTTTATTTTCAGAGGCATTTTTATATAAGCCAATAAATTGTTTTAATAAACGAGTAATTTCATTAATAAGATTAGATGATTCAATTTTTTTTAATGATTTCTGCGACAGTTAGTTCTTTTAAGTTAATGTCAAAACTTTCTATTCCCTCTCTTACTTTTTGTTCTATAATTGGAGGACTTATACAATCTTTATAATTTATAATGAAAAATTTTTTTTCTTTTAGACACTCAAGTGTTGGGAGTTTAGTTTTGTATGTACTTTTAAAACTGTTATTTTCATAGAAAATATAAATATTAAAGTCTATTAAATGAAATGAAGCCTTTATATTTTCACAATCTTCGACAGTTTTATTTACATCATATTTAATATTATTAAAATACAAAAAGTTTGCAATTATACATTCATCATATGTTCCAAAAGGTTCATTATCTGGATTTACAGGTCTTATATTTCTTAACTTCATGAATTGTGCATATTCACCTAATGACTTAAACTTATATTTTCCTATGTCAGGGTAAGGATAAATATAAAACTTAAAATATATAAATAGTCTATTTATAAATTCTACATCATGATTCATTAATTTGAGTAAAGCTTTTTTTTAATATATTTTTTTTGCTTTGATTCTCCAATAACATTGTATACTTTGCCATCAACTGTTTCAATTATAGATTTTCCTAAACTATGAAAAGTTGCTATATTATTAGGTTGTTTATAATGATAAACTTTTGTTTCAGGTATATCTTTTGAACGTGATTTAAGTTCAAGTCTAGCTTTTTTTATTATAAGCAAGAATAAGTATATTATGTGAGTTTACTATTTTTTTCTTTTATTAAGTAAGCTGCTCTAGCTAACATAACTAAAGTTTTACCACTACCAGCACCTGCAATGACTAAATTGTTGTCATTATTAACAAGGCATGCTATTCGTTGTTTTTTTTTCAAACCAAATTTACTTAAGTTATTAAAAAAAGGATTCATTATCAATTAATGCTTTATCTAAGAATTTTTTTACGCACTTCTTTTACAAATCCATTTATATTGTCTTTAATTTTTGAAATAGTAATAATTTTCTTGTCTAAAGTACGTTCTAAAATGTCTTTTTCATATATATTAAATAAATTATTAATTGTTTTATCTTCTAGAAGTATTTTCATTTCTTTTATCATTGTTCCTGAAAAATATTTTTTGCTTGATATATATTATAAAGCTCTGTGTATATTTCATCCACTATTTTTTTATCTTTATCGAAATTTTGTCGTATTTTTTTCTTTTCTTTTTTTCTTCTTCTTTTTGTTTTAATAGAGCAATTCTTGCTTCATCTTGCATTTTTAGTTCTAACTCTTTTTTCTCTTTATTTTTAAGTCTTTCTTCTTTTTCTTTAAGTTCTTTTTCCTGTTTTAGTTTACTGGCCTTATGAAATATTGAAATGTATTCATTTATAGAGTTATAAATCGATTCTACTGAACTTGGGTGAAGAAATTTTAGATATATTACTTCTGAAACACCATAATATATCTTTATCTTTGAATATTCTTCTTTTATATTAGAAATATCTTTATAATTAATTGTTTCGTTAAATGATATACAGTTTATTTCAATTTCTTTTTCTTTATATATAATTTCAGTTTCTAGATTAAAGTACCCAAACGATAACTTTTTTTATTAAAGTTCCGATAATAGAAGTTTTGTAAATTTTTTTTCATAATTTCCAATTCAAAATAGTAATATTAATAAGAAACTAATTATACTTAATTGTAATTATTATTATATAATATCTGTGAGTTTCAGAATGTGAATTTAGAAAAAAGCATTAAAATAGTATTTTTATATATTGTTGATATAGAAAATTCTTTATTTTACTAGGTTATACTAAATTAGGATTTGAGTTTTTCTATTAACATTAACTCTCTATTTAATGCTTCTTCATATTTTTTTTTATAATCATCTCTATCGTCTTCTAATTTTTCAATTCTTTTTTTTATATTTTTTTATAAGATAAGCCTCTTTTTCTTTTTCTTCATTGATTTTTTTCAATTAAGTCATCAAATTTAGATCTATTTGCCTTTATAGCACCTCTTTGTCTTCCTGCTTCAAGTGCAACAGTATCCTGATTGATTTTAGTATTTTTAGGGATATTTATTGGTTCATTCTTAATCAATCTTTCTAATGCTTCATAATAATCTAAAATAGCCATTTTAATCCTTTTTTTACTCTATTGTGGTATTCTTTTAGTTTGTTCAAGTCATATAATTCATTTCTATATTCAATACTATTTTTATCTAGTTTATCTACAAATTTTTGTTGTTTTTTTTATTACTGATTCTAAATTCTTTAATTTGTGAACTGCAGAAGTACATCCAATACAATCAATTAGTGATCTTTTTAATTTTGATTCACAAGGCTCAAATTGTGTACAACCTCCTAACATTGTCTCTCTCCATGCAAGTTCCCCCCCATTTTTAAATTTTTTTAATAGTTCTTTCTCTATCTTCTAAGATTAATATTTTGTTGTTACCATATTTTTCATAGAGACTATTTTTTTATAATATTCCCTTGAACACTTATAAGTTCATCATCATTTAATAAAAAGAATTTCATAAATGATAGAGCTTCTATTTCAGTTCTTATAGTATTAATATCATTAGCTATATGATCAGAATGTATATTTAATAAGTCTTTTGCGCTACTTGAACCATTTTGATAATAAAATGACATATCACGAAAGAGATGTTTAAATTGAACCTGTAGTGCACCAAGTGATACTAATCCACTTTGGATACTATATACGGCAAGAGATCTTCTATATTGATGGGTAGCAAAAGACCATCTTTTACCAATACCAAAATTCTCATCTCTACGCCAATCTCTTTGATAGTCGATGAACTCTAATTCCTCTATATCTTCTTCCTTTATAGTTATTGCCTGGTCTGATAAAGGTAAAACATCATCTGCTAAGTATGGTGTTGAAACAATCTTTGGATTAGACACTTCAGATTTTAAATTTGAAGTTGAAATAAAAAGATAGTTTTCATCAGAATCTAAATTAAGTTTAATAGATAACGATGTTGCAATTTTTATTAATATTGTAATTACTCTTTCTATTTCTTTTGATGTCACCCAAGATACTCTTTTTCTAGTGCCTTCTAATTTAGTAGTGATGCCAATAATTCTTGTCCTTTTTCTTTCATCAATGAACTCTAAGCAATCTGTTTTTAATGATAATACTTCTTCTTGTCTCATTCCTGAATAAGCATGGATAAGATGTTTACAAGTACCTTGAATCTTTCTAATAAAAGAACAAAAATCAGGTTTGTTTTTGATGGAGTATTTATCAAATAATTCTGTTAAATTGTAAGCTTCTTGTGCATCTTCCCAATAAATGCATTCTTCATTAAATAGATATTCTTGCCCTTGGAATTTATTTGATGCAGCAAAATATTTTGTATTGATAATATTTTTAATAAAGAGACTGATATTTTCAATATTTTCTTCTATTAGATTAACTTGTTGCCATCTCTCTTTTATACTTGCAACGTAAATTGAAGATGGAATAACAGGAGTTTGTTTTTTTATTAGCAAGATGGTTTGCCATGTAACTATTTAAAAAGTCTAATAGCTTTTTATCTTCTTTATATTTTACACCAGTAATTCTATTACTCTTTTTATTTAGAAAAGAGAGTACACTTTTAAATTTATTTAATCTACTGAATACATCTTTATTTTTCTCAATAAATTTTCTTAATATTTTTTTTACTTTCGAGAGCTTCAAATAGTGTTTTATTAAAACTTTCAGCATAGATACTTAGCCAATAAAGACAAGAGGATAATGAAATTACTGTAACAACAGATACTCCTGAGCCAGTTTTACCTCTCATCATTGTCATTATTAAAAAAAATTAATCTTTTAGATTGGACTATATTCTCTTTGTTTCTTAAATCTTTTTCAAATTTGATGGTATGGCTTTGATATGGAGTTGAAGAATAGGGCGTTAGATCCCATATATTGTCACCATATTTAGATAATACAATTCCTTTTGAATCTCTTGATATAGCATAATCATTACCAGGTTCTATAAAAGTTCTATGTAACTCATATTTATCAGGAAGAGACAATTCATTTTTACTAAAATTTTTAAAAGGTATGATTGATATAGACATTATATTACTCCTAGTTCATCTAATATATTTAATTTATGTTCAAAATAAGGAGTTAAAATTTCTTTTTCATATACCTCAGATTTTATTTCCTTAATCTTTTTTTTCCATATCTGGGTGCTTTTTTTAATAATTTTTGAAAGATATACTTAATTCTTTCTAGGACAAGTCCATATGTTTTATTGAATAAATCTTCATCGTTCGATATATATTTACATTCATTAATGAGAAACTCTAAAGAAAAGAGCTTACGAATATCTATTTCATCAGCATGGATTCCAAACTTATCACAAAATAGACAACCTTCAACTTGGTTACAATCTGGTTTTATATTTGTGTCTATAATTTCATTAGGATTATTTATCTCTTTACATTGACCTGCTGTGATGTCCTTTCCTTCTGATTCATCAAAAATGATATCACTATTGAACTTCTCAAAAAATTCTGAGAATTGGTTTGTAGTTGATTCTAAATCTTCTCCAGAGTAATGAGCAATTGTAGTAGCTACAGAATTTTGAGATAAGTTTGCTGCAGTAATATAACCTTTTTCTTTAGATACTATATAGTTCTTGTTAACTCTACTTTCTCTTGATGTTATAATTGGTAAGTCTTTATCAATGTAATCTTTCATAAAGTTGTTTATCACACTATTAAAAGTACCTCTTTTTTGTGGAGCAGATACTCTTGCTTTATCTTTATATGAAATAAAAAAACAAGCTATCATTTTTATGTCCATCTAAAAGAAAGTCTCTTATTTTCACAAATTTTTTTAAATTCTAATATAAATTCTCTTCTTATACTATATTCAACAGGTTTATTACCAGCTCTATATTTAATATTACGAAAATTGTATTGTTCTTTCTCAATGTTATATTCATCATCCCATCTTAGTGTTGCTGCAGTAGAGTCATTCATCCCTGTTAAGGCTAAAAAGTGCATAAAGTAAGCTTTCATTGCAATTGTACCTAAGTACATTCTTATATTTGACTTTTTTTTCAATGTTATTCTTTTTTTATTTTATGAACTAAGTTATTTCTATATTGTCTAGCACTTTTTAAGTCTTCAAATTCATATATTTCTTTTATTTCATCAACATTTTTAATTATTCCTTCACTATAATCAAAAGCAGGAGTATTATTAGATTTAAGTCCAAAGTCACCAAAGTTTCTTACTGGGAATACCCATAACTCATTATTAACTAATTTTAATTTAAAAGGGTAGTCTTTTTCTTTGATTATAAAATCTGCTAGTTGATTAAATAACTTAGTATAGAAATTGAATGAATATATCATGTCTTTATCTTTACTTTTTTGGGTAGTATTTCCCCCCCGTTTATATTTTATAGGGTCAATACCTTCATCAATTATAGATTCTCTATCATCAAAAATTGTTTTTAACATATCTAATGCATTAGCATAATGGCTTTGAGCTGAACCATAAGAAAAAGTAGTGTCTTTTATTTTATTTCTTAAATACAATACATAAAGGTGGAATATTTTTTTGTGCTTGGTTTATATTTAGTGGGAACTCTAGATTATTAGAGTTTAACCAAATGATAAAATTTTCAATTGTTTTGTAATATAAATATAGTGTTCTCTTGGCATTTCCTTTTTGTTTCCTCACTATAAATTCTTCTATAATAAAAATAAGAAGTTCTTTTCTTGTATCATCGTATGAATCTTTTATTATATATAGAGAATGAGGACGTTGCTTAATATGAAACTTTTTAAACATTAAGCTACTTACTATTGTATTATGCTCTAATTTAACACCAATTGTTTTTAAATCAAGTTTTAATAGTTCATCACTATCTAAAAGTTTATTGAGCTCTTCTAAAGAGTAAAAAACAATCTTTTGTTTTATCTTATCAGACATTTAGCATCTCCCTTAATTCTAATTCATAAAAGTCTTGTGCATCTTCTCTTAATTTATTTCTAGATCTAAAGTTTAGATATCTTTCTGTAACTTTGATATCTGAGTGTCCCATTCTTTCAGAAAGAGAAGAAAGAAGTTGGCTAATTGAAAGTTTTTCTTCTTTTACTAAAACCATGTGTGCATCAACATAGTTCATACCATAAGTGGCTCTTAAATCATGAAAAGAAAAGTCTATAGGTGTATTTTGTTGTTTTAGTACTTTTTTTTAAAGTAGTAGTTATAAATTTTCTTACAGTACTTCCTTCTGGAGGATTACTATATAGTTTTCTATAAGGATCACTTTTTGCTGCATAGTAAGGCTGCCCTTGATTACTTAAGAATAAATAGCTTAATTTATGATCATCAAATATATGTTTTGATTTATTTCTTTTTTTTGTAGCTCTTGGTGATTTAATGTATATTTGTATCTTTTTGTATAACCATGCTGGGAAAAATAATGTATTTATTTTTGAATACTTAGTATCACAATCTGTTTCATAGCCAATTTTTACTCTAAAAACTTTTTCTACATCTTTTATAGCGTGTTCAAAATGTTTTAATCTAAGAGTGAATATTGTTTGAGACCTTGCTCCTGTGAATATTGAGATATAAAAAGCTAATATCATTTCGATATTATTAGTTTTTTTTATTGCATTAAATACATTTAATTGTTCTTCTTTTGTAAGAGGATAAAGTTTTTTTTCCCTCCATCTATAATTGAATCATCATTAATTGTATGGTTTTGAGTGTGGGGGGGAGTTTTTGTTATGTCTTTACTTTTTACTTTTTTTATAATGAGTAAAGCCATATTTATCTTTATATGGAATATATTCTTCCGTAGTAGTTGACATTACATATTTGAATTTATGTTTTTCATGATCTATTAACCAGTCATAGAAATTATCAACCGCACCTATTTTTCTTTTAAAATAGCTATCAGAGTAGTTTTTAGTTAGTAAGTATTCTCTATATAACCAATTAGGTCTCTTTGTTCTTCTTGGTGCTGACAAGTAGTTAATGTCATTCTTTTCACAAAAAAAATTTTAAAAGCTAATAAATCACTTGCAATGTTGTCAAGTGTTTCTGAATCTGGAAGTTTATATTCTTTAATTTTATATAACAAATATCTATTTGCATCTTCCCATTGAGTCATATCTTTATTTAGAAGAACTGGAAAGTGTAAATAATTATTTATATAAAAATCATCATTCTCAATTTTAGTAATATTATTACCATTAAATTCTTTTAAAATAGGAGTATATATATCTAAGCTTTTAATTTTGATTTTTCTTTCTTGTTTCATACTTTTACCTTTTATAAAAAGTATTTTGCCAAAAAAACAAAAATCTAAAAAGTGAAAATACCATTTATTAATGTTTTCACACTAATAATAAGAGAACAGGTTATTTAAATAGTCTTATTTAGTCAATAAATCAAAAAAAACTTTCAATTTGCCGTAGTTTACAATTTAATGAAAAAAAAGGAAAATTTCACAATTATCCTTTCCATAGTTCTTAAAATTTGATATGTCCAAATACTCTTCATCTTCTTTTATTATGATATCTTCAATAGTATAAACTATCTTTTTATTGTTTCTTGGGTTTATACAAATATTAAATTCAGAATTAACAAGTTTTTCTTTTAAGTACTTTGGTACTTGATGATTTTCTATAGGAATAAGGTTTTTAAATATAGAGTGTTCTTTATAATATCTTATTAGATAATCAATTATCTCATGTATATATTCAAGTTTTAAATCATTGTTTAAAAGTTTGATTTCATTTAGTGTATTTGTTTTTATTTTCATAGTAGATATATTTATTTTAACATCAGATTCTTTTTGAATAATAGAGTTTAATGTATTATTCTTTTTCTGTAGTTTTGATAGTAAAGTTTCTAGCTCTATATAGGATTTACTTCTATTGTTTAGTTTTAGATATAAAACATCTGATAATTGATTTATCATATCAAGATTTAGACTATATTCAATTTTTTTCTTTTCAAATTCATACAAATCCAAATAAAATCCTTTAAAACCCACTATGGTGGTTTGAGTGAAAATTCTATAATAAGTACACTTAATTTACGAATAACACTATAGTAGGTTGAGATGAAAAAACAAGAATTTTCAAAAGAAGAAATTGAGGTATTTTATAAAGAGATAGGACAAAAGGTTAAAAAGCTTCGTAAATCAAAAGGGATGACTCAATTAGAATTATCATATGCTATGGGTTATAAATCTGTTAGTTTAGTTTCATCGGCAGAATTATATACAAAGAAAAAACACTTTAATTTAGAACACTTATATAAAATTTCTAAAATTCTAAATGTAAAACTCTCAGATATTTTATAAAATATCACTAATCCTTTTATTTGATACATATATTTTTATTTGCAATTAATCAAAATTACAATAACCTACTATAGTAGTTTATTTGAAGGATGTAAACCATGGATACTTTTGACATAATTATGATTGGATTATTTGTAGTAGTACTTTTAAGAAAACAGCTCTTGGCTTTAGTTGATAAGCTTAATGATTTTAGAAATTCTTTATAAAAAGGGGGGGAGTTGTTTATGATAACTTGTAAATCATGTAGAGAAAAAAATTGCAACAAATGCTAGAATTTGTCCTCACTGTGGTTGGAATAGGGGGGGAGCTGAAGATCAAAAAAATATAGGTAATGTAATAGTTGTATTTGCTCTTATAATTATTATAGCAGCAGTAATAGAAAAGTATATTTTTTAAAAGAATACAGCTTAAATAGCTTTTTCTCAAGCTATATAATATTTCTATCAAGATTAATATATTATAATTTTATTAATTATTGCCTAAAGGATTAAAATGGCAACTAAATTGTTTATAGTATTATTCATAATTCTTTGCATTTTAAGTTTCTTTATCCCAAACCTTTGGATAGTAAGTATTCTAGTCTTTTCAATGGGATTAATTGAAATTTACTTTGAAAAAAAAATTATTAAAGTATTAAAAATTTAATATTTTATCTATCAAAATGATGTGAGATATTAAAGGAAAGTTTCTAATGCAATTAAATGGATTAAGAGATATATCTTCATATTCAAAAGAGAAAAAAATTAAATTAGTAAATGATATAGAAAAACTAAATTGGGATACCTCTTATAATCCAGAAGAATTTATAGAACTTCTTACTTCAAATAATAAAAGACTAAAAAAATTGGGCTTTATCTAGATTAATATCCATACTTCCATACAGAACAGTCAGGATGATTGTTACAAAAGAGTTTTTAAAAGAAAATTTAAATGATGATATTTATAATCAAATCTTTCCTCAAAGAACACAAGAAATTGTAAAGCAATTTTATAAACAAATATAGCCTTTAATAAAACTGCTATATAACAATATAAAATATCATAAGTTTGTATTTTAACAATAGAATTATATATTTAAATTAAATTGTGACTTGAATATAAATGGACACATTCATTCTAAAATTGGAAAAGAAAACTTTTGTATTAATACGTCTGTAGAAAATATAAATTTTAAGTAAATGACTTGTCAGTATTATATTGTTATAATACAAAAGATTATAATTAAAGGAACTCAATGTCATTTACTCTACATAGAATGATTATGCACAGAATAAATAAAACTCAACACCAAACAGATGCATTACCAACATATAAAGATAATTTATTCACTAATAGCCCAACATTATCAACATTTACAGAATCCCTTTCAGAAACATATAGTAAAAAAAACCTCTAAAGAATATGCTAACTTTAGAACAGGTGAAAACTTGCCTGAATTTCAAAGAATCCTAGATGAATATTTAGAGGATGAAACAAATGAAACATTTAATACTTTTAGTAGGAAAGCAACTGAGCAATTGGCTGCAAAGATGAACTCTAAACCTGCATCAACGGGAGGATTTGTTGTTGTTGTAGACTTTACAAATATTTTCAGGTTTATACTAATAGCTTTAGTTAATAAAAAAAGAAGGTTATACGGAAAATAATTTGGACATTGAACAAATTGAACAATTAAATATTGATCAATTGGGGGGGATGGCAGGCTTTGTAAACATCAATAACTATTTAAATACAATGACTGACTATAGACCTTTATCCTTTATGAGAGGAACAAGAGAAGTATCTGATTATTTCTCTTCATTTCTAGGAGCAGATACAAATGTCGAAACTTCAAGTCACATGACAGGAGTATTAATCAATGCACTAAAAGACTTCTATAAAGAAAAAGGCTTTGATCAACAAACAATAGAGAGGAAGAGTCAAGATATATACTCATTTTGTGATGAAAAAAAGGCAAAATGCCGAACCAGTGAACATTTCAGCAATCTCAAATTTGCTGGATCCAGATAATCCAAATGATTTTTTTTGAATTTTCACAAAGTGAAGAAAGAAATTATAATTTAAATACAGTAATAGAATCTATTCATAAACAAAAATTAAATAATTTAAAATCTTTTAATATAAAAGGAGACGGATTTAAACTATCTTTCGATAGAGAATTGTATAATAATACTATACAATTAAATGACGATGATGAGTTAATAATTTCAAATCTTCCAAGTGATTTAATTGATCAATTAAAACAGGAATTTAATATTTAAAATGAGTAATGCAAAAGATCTTAACTTAATAATACAAAATGCTAATTCAATAATAGAACACCCAAGTATTCGTAAAACAGCATTAATTGATATTACTCTTAATTCTTCTCATATTTCAATTCTTGAAAAGTTTGAAAGAGAAGAATTATCTTTTATACTGAAATATTAAAAAAAAGAAACAAATGAAAGAATAGAAATAAAAGATTTAAAGATATCTGATAATATTCTTTTAGATTTGAGTCCTTCTTTATTAAAATCTAATTTTAATTTTAATTTCTATTTTTCTTATGATGAATTCATATCAAAAAAATTATCTTTCATTAAAGGATGAATACTTTTATATTTTGGATGAAAAAAATAACATCTTTTCAAACAAGTGAAAATAAATATTTGAATATTCACACAATAATACTAAAACTTCAAGATATATTAAATGACATTGCAGATGATACAGAGATAAAAACCAAAAATAAAATTTATACTATGTTTGATAGTAAAAAAAATCAAAATAAGTAGTGACTTTAACTTTGAAGATATTAATTATATTTTAGAAAATGATATTTCTTTTGCAAAAACTGTCACAGACTTATATGATGAACTTGAACTAAAAAAATGAAAAAAAAACAAGAGCAATATTTTTCAAAAAAATCTCTTGAAATTACTTTTCAAGAGAAAAATATTAAATTATCAGATATTTTAAGAAACTTAGAAAAACTTTTTAGTGAATATGAATCGCATTATAGAGCATATATAAACTCGTTAGAACCAGAAAAAAATTAAATATAAATTTGAAGAAGAACACAACAATTTTTTTAAAAGAACTTAATATTATACTTGGTGATGTTCATAATAAAATAATCTTCATTCCAATTGCATTTATATTTGGAGCAAGCCAATTAACTTCAGGCACTGATTTTAAAGGATTGATTATAATTATAGGAATGTTGATTTTCAGCACCTTTGTATCTCTTTTTCTAGATACTCATAATAAAGTTTTAAATATACTTGATAGCAAAATTATTGAAAAAGAAGAATATTATAAAGATAAAGAGCCTACACTTTACAAAAGTTATAAAGACAAAATCAATCTACTGAAAGATTTGTCCAGTAATATAAAAATAAGAATAACAATTATTCGATATTCTAACTGGATATTAACTTTATCAGCAGCTATTTTTTTTAGATTTATTCACTCTTAAAAACAATTAAAAAATTTAATATTATATAAAAGGATATATATGCAAAAGAATATTATGTTAAGTGAACTTCAAAAAAAAGTCATTTTAAAAAGTTTTAAAGAAGTTGATATGCATAAAGAATTAGAAATTTTATTCAGAAATATGTATCCTCTTAATTCTTCAGTTTATATTACTCATGGAAAAGATGAAATGGGAAGAGATTTAATTATCTCATTAAAAGACCCTACTGGTGCAGAGAACATTGCCGTAGTTGTTAAAATGGATAAATTGTCAGGTTCAGCTTCAGAAAAAGTACTTTTTGAAGTTGTTACACAAATAAACCAATGTTTTCAAGTTCCTAAATCAGTAAAAGATCAGCTAAAACCACTAGCTACGAACAGAGTTTATGTTTGTATATTTGGTGAAATATCAAATAAAGTTCAAGATAACCTTGATGGTAGTTTAAAAATGCATGAAGGTAGAATTAAATATTTTGATATAGAGAAACTACTTGAATTCTTTACAGAGTATTATCCTAATGTATTTTTAGGAGCATCAACACTAGAATCATTACATAAAAAAATATGAAGAATTAGAATGCAAAATGCTTGCAAAAAAATAAATTCCTGAACACTTCATATATAGAACCAAATCTACGCATGTTCAAGAAATCAAAAAAAGAACTTTTAGCAATTTCGAAAAGTTCAGATTCTAAAAAGTTTGGTAAGACTCTTGGAGAGAATATTTTTGGTGAAAAAGAGACTATTCATACTATTGCAACAAAGGCATTATCAGGTTTCCATAAAATACTTATAGAAGGTGAAGCAGGCTCAGGAAAAACAATTTTTGTACTGAAACTAACAATGCATATTATAGAAGAAACTATTCATAATATAAATGTATCAAATAAAGAAGAGTTATCAGATGTAAAAACGCCAATAACAATTAAAGCGACAAAATTAAACAATGGAAAATCATTAGAAGATGTAATAAATACGTATTATGAAGAAAGTACCACTTCATTAATACCAAATTTATTAATTATTGATGGGATGGATGAAGTTGATAATGACACAAAAGAAAAAATAATAACCCAATCAGAATTATATTGTTCTAAAAATAAAATAAGTTTAATCTTAACAAGTCGAAAAAGTACAGAAGTAAAAGAAAAAGTACAAAAATATGAAAATTACGAATTACTCCCATTTGAGACATCTCAAGCGATAAATTATTTAAAAAGAATATTAAATAAAAATCAAACATTATTAGGGGGGGCATTAATAAAAGGGTTAGAACAATTAAAGCATCAAATTCCTTTATATCCAATGTCTTTATCTTTGTTGATAGAAATTGCTCAAACACAGCAAGAGGTTCCAGCATCAATAAGTGAACTTTATAAAAGATATATAGAAGTTGCTTTAAATCAGTACAGTGATGGAGAACAAATTAATGTGCTATTTGAACCAACCATAAAAATGAGCTTTTTTTGAAGATATCTCATATAATCTATTTTACAAAAAAAACCTGTCAGTAATTAAAAAAAAGCATTTTTGATGAATTTATAGACCAATATATAGCAAATTTTCCAATTATAACTGATAAAAATGCATTTTTAAATGATATTGAAAGAACTTCTCTAATAAAAATAGGAGAAAATTATGTTGAATTTCTACATAAATCTTTCTTAGATTATTTCGTAGCAAGTTATTTTAAAAATAGGCAAACAGAACTATATGAATTAAATGAATTTGAAGATATATATTCATTGTATCATACTTCATTATGGGAAGATGTTACTTATTTTTATTTTGGACAAAAAACAAGAATTAATAAAAATGAGATTGATAAAATATTTAACAGTACTCCTGATTCTCATAATGCATTATTGAAAGACATTGGACAATTTATGATAGGTAAATTAATCCAATTTGCCTGGTTAACTGACTACAAAGATAAAAAATATGCTATTGAAAATAGTGTTTCTAATGTTTTAGATATGAGAAAAGAATTATCACAATTTATCGAAGAAGAATTAAGTATGCCTCTACCTAAAATATTAGGTGATATTCAAATGCTACATTATGTTGATGAAGCATACTCAAGTAAATTTCTTTCAGAAGAAATTAAAACCATTATTAATGAAATGTTTGAAGGGAATATAAAAGATAATCCAAATTTATTTTATTTTTCAACTTTATATATTTTAGAAAATAGTGCTTTACTTGGACAAGAATATACAAGCTTTTTCTTAGATAAGTTTGTAAATCTTTCAGAACAGATGCCGCCTGAAATATCATTACCTCTTGTTAATATTGTCACTTTATTTATAAAAAAATAAAAAAATTAAATCCAAGCCATGACCAAGCTAAAGAATTAAAAAAAGATTACAACAAAAATGAAAAATAAATATCAAGAACTTACAATTGATTATTTGAGCTTTAAAAATAAACTAGATCAACTAAGAATTAATCAATTAGCAAATAATGTAAGAAAGTAATTTAGATGTAAAAACTTAATACGTTAAAGTAAATTTGATTTATTTTATTAAGATTCCATTTGTTAGGTCAATTATTTACTTAGTAATCAGGTGATTGTAATAAACAAGATTAAAATATTATGACATGAATGGATTTAGAATTAATTGAACATAGTACAATTTACTTTGAACTTGTATAATTAACTATGACTATTGACAGTACTATAGAGAATAAATCTTTTAAGGAATTTTTAATTATTTAAATGGGAGAATGAAATATCGGAACAGATATAATATTGATAAATTTTGCCCTTGTGCATCAATAGCCTGAGAAACTATTGACTAATTTACCTCAAATATCTGTAAATATATGTTAAGTTAGAGGCTTAATAGATTGCAAGAAGTTCTCTATTAAGTACCTCGCCAATTCTACCATCAATATTACTACTGCTTTTATCATTGTAATTTACTCCTACAGTCAATAAGAAGCAAGTAGCTTGTGAATTTAAGAATTAAAAGTTAAGACAAATATAAGTATGTAGTAAATAAATTAATATTTCATATCTTATTACGATTGTTAAAGAAATCTAAATAGTGATGTTTTTAATTATACTAATGTATAAAGAGCTTTTCGATTATTCATTTTTATCTTTTTCTATAAAATACTTGTAATCAAATCATCTAAGCTATCTTTTTGTTCATTTTCCTTTAATAATCTATCTACTTTTGTAATATCTATAACACTATTAAAACTATTAAAAAGCTCTTTAAAAGATGGTAAAAAAAGCTAAGCTTTCTCTAAACTCTTTATTACCTAAGTTTTTTTATAAATAGGTTATTTTGCATATTATATAATTCACCTGTCTTAAATTCTTTATATAAATGACTACCATTATATTCTGTACATAAAGTTTTTAAGAAGATTCTAGGTAAATAGTCATATGCATCATTAGTATTTTTTTTCATAGTAAACAATTCTTTTTTTATCTTTATCAAACCAAATGTCACTATTTTTTAGAGTTGCAGTTATTGCTAGTTCTTTATTTATATCTCTATTATCTGTTTTATGTTCATGTATTTTAAAATTTATATTGATATGTCGTAACATGTTATATAATGGGTCTGATATTTTTTTCACTATAGCATATTAGGTAATCTTCTAAAAAGGGTACTCCTAATTCTTTCATAAATAAGTTCTTATTTAAATAATATAAAAATTCAAAACATTTTTTTAAAGTTTTTTTTCTCTTTTATTGTCTTTTATTTTTTTTAAAAAGATTTAAACTATCTTCTGGATAATTCAAATATTCAGTAGCAAAATATTCAGGAATCGTCTTATGAACAAATTTAAACTCTTTCCCATCTTTTATGATAAAAGGTACACTATATAATAAATCACTAAGAAAGAAACTTGGATCTTTTAATTCTATCCCAGCCATTTTAGATGCAGTTTCAATAATCTTTAAAACAGATTCTTCAGAATTAAAAAAAGAAATTTCCAGTATAAATTGAAATAAAAGAAAATGCACTTAACAATTTTTTTAAAATCTAATAAATTTAATTTAGATTTCTTTTCTCTTTTAAAGTTCCCTTTTGTTAAATCATGTCCTTTATATAAAGCCTTGAATACTTCACTATAAAAATCTGTAATATTATCATTGTCTAAATCATTAGTATAAGAGAAGTAGATATACAGTAAGCTAACCATTAAAGGAGTTTCAAATAGTGTAAAATCCAAGTTATTAAAGCTTTTATGTTGAATTAGACTTTTCCCATAACTTAATTCGTATGCATTATCTAAATTATTCAATAGGGATTCAATCTCTTTTTTTCTTCAATGTAGAAAACTTAAAAATTGTACTTTTATATAAGCTAGGTAGGCTCTCTTGTGCCCTTGTTGTTAATATTATTGTACTATGTTCATAAGCTCTAGAGAACTTACTTATTTCTTCAGATAAAAAAACTCTTGTTTGATTCTTGAATTTCATCAAAACCATCAAAAATAAATAGAAATACATATTGTCTTAATAGTTCATCAAATGTTCTTTCATTTATTTTATTCTTTGAAACACTATTAATCTCTTCAAGCATATATTGAGTTAATTTTTTTCTTCTCTTCTATCTTTCTTAGTTCAAGGAACATAGGAATCTTATTTATGTTATGGTCAACTAATAACTCAAGTACAAAATATTTACTAAAAGTTGTTTTACCCATTCCGGCAGTATCAGAAATTATCAAATTGCTACCTATATAGTGTCCTAATATATGAGCTATATCAATTGAGATTGAGCTTTTTGAACTCTTTGATGCCGTTAGTTTATTAATTTTCATTAAACTTATTGGTTCATAAATATTCTTTATGTAAATATTTTGATGAGGATCTATAATAGTATTTAGATATTTGCATTTTTTTATGAATATATTCCATATAACTAAAGAGAATCTCATTAATATTTTTATCATTTAATTTAATACTCAGATAATAAGTATTTAGTTTTTCTTTTAGATCATTAAATAATAAAGTATCATTAACAGTATTAGCACTAACTTTTGTAGTTAGACTTGCAATAGAATCTCCTATCATTCAAAACCTTTTTGTAATCATCACTTTTTATATATGAAATTATAACATAACCAATTATCATAGAGTATGTTATTATAAACAATAAATATCTTATAAAATATAGATTGAGCTAATACACTAAATATAACATAAAAACCTAATTTTATTATATAAAACAAATTAATTTTCTATATATATTTTTTTTAATTCTTAAATAAGTAAATCTTGTTCATATTTTTAAAACTCACAGTGGTGGGAATATTTAATAAA
>JDSG01000132.1_pt1 | contig 19552 bp, 38 predicted proteins | sample 199341 | NCBI WGS metagenome assembly JDSG01 (sample SAMN02584197, study PRJNA231836) | bioreactor metagenome | isolation source: continuous culture bioreactor short generation time transfer1 day 52 after... | place: Germany: Bremen | reverse complement strand
CCGCCAAGTCCTATACTCATACCAGAAACTATCATATTTTTTTGATAGCTCTAAAGCCTCCTCTTTTGTCTGCACAAAATGAGCGTTATAACCACACTTTTCTAATGTCTCAATTAGCTCTTGCATATTTTTTTCCTTCTTTAAATAATATCTTATGCATTGTCATAGAAACAGCAAATATTATAAATCCAACGATATGCGTGTTTTGAACTATTCCTAAAAAGCTTTCAAAACCAAAAGTTTTATCAGGAGTAAGAAGTAAGACAGCAGCTACTGCAAATACTACTCTTTCTAAAATAGACATCTTTTTATCCCAATAACCTTCCATCACTATAGAAAAACACATAATTCCAAATAAAGCAAATCCAAATACTTCAAATCTCTCAATCCATGTTCCATTAATTAGTGGAGTAAAAGCAAATAGTAAAGGAATAATATACATTCCTTTTCCAACTTTCCAAGAAACCATACCAGTTCTCATAGGTGGGGGGGTCTTAGCAATAGCGGCGGCGGCAAATGCGGCAAGACAGACTGGTGGAGTAAGATTTGAATCTTGAGATAACCAGAAGATTATTAAGTGTGCGGCAAGTAAATACATAGCAACTTCAGGAATCTCAATACCAGCATTTACAAGTGCTGCCATCTCAGGACTTAACATAAGTCCTACAAGAGCAGGTGCTGAAAGTACTGATAATACAACATAAGATGCTGTAACAGGCAATCCCATACCAAGTACTAAAGAAGCAATTGCAATTAAAATAATAGCTATTAAAAGTGAATTACCTGACCACTGCATAATAAGCTGAGAGAAAGTAATACCAACTCCTGAGATATTAATAATACCAACAATAATACCAACTGCAATAAGTAAAACACCTGTTACAATCATATTTTGAGAACCTAAAGCTAAAGCACCTAGAATCTCTTTAATTCCCATTCTCTTATTTTTTGTTAAATATGATGCTAAAACAATCGTAACAATTGCAATACCTGCTGAATAAGTAGGAGTAAATCCATATATTAAAAGCCCTACTAAAGTTGATAAAGGAATAATAAAATGAAAACCTTCTCTTAAAAGTGGAAGAATTTTTATATCATTGTTTTCACCTCTAATATTATTCTCTTTTGCATGAATATTAATATAAAATGCAATTGAAGCAAAATATAAAATAGCAGGTAAAACAGATACCGAGATAATAGTTACAAAAGGAATATGTGTCATTTGAGCCATAATAAAAGCACCAGCTCCCATAATAGGAGGCATGATTTGTCCACCTGTACTTGCTGCTGCTTCAACTGCTGCTGCAAAGGTACCTTTGAACCCTGCTTTTTTTCATCATTGGAATAGTAATAGAACCAGTTGATACTGTATTTGCAACAGCTGAACCTGAAATTGTTCCCATCATAGCAGATGAGATAACAGCAACATGACCCGTACCACCAGTATATTTACCAGCTACTGCATTTGCTACATCTACAATAAAATCCCCCCCTGCTCCTGATTTTAGTAAAAAAGCTGCAAAAAGAATAAACATAAATACATATGTGGCAGAGATTGTAGCAATTGGTCCAAAAAGACCTTCACTTGTATAGAACATTCTATATAAAAATCTATCAAGAGTCATACCACCAAAGGCAAATACACCCTCAAAATGTTGTCCTAAAAATAGTAAGTAAGCTATACAAAAAACTATAATTCCAGGAATAATATATCCAGTTGATTTTTTAACCATAATTATTGCAAGAACTATTGTCATACTTGCAACGATTAAGTCACTTGTTCTCATTTGTCCATTTGCTACTGCATATAAACTCTCTTCAAAAGCCATCATATATATAAAAGTACTTAAAGAAAGAATTGCAAAAAGAAGATTTAAAATAGAGATTTTATTTTCCTCTTTTGAAGCTTCATATGTTAAGAAACCTAAAGATGCTAAAAGTGCAAAGTGTGCGGAGTTAAACCATAAATCACTTAAACCTCCCCCCCATACATTTATTCCAAAATGAAAAAGTGAAATAAATATTGCGTAAACAAATGTGATTTCTTTGAAGTATTTAATTTTTATCATATTTTAGTCCCTAAATTTATATATAAACTACATAAATAATTTTTAATTACTTAGATAATTTATATACCAAAGAAGAGTATTCTTTTGGTATGTCAGATTCTCTTATTTAGCTAATAAGTTAGCAGGAATATTAATTCCTTTTTCTTTATAAAACTTTGCTGCACCTGGATGTAAAGGCATTGGAAGACCAGCAATTGCTTTTTCTAAAGACATAGCTTTTGTAGCTTTATGAACTGTATTTAAAAATGGTAAGTTTTCATAAATAGTTTTTGTTAATAAATATACAGTCTCTTCTGGCGTATCTTTAGTAACAACTAGTAAGTTTGGTTGTGCAATTGTATTAATATCTTTATCTTGACCTGGATAAGTTCCTGCTTTAATAGTAAATGGAGTCCATACAGGATAGTTATCATTGATTTTCTTTAAATCTTTTTCATTAAAATCTAATACTTTAATTTTGTCATTTCCAATAGAAGCAAAAGCATTTGTAACTGCTGATGTTGGAGGTCCAGATGGAGTATTCATGCCATCAATTTTTCCATCTTGAAGTGCTGTTGAACTTGGAGTATATCCTAAGTATTGGATATTCATTTTATTAAAATCAATGTCAAGTGAACTCATAATAGTTTCAGCTGAAACTCTTGAACCAGAAGATCTTCCACCAATTGAAAACTTTTCACCATATAGATTTTTTTAAATCATTGATATTTCCAGTTTTTGCATAATCTTTTCGTATAGTAAATTGTTCAACATTTTGCCATAACATAGAAATTGATCTTAAGTTTTTCTTTGCTTGACCTTCATATTTAGCTTTTCCTTGCCAAGCCATTGAACCAAAAAGACCTTGTAAAATTGCAAAATCAACTTCACCTTTTTCTAACATATCTACATTTTCACCTGAACCAGCAGATGTAATTGCGGAGAAAGTAAGTTTATTTTTCTTTGCTAATTTTAAAGATGCAATAGTTGCAATCCCAACTCCAACTGGATAATAAGTTCCACCTGTACTTGCAGTTGCTATTACATATTTTTGCTCTGCTTTCTTAGCACTTGCAACCGTAACTAACGATGCTGCAACTAAAGATGAAACAGCAAGTTTTTTTTAATAAATTTAATTTCATTGTAATCCCCCCCTTTTTTTTTCTACAATGAAAGTATAACATAGAAACAAGTTAAATTGTTTCAAAATTGTTTCAAATTATGAAATTTATTTAAATTTGTACCTTTTTTTTAGGGGGGGTTTTTATTTATTCGATTATATATCCCAATCCTTTTTTTTGAAACAATAAAGTCATTTTTAGAGATTTTATCTTTTACTCTTTTAATAACCGTACGTAAAGTTGCATCTGAAGTATTTACATCATTCCATACTGATTTCTTAAGGCTTTCATTTGTATTTATTTCACCTTTTTTTTATTTATCATTGCATCTAAAAGAAGTGTCTCTTTTTTTTGAAAGGTTTACTATTTCTTTTCCATCATAAAGTAGTTTTTTTGATTTATCATATGTATACATAGAATTTATTTTTACTGGTTTATTTTCTATTATTACTTGTATTGAAGTTGATTCTAAAATAGATTTTTTCACTTTTTTTTAATATTTGCATAATATTTTCTACAACTAGTGGTTTTACAAAATAGCTTATTACGTTTAAATTTATTGATCTAAATAAATACTCTTCATCTTTATAAGCAGAAACTATTATAAACTTTTGTTCTTCATGTATTGCTGCTATTTCTTCAAGCATCGTTAATCCATCTTTTTGTGGCATTTGAATATCTGTTACTATCACATCATAAAATCTATTTGATTCTTTCTCTTTTAAAAACTTATCAAACCCCCCCTCTTGTCCATTTGATGCTACTTCAACTTCATCAAAAACTGTATCAAGATAAAAAGATAAAATCTCTCTTGCATCTTCTTCATCTTCTACCAAAAGTGCTCTGGTAACTCTTTTCATCATTTCTCCTATTTTTCTATTGGTAAGCTAATTTTAAAACATACTCCATCTTCAATATTTTCAACTTCAATCTTACCTTTCATATTTGTTTCAATTATTGATTTAGTCATATATAGACCTATTCCTGTTCCTTGAGATTCAAACTTTGTTGTAAAATATGGCTCAAAAACTCTTGATATAGTATTTTTATCTATATTCCCACCATTGTTTCTAATACTTATATTTAAATAATTATTAGCTATTTTAGTATCAATTTTTATATAAGCATTAAATTTTTCACTCTGTGCTTTTAGTTTTATTGCATCTTGTGCATTACTAAATATGTTTAATAAAGACTGCTTTAATTCATTTTCAAAACTTAGTAACTCAACATCTTCTATATCCATTAATAACTCAATATTTTCATTTTTCAACTGTGCTTTTATTATTTCTAGAGTTGATTGAATTGCAGAACTTATCATAAAATTTGTTTTTTGTTTTGAGGGTTTATAAAAATTTCTAAAATCATCAATTGTTTGTGACATATATTGCATTTGGGTGAATGATTTATCAAAATATTTATTTACTAACTCTTCATTTGCTTTTTCATTTTTATAATTATCTTTTAAAAATTGCAAAAAAAAGTGAAACATTGTTTAGAGGTTGTCTCCATTGGTGAGCAATATTTCCTAACATCTCACCCATTGCTGCAAGTTTACTTTGCTGAATAAGAATTCTATCTTTTTGTCTATTCTTAGCTAACTCATCCTCTACTTTTAATTTAAGTTCTTCTTCACTAAGTTTTATCTTCGTAATATCATTTATATATCCATAAAAGTTTACTACATTTCCTGAATGATCTTTTAAAAGAAGAGTTCTACAAGATATCCATCGTATTTCATTTGCAGCATTTAAAGCACGACAAACAAATGTGAAATCAATTAAGTCTTGATTTAAAGCTGCATTCATGGCAACTTTAACAATATTAATATCCTCTTTGTAGATTAAATCGAGAAAATTCATTTTGCCATTTTCAAAACTATTTTTTTTGTATATCCATAGTTTTTGATTGCATTTGAGATATATTTTACACTTAGATTTTCATTATTAAACAGTTTAAAAATTACAATTTTTCCATCTTCAACTAAAAGCTCTACATCTAAAAGCTCTTTTTTCATTCTTTTATTTTTGTCAATATCCATTGACATCATAAGCATTCTTTTATAACCAGTCTCTTTATCTATAAATAGTCTTCCACGTGCAAGTATCCATTTAAAACCATTATTTTTAGTTTTTAATCTATATTCACAAATAAAATCTTCTCTTTTTTTTCATCAAAAATCTTTTCAAAAATCATTTCAACATTTTGTTTATCATCTTTATGGATTAAACAGAACCAATCAGAAAACTTTTTAATTTCACCTTTTTTTATAACCTGAAATTTCAAGCCATTTATCAGAAAAATAAATTTTATCACTTTCAAAATCTATATCCCATAAGCCATCATTTGAAGCAATAATTGCAAGTTCAAATCTATTTTTCCAATGTGTTAAAGAGTCAGTTCTTTCTTGAAGTTCTTTATTGTATCTATCTAAAATCTTTTTTGTAAACTTTGAAAAGAGTAATGAAAATAGAATCAAAAAAAACACCAATTAGTACTATATATTTACTAATAGTTAAAAACAGTGCATTGTACTTATCTACTATTTTTTCTTTATTCACATTTACTGATTTTTCATAATCTATAGATATAAGAAATTTATATTTATTATCATATAAAATATAGTTATCAAAAGAGCTATTCATTTCATCTTTAGTATCGAAATATTTTAATATTTTATATTTATTCGTATTTTGTTCACTTGATAATATAACATTTGAGTTGTCATACTCTCTTTTGTTTTTAAAGTTGTAGCTTAGTTTTGATATTAAATCATAAAACCAAATTGAGTAGTCATTTGATTTATTTAAAGAGTTAATCTCATCTATAATCAAGTTTTTTTTGTAATAAACCTAATATTTTCAACTTTTGAAAAAGTACCTATATAAAACCTTTTTCCATCAATTTCTAATAAATCAAAAAAACTAAGTCTTAAAGCTCCAGTAAGATCATTTTTCCACTCTTGAAGATTATATCTTCCCTGAGAAGATATATATTTTAGTACAATATCTTTATAAGTATCATTATATTTACCAAAAATAAGTTTTGATAAAAAAAGAATTCTTTGATGTCCGTATATTATATTTAAATCATTTTCTTCAAAAAGTACAATATCTATACCATTTGATTCTTCATATTCTTCTAAAAATTCTACAATAGAATCAAACTTTGAGATGATATGATTATTGCTTAAACTTCCTATAATTTTATAAGTATGCTCTTGGAGGGTTTTATTTATTTCAGTAATTTCTCCTTCAACTCTTGTTTTAATTTTAGAAGAAAAATCTAATAAAGTCTCTTTTTTATCAAACTCATTATGTAAAACCTCTTTTTGTATTAAAAGATCAATATCTCTTTTCTGTTTTGATTCTAATATTACGAATGTAATAAAAATAGAGACAATAGAAAGAATCAATATAAATGTTAAAGGAATAACTTTAAATATCTTCTCAATATATTCAAGGTTATATACTCTTTTTTTTGTTTTTTTGAACTCATAGTTTATACTAACATATATAAAAATAAAAAAAAGTCAAAATTGTTTCAATATTGTTTTATTTTATTATTTCAAAGAATTTATTATATATTAGCTATAATAACAAACTTAGTTATCTAAAAGGATTAATATGTGGAAATGGCTACAAAAAAAAGTAAATCTGTGAAAAAAAGAACTTTTTTCTTATAAAGATGAACCACTAACTGGCTTTTCAATCTTTTTATTAATCATACTTGATATTTTTATTCTAACAAATGTAATTATAGGTATTCAAGGAGAAATAGATAAAGCTCCAAAATCATACTTCTATTATCCAAGTAATTGTACAAAACACTTTAAAAATATAGAAACTACATATGAAGGTTTTTCTTACTACAACTACTATAATAAACAAAAAAAGCCCTATTTGTATAGAACTAAACAATAAAATAAATGTATTTAAGAAGACAAAAACATATGAAGATAACTTAGCTCTTATAAAAAAAACTAAAAAAGAAAATCAGAAAAAATGATGTAAGACTAAATCAAATTACAGAACAATACAACACAAGACTATTTGAACAAATAGCTAAAATGCCAAATAACAAAGCACTAAATGAAGCAAAAATAGAATATGAAACTATCATTGAAGATAATAAAAAACTAAAAAAACAACTAACTTCTATTACACTTGTATCTAAACTAAAAGGATATGAAGAGTACAAAAAGTTTGTAAATACAAATAAACAACTATTTAAAGAGAATAAAAAAATCATATGAGTTTTGGCAGCCATTTAAAGAGTATGCAAATATGCTAATTTTTATCCTACCTCTTCTTATATTTTTTGGATACTTCTATTTTAGAACAAAAAAAACAACAGCTAAAAGGTGAAAAATACAATCCAATAGTTAGAATAATTACAACTCATATTTCATTTATACTCATACTTCCAATTGTATGGTATAGCTTAAGCCTCATTTATCATGTGATTCCTAAAACTTTATTGAAAAATCTTGTTGAGTTTTTAATTAGTATTGGATTACTTTCTTTGCTTAACTATTTTATACTTGCTTTAGTTGTTCTATTTTTTGGAGGATTGATTTATTATATACAAAAAAAGAACTGCTAAATTAAAACAAGAGAGAATTTTAAAAAAAAGATTATAAGCAACTAATCTCATATTCACAATGTTTTGAGTGTGAAAGAAAGATAGACTATAATAAAAACTATTGTCCTTTTTGCGCTACACAACTTCATGAGGAGTGTAAAAAGTGTAATGAACAAACAATAAAACATGAACCTTATTGTTCAAATTGTGGAGCTAAAAAAGAAGATTAATCTTTTTTTAGTTCTAATCTAAAGCTTCAATAGTTTTATTTTCATTTTTACTTATTACTATTTTAAACTCTGCACCTGTACAATTTATATGTTCATATACAAAGTCTACATTTTGAACACTTATTTTACCCTTCATGTGTTTTACAATTATCTCTTCAGTCATATATAAGCCTATTCCTGTGCCTTGAGACTGGTGTTTTGTAGTAAAATATGGTTCAAAAACTCTACTTATTATATTATCTTTTATTCCACCTGCATTATCTTTGATACAAATACAAACATCATCATCTTTTGAAAAAAAACATCTATAAAAATAAAAAGTTCTTGCTCTTTTTTATTTATTAGTGCATCTTTTGCATTATTTAAAATATTTATCAATACTTGAATAAATTCATTTTCAAATCCATATATTTCAACATCTTCAATATTTTTTTTATCAAGCTTATATTATTGTTTGAAAATTGTGAATTTAAAAGTGAGAATGTTCTTTCAAAAGCACTTAATATCTTAAAGTTTTTCTTCTCTTTATTAGGTTTAAAAAAGTCTCTAAAATCATCAATAGTATGAGAAAGATAATTTGCAGAGTTTATAATCTTATTTGTATAATCAGTTAATTTCTCTTTTTCTAATAATCCTAATTCATTATTTAATTTTATTCCACTTGCTGTTGTGGTAATGAAAGAGAGAGGTTGTCTCCATTGGTGTGCGATATTTCCAATCATTTCACCCATAGCAGCTAGTTTTGATTGTTGAGCTAGTATATGGTTTTTTTCTTCACTTTCATTAATTTGATTGATTAAATTCATTCTCATCTTATTTATAGACTCTGTTACTACATCTAATTCATTATAACTAGCTTGTTCTCGACCATTTATTTTTAATGGTTTGTGTAGGTTCTCTAAAGAGAGTTGATTCGCATATAGTGCCATTTTCTCAAGTGGATTGGTTAATAGTTTTTTCATAAAAAAATATAATTGATAGTGATATTAGAAGCATTTTTATAATCTCTGTAAAAATTATACTAATTGCATGGCTTCTTAATTCTTTATACATAGGTGTTAAATCAGCAACAATAACTAATTTTCCTATTTTATGTATTTTAGAGTCAATAACTTTTTCTATTTCAAACTCTTTTTTTTATAATATTAATCTCTTTTACTTTACCTACACTTATAGTTTTTTTATCATTTTCAATAACTTCTGCATAGATAACTTTTTCGTTGTTTACAAGATTTTTTAAAAAAAATATCAATAGCAAGACTGTCTATATTCCATAAAGATTGAGATAGTATAGGAATTTGATTATTCTTTATATTATTTAAACTTTTTTTCAAAGCTGTTAATTTGGTTTTCATACTGTTTATTAATCTGAATATATACTGATATAGAAGTTACAATAAAACTAATCAAAAATATTAAAAATATTAACTTATATGAAATTTTATTCTGCATAATACTCTTTTATCACTTTGTAATAGTACATTCTACTTAGTACCCGATTCCTTAATAATTTTATTAATATCCATAGTTTCTGTAATTGTTTCTAGTCTTTTCATTAACTCATCAGCATTTGGGTAAGACTTAGAAAGCACAAGAAAAATATCAAGATTATCTATTGTATTTGATTGCAATTTAGAGATAGACTTTTTTGATACTATATCCTCTGCAGCAGAAGCATAATCTATCAAATAATCAACTCTACCTAACTCTAACATACGAAAAGCACTACTATGTGTATTTGTAACTTCTTTAGAGATATTGTTTTTAGGATCTTTAATAAACTTTCCTAAACTTCCATAACTATAACCTCTAATTGCAACAACACTAGTTCCAATCAAATCCTCTTTTGTAGTAATAGGTGGTTTATCACCAATATAATATACATTTAAACTTGTACTATAAATTGGCTTTTTACTAAATATACAACTATCAAGTAAAGATGAGGCACGAACTAAAATTGAGAAATCTGTTTCACCATTTTTTAAGTTACGAAACAACCGCTTAGCGGGATAAGATGAGGCCTTAAATGAAAAGTTTGCACGTTTAAACAACTCTTCGGCAACAGATAACATAGGAGATCTTAACTGTTCTTTACCATTTACTGTTGCAATAAATATTGACTGATCAGGATAACCATATTTAATTTCAATTTTATTATCAGCAAAAGAATCTATTACTACAAGTAATAAAAGAACAAATATATTTTGGAAATTTTTTCTAAAATAAATATTTTTAAACATATTAAATTTCCCCCCCTTCAATTATAACAATGTAAAGTCAACTACACATTTGTTAAAGCTAATTTTATCATAAAATTCATTATCGCAATACTTTAGTATTCATGCTTTTTTTTCTTATAAATATAATTAAAAGTTATATTCAAATTACATTCTTAAGACAAAAGGATTAATCTCTTTTAGTCTTTAGTGTAGTTTCAAAGCCTTGTTCTGGATTTCGAGGAACTAAAAATGATAAAGTAAAAGATAGTACAGCAATACCAGAACCTATAATAAAAACAAGTGAAGAGGAATATAACCAAACCATTCCTAAAAGTGCTGGTAAAAATACTGCTGCAATATGATTTATAGTAAAAGAAACAGCACTAGCACTTGCAATATCTTTAGGGTCAGCAATTTTTTTTGAAAATAAGTTTTAAGAGCAATTGCCATAGAAAATAGAATATGATCAATTACAAATAAAAAAATATGCTACATAAAGAGTCTCTACAAAAGCATAAGATAAAAATACAAGGACAAGTCCTATATACTCGATTTTTAAAGTAATACTTTCTCCAAACCTATTGATAAACTTACCAATCTTTGGAGCAAAATACATAGTCAAAATAGAATTTACAAATAGTAATACCACCATATTATGAATATCAACACCAAACTTTTCAACAAGTAAAAATCCAGCAAATACTATAAATATTTGTCGTCTAGCTCCTGCAAAAAAATGTTAATACATAAAATAACCAATACTCTTTTTTTAGTACTAATTTCTTTTCTTGAACAACATCATCTTTAAAATGTTCAAAAGAAAGCCAAGCTAAAATCCCAGTAAGAAGTGTAACTCCACCAAAAAAATGCATATACATATTTATACTCAACTGAATAAAATTTCATCATAAAATAAATAAGTACAAAAGCTAATAAACCAGTAAAAGATTTAGCCGCTGTAATTTTTCCTAGTACAATAGGTGCTCTTTCTTTACTTAACCATTGTAAAGATAAAGATTGATTCAATGTTTCTAAATAGTGAAAACCTATAGACATGATAACTGTTGTAATATAAAGTCCTAAAGCACTTGGATAAAATCCAGTTAATAAAACTCCAATACCTAACATTATCATTGATATATATGCTAGTCGTTGTTGAACTATAAAAATAATAACTAATACCACAGTAAAAGCTAAAAACCCTGGTATTTCTCTTAAACTTTGAAGTATTCCTATTTGACTTCCATCAAAAGATGCTACTTCAATAACAAAATTATTTAGTAAACTCATCCATGCTGAAAAAGAGAAAACCATAGAGATAGACATCACGTAAAGTAAGGCTTCACGTGATTTAAATAAATTTTTACCTGCAAACAGGATTCCCCCCCTTTGTTTCATCATATTTTATATATTTCCTAATATTATTTTGCGAAGGCTAGCACTAAAGAATATAAATGTCAAATACTCTTTAGTGATATTTTATATCGCTATTTTTGATATTTAATTAAAGAATTGTATTACAAGAGGTAAGAAAATTGCTGTGAATATTCCACTTAAACCCATCGCTAAAGCAGAAAAAGCTGCTGCTTTTTCTGATATTTCAATAGCTCTTGCCGTTCCAATTCCATGTGAAATAACACCAAGTGCAAAACCTTTTGACGTGTCATGCTTTATTTTCATTATCTTAAAAATTGCCGTACCTAAAAGTGCCCCCCAATTATTCCAGTTATAATCACAAATCCAACAGCAAGAGATGGAATAGCTCCAATTTGTTCAGATGTAATAATAGCAATTGGCGCAGTGATTGACTTTGTAGTCATTGATAAAATAGTTGGAAGTTCTGCACCAAATACCCATAATAAGGAAACTGCAATAGCTATTGAAAATACTCCTGCTATAACAAGAGTAATCATAATTGGTAAAAAAAAGAGATTTTATATGCTTTAAATTATTATATAAAGGAAGTGCTAAAGCAACAGTTGCAGGTCCTAAAAAGAAATGTATAATCTCTACACCTTTAAAATACTCTTCATATGATACATCAGTAATAAAAAGCGCACTCATAATAACTACATATGAAATAATTATCGGTTGTAAAAGAGTATGTTTATCAAATTTTTCATAAATAATAATACCTAATTTAAAAGAACCTATAGTTAAAATCAACCAAATTAAAGGTGTTGTAGTAATATACTCAACTAAAGCATCTATATTCATTTTTTGCTCTCCTGTTTGATTGTTAAATAATCCATAAATTTGGCTGTAAATGCTAAGGCTACGATTGTTCCAACTACAAGAGAAATAGTTATAGCCCAAAATTCCTTTGATATAATATCTGCTTGTGTAATTATTCCCATTGCAGCAGGGATAAATAAAAGTGGTAAATATCTTAAGTGAATAAAAACTGCATTGTCAAGACTCTCAAAACTACTTTTTCTAATAATCAAAAAAAATAAGTAATAAAACCATTCCAATAACAGGACCTGGGACTAACAACTCAAAAAGTTTAGCAATACATTCTCCCAAAAACTGAAAAACTAAAAGTGTAATAATTCCTTTTAACATTAGTATAAACTCCAAATATAAATAAAAATGTATTATAGCTTTTTTTTGGTGTTCATTTAGTGTTAAATAAAATAGGAGGTAATTTAACTACTAGATAAATTAAATTACTTCATTAAAATTCTAATAAACTTATTTAATTATGTTTACTAAAAAAGCTCCTCTAAAATCATCTAGTTTATAATCAATTGCCTTATCGTCTGGATATTTCTTTGATATTATAGAATAGGCTTCTGCACTTCTTTTCTTTTCTGTTCCATGACAATTTAGGCATTTTCCAGAAACTTTAATAGGCTTGTATACTTGATAATGATTTGACGATTTTTGTTTTACTATCATATCAACTTTTTCACCATTTGCTAGTTTTGCTTTTAGCTCTTTGAAAACTTCTAGTTGTTCTTCATTTGCTTTATTGTTTATATTTCTTGGTTTATCAGTTATTCTTCGTAAAGTTACACCTTCATCCAAGGTTTTTGAAACTTCTTTAGCTAAAGCTGTTGCATTTGTAGAACAAAAACTTACTGCGTTTGTTAAGCCACCCTCTTTTACTTTTGTATTGAGTGCAGTTTGTAAAGCACCTGCTACTGTTTTTATAGCTTTCATTGCTTCAAGTTTTATTTCTTGTTCTGAGTTTGTATTTTTTGCTACTTCTTGCGATTGATTTGTAGCACAAGCAGAAAATAAAACCATTGTTGCCAATGAAAATGTGATTAATTTATTTTTAGTTTGCATATCATTTCCTTATACAAATTATAATACAAGGTTAATTTTATTTAGATAAACAGTCCTACAATTAGTTTAATAGCCAAGATTGACAATAATATTTTAAGAGCCAAGATAAATTTCTTACCATCTATTTTATCTCTTAATTTTGTACCAGCCCAACTTCCCGCAACTGCCCCCCCTATTATCATACCTGTTAAAATACCAATATAGTCAAAAAAAATACAAATCCAAATATCATAAAAGCAAATACTTTTAAAATATGAGTGATACTTTTAAGTGCAGCTGCAGTTGCAACAATAGTATGCTTATCATCATAATCTTTTACAAGTAGCGTAGTTGCAAGTGGTCCTGTTGCACCTACTATTATAGAGAGTCCACTTTGAAAAAAAACCTATTAATACATAACTTTCAAACCTCTCTATTTTTTTATTAAACTTATCACTCCACATAGATAAAAGAATATATACTCCTATAAATAAAGGAACATAATCCAAAGATATAAAATATAAAATCATCGCAAAAAAAAGAGACTCCCAAAATAGAACCAAATAAAAACTTTGGAATTACTTCTAATTTGACATCTTTATATCCAAAAACTGCGCGACTAAGATTACTACTCATTTGAGTAAGCCCATGAACAGGAACTAAAGCATTCATAGGTAAAAAGTAAGGTAACACGGCAATAAGTATCATACCACCACCTAATCCAACGATTCCTGCTATAGTTGAAGTAAAAAAATGTGATTATTCCCAATAATATTTCGTCTGGCATATCTTCTCTTTAATAAATTTAATAATAACATATCAAATAAAGACTTATTTATCAAAAAAAGTGATAGAATCGCCGGTTTTCATTTTTCAAAGGAGTAAAAAAAATGGACATATACCAATGGATAGGATTTCTAGGTATGGCATTTGTTGTAATTGCCTACTTTCTATTACAAATAAATAAATATACTATCAAGTCACTAGAATTTCAACTTTTAAATCTAATAGGAGCGATTTTACTTCTGATTTCACTTTTTGTACATTTTAATTTGGGATCATTTATTATTGAGATATTTTGGATAATAATTACCATTTATGGTATAGTTATAAATCTAAGAGATAAGAAAAAAAACAGAGAGGATTAGAGTATGAAATTTATTATGATTTGTATGATTTTTATTTCTACATCACTTTTTGCAAACTATGCTTACACTGGTCAAAACAGTGGTAAAATAGATATGCATGGTGGAAAATCAGATAATCTAACTGGGAAAAGAGGTTTTTCTTCAAACAGTTTTTCACTAGGAGATAACACTCTTCAAAAAGATACAAAGACAAAAGAAACATCTAACTTAAAAGAAGAAAAAAAAGAGTTAGAAAAAACACCCTCAAAATAAAAATCAAAAACTTTAACAACTAAGAAATCAAAAAAAGTCCTTGACAACTCTTTGATTTCTTGTTATTATTTCAACAGACCAACTGGTTGGTTTTTATAATAACTGATAAAAAAAGGATATAAAATGTCAAGATTAATCGATGAAATAAAAAAATACCAAGAAGGATTTAAACAAAAAGTTCCAATTCAAACACAAGAGATTATGTTAAAAGCAACAGATGCACTAAAAAATACATCTATCTCAAAAAAATGCATTAAAAAAAGGGAGATATTGTAAAGAACTTCACTCTAAAAAAAATGCAAAAGGTAAGTTTGTATCAACGCAAAAACTACTAGAAGAGAATGATTTTTTAGTTATCAACTTCTATAGAGGTTTATGGTGTCCTTATTGTAATTTAGAGCTTAAAGCACTTCAAGAAATCAATGATGAACTAAAAAAAATTAAATACAAAACTTGTAGCTGTATCACCTCAAACCCCCCCTGATGCAAGTCTTTCTACAAAAGAGAAAAATGAACTTGAATTTGAAATATTAAGTGATACTAATAACAAAGTTGCTAAAGAGTATGGACTTGTGTTTTCATTAGCCCAAGAACTTAGACCTATTTATGAAAGTTTTGGTATTGATATTGTTGGATTAAATCAAGAAGACTCATATGAACTGCCAATGCCAGCAACATATGTAATCAATAAAAAAAAGGTGAAATTATTTACTCTTTTATAGATGAAGACTACACTAAAAGAAGCGAACCTCAAATAATATTAGATATAATACGAAAAAAAATTTATAAGAGTATTAGAGAAAAAAGATGCAAGATGTTAGAACTAGACTGATTGATGCAACATTTCATGAAGTTTTTTTTCAAAAGGTTACGCAGGAGCGTCCCTATCAAATATATTAAATAGAGCAGAAGTAAAAAAAAGGCGCTATGTATCACTATTTTCCTTCAAAAAAAGAGATGGTTTTAACCATGATTGAAGAGAAAATTGAAAAACGTATAAAGAATAAGTGGAAAGAGATTTTAGATACTGATGAAGATATTATTGATTCACTTATAAAAATACTTAAAGATATAAACAACTGGAATCTAACAGACGGTTGTCCTTTAGGAAATCTTCTTCAAGAGTCTTTGGACTATGATGAAGATTTCGCAAAAACTTTAACTACTATATTAGATAACTGGAAAGAACTTTTTGCTAAGATCTTACAAAATGCAAAAGATAAAAAAACAAATAGGAGAAAATGTAGAAGTACACCAGTGCGCTACATTTTTAATAGCATCTATTGAAGGTGCCCTACTTCTTACAAAAAAAATATGATCACAATAATGACTTTGCATCTTGCATGAATCAGTTAACTTTATATCTAAACTCTTTAAAAACAAAAGGTGATAAATGAAAACATATAAATTTATATCGTGGAACGTAAATGGTATCAGAGCTGTAGATAAAAAAGAAGCACTAAAATGGGTAGATGAAGCAAATATCGATTTATTAGGTATTCAAGAAACAAAATCACAAAAGTCACAAATCCCTGACTCAATCTTTGAAAAAAACTATAAAACAGTTTTTGCATCTGAATCAGCTATCAAAGGAAGAAGCGGAACAGCACTATTTACAGATATAGATACAACTTTTGAGTGTAACTGCCCTACTGTTGACATACTAGATGAAGGAAGAATCAACGAAGTTCACTTTACACTTGGGAGTAAAGATATAGCTTTTTTTTCAATGCATATTTTCCAAACGGTCAATCAAAAGAAGAGAGATTAGTATATAAGATGGAGTTTTACGATAGATTTTTAGAACATTGTGAAAATCTTAAAAAAAGATGGAAAATCTATCATAGTATGTGGAGATGTAAATACAGCTCACAAAGAGATAGACCTTGCACGTCCAAAAGCAAATGAAAAGACATCTGGATTTCTTCCTATGGAAAGAGATTGGATTACTAAGTTTTTAGAGCATGGTTATATAGATACCCTAAGAGAAGTACATGGTGATATCAAAGATAAATATAGCTGGTGGTCTTACAGAGCAAATGCAAGAGCAAATAACGTTGGCTGGAGAATTGACTACTTCTATGTAAGTGAAGACTTAAAAGAGAGTATCAAAGATGCTATATCTTAGATGATATTTTTGGAAGTGACCACTGTCCTATTGGACTTGAAATAGAGTTATAAGAATAAAGTTAATACTTTATTCTTATTTATAACATACTCTATTTTTTCCTTTTATTTTTGATTCATACATTGCTTCATCAGCTTTTGCGATTAGGTTTTCTAAAGAATTGCCTTGATATGTAGATACTCCAAAACTTGCAGTTTTTTTTACCTACTTTTTCAAATTTTGCGTCTTCTATTCTTCTTTTTAATTTTTTTTAGCTAATTCTATAACTTCATCACTTTTTGTTTTTGGGCAAACAATTAAAAACTCTTCACCACCCCCCCATCTTCCAACAACATCTGTTTCTCTTGTATATCTTGATAAAATATTCCCAAAGTCAACTAAAAGTTTATCCCCCCCAACCAAATGTCCATAAGTATCATTTACTTTTTTTTAAAATCATCAATATCAAGTAAAATAATAGAAAAATCATCTTTATATCTATTATAAAAAGATTCACAGTTTTTTAGAACATTGTCAATTTCTTTTCTATTGTAGAGTTTTGTTAAATAATCAATTGAAGATAATACTGTTAACTCTTCTTTTTCTTCTTCTAAATCTGTAGTATAATTTAATCTTTTGACAATAGAATATGATAATAGTATTAAACAAAGGAAAACAGCTATATCACTTGGGTACTCTGCCCATGGGACTAAATGATAAGCTACTAGAAATGAATATATCCAATAAATTGAGATTATTAGAAAACTAAATGTAATTAGTTTTACTTGAGAATTTCCAATAATAAAAAAATAAATCATAAACACAGTTAAAATAGGTAGTGTTATAAAATAGTACAACATATCAAAATATTTATATGCAGACGGTATAGCATAAAGACCAATAGCAGCACCTATCAATGCACCTAAAAAATATACTAAATGAATTTGCCAAATTCTTTTTATGAGATTGAATTTTACTTTTAAAGTAATAGTTTTATCCATAAACAAAGCAATTCCCACAGGAAAGAAGAAAAAGGAACCAGCTAAAATAAACTGATTTAAAAGTGGATAATATAAATATATTTGAAGTATTTTTACAGAGCAAATTATATTTAAACCTTGAGTTAAAAAAAAGCAAGCCTAATATAAACATCTCTATTCTTTTAAATTTTGATAAAAACGACAATAAGAATAGTACAGAAACAAAAATAGAGATAGAACCTATCATAAGCTTTGTAATATCTTTTTCTAAAAATCTTTCAATAAGTTCACCTTTTGAAGAGATAAGTATTTCTCCAAAGAAACCAATATCAAGATAATTTGAATAAATTCTAAAATAAAGATACTCCCCCCCTGCACTATCTTTTGGAACTTTAAACATATGCCAGGGCCAACCAGCAAAATCCCCCCCTGTACCTTTATCATTTATCTCTCCAAACTTATAAATCTTTTTACCTTGAAAATAGACTTCTGGCAAAATATCAAAACTAAAAACATAAAAATGTGGATTTTGGGGGGGGAGTTTATCTGGTAGTTTGACTCTATACCAAATATTGGTTTTAGAGCCTCTATTTGGAGGGTTTGAAGGATACGCGATTTTATTCCAAATGGAAGAATCATCCAAACTCCAAAGAGGGATATTTTTTTTCAATTGGGGGGGAATCCCCCCCCATTTGTACTCCCACTTTTTTTTCTGACATATCAATAATTTTCACATCTTCTGCAAAAGAATAATTTATAAAGAAAAGTAATAATATAAATAATAATTTTTTTCAATTGCACTCTCTTGGTAATTTGTGAGAATTTTTTTTATTAAATCATAATTTTTTTTAATTTCTGATAAAATAAATAAATTATAATAATAGGATGAAACTTTGAATAATCTAGACTTTCTAAAAAAAAGAAACTTTTTGTCCAGACAAGTATAAAAAGATGGTCAAAGAATTTCAAAAAAAAGACAATCCTACAGGCTGGTTTGACAATATCTACAAAAGTGCAAAAGGCGACCATACAGAAGTCTTTTGGGCAGATTTAGAACCAAGTCCTTATTTAGTCTCTTGGCTAAAAGAAGAAAAAAATCACAAAAGAGAACAAAACAGCCATCGTCATAGGCTGTGGAGTGGGTGATGATGCGGAAGCCTTAAGTAACTTTGGCTTTGAAGTAATCGCATTTGATATCTCACCAAATGCAATAGAGCTATGTAAAAACAGATACCCAAATACAAAAGTGAACTACCTAGTAGCTAATTTGTTTGACTATCCAAAAGAGTGGTTTGAGAACTTCGATGTAGTATATGAGTGTAATACAATCCAAGTACTACCAGACCAATATAGAAAAAAAGCAAGAGAATCTATGAGTAGCTTAATAGCTAAAAATGGCTATATCTTAGTATCATGTAGAAGCAGAGAAGAAAACACTATGGAAGACGTAATCCCCCCCTTACCCCCCTAGCTAAATCAGAAATGGACGAGTTTGTAACTTTAGATAATCTGACTGAAGTAAGTTTCTTAGCCTATGATGATACACAGGAACCACCTGTGCCTCATTTTTTTGGGGGGGTTTATAGAAAT
>JDSG01000131.1_pt1 | contig 19887 bp, 27 predicted proteins | sample 199341 | NCBI WGS metagenome assembly JDSG01 (sample SAMN02584197, study PRJNA231836) | bioreactor metagenome | isolation source: continuous culture bioreactor short generation time transfer1 day 52 after... | place: Germany: Bremen | reverse complement strand
GCATAGGAACCACTTGTTTGAAGACACAGTTTTTTTCTTACTTGCAGTTATTTTTAACTCTTCAATTATCTCTTTTAAATAATTTAATAAATCTTCTTCATAATGGAATATTGGCGTATTAATCTCTATCATAGAGCCCAAAAATTCCCTTGCTAGATTATTTTTGTATTTTTGATTAACATTTTCTGTTATATAATCAAATTCGTTTTGAGGAGTTAAATCAAACTTATCAAGAATCCTAATCTCTAGCTCTGCGCCTATTGTAAAATGGTTACCACCATCAAATTTGTCAAATTTCATGTTAATCCAATTTTTATGCTAATGTTATTTATTGTACTATTTTATTACTTATATTGTAAAAAGGATTATTTTATTTATATAAAAAAGTATATAGAAGAATAGTTTTACTCTTCTACTAAATTATCTAAGATATATTTTTCTAAATCTTTTTTTTGAAATTTCCTCTTTTATTGCTCTTTGAGAAATATTATCCACTTTATATCTATACTCTTCATATCTAAAATATGGAAATCTTAATTGCCATGATTTTTTTAATTTGTCTAAAAGTGATTTCATCTCTCATTTTTGATCTAAAAAAAATTAAATCCCATAAAAATAAGTGCTGTAATAACCATTGCACCTAATATTGAAATATGCGAGTCTAAATCTGCTAAAGGTTTGTGCATAATTGCAGATATAGGAATTAATATTGCTAATACAATTAGAATATATACAAAATATGCTCTTGATAATCTTAATCTAAAACCTAGTTTTGCAGGATCTACATGCATTCCTTCATTAAATTGTCTATTTGCATCTAATAAATCTCTTAAAAGAATAGGCTGTTTTGATAAGATATAAATATAATCTAAAATTTTATTTTTGAAAGTTTTTTCTTGTGGCATCTATTTTTTTCCTATAATTAATAATAGTTTCTATTTTATCAAAATTAAGATAATAATGTGTTAATTTTTATATTAGCCCTTCTTATTTTCTTGGAACTTTTATTGTAAATTGTGCTCCATCATTTTCATTTTGTACATTTATGAAACCATTCATATTTCTTTCAATAATATTCTTAGCCATATAAAGGCCTATACCTGTTCCTTGCGTTTTATGTCTTGTTGTAAAATAAGGTTCAAATATTTTTTCAATAATGTACTCATCAACTCCTTTTCCGTTATCTTGAACTTTTACAATTGCATAGTTATTGCCACTTTTAATCTCGATATAAATTGTAGGTTCTTCAACTTTTCTTTCAAGTAAAACATCTTTTGCATTACTTAAAATATTTAATATCACTTGAGAGTATTCATTCTTATAACCAAATACTATAGAATCTTCAAGTACATTAAATTCAATATTAATTCCATGATATTTTAATGATGATTGTAAAATAAAATAGGCATCTTTAGAAGCTTTTTCTATAGAAAACTCTTCTTTTTCTCCTTGAGGTTTAAAGAAGTTCTGAAAATCAGAAATTGTTTGAGACATATAATTAGTAAGTCTATTTGCCTCTTTAATTTTTGTATTTAAGTACTCTTTTGTAAACTTATCAAAATCATATGTAACTTTCATATTCATATGTATTGCTGAAATTTGAGCTAAAGGCTGTCTCCATTGATGGGCAATATTTCCAATCATCTCTCCCATGGAAGCTAGTTTACTTTGTTGGATAAGAATCTGTTCTTGTTCCATTCTTTTATCAATTTGCTCTTGAATTTGAAACTCTAAATTATCAATCATATTATTCATCATAATTTTTAATTCATTTAAAGCTTCATTTTCACTCTGTTTTGTAAGCCTTGAACTTAGATTACCACCTTTTAAATCTTCTAAAACCTTTGTTGCATTTTTAATAAGCTCTTCATTTCTTTGAATATTTTTTTGAATATTGCTACATTTTGATTAATCATAGTTGCCATTTGATAAAATTCATCCTTTGAACTTATTTCAATTTTATTGATACTTCCTTTTTTTTATGATTTAGATAATCAAAAAAGTTAGATAGGCCTTGATGTACTTTATGAATTGAACTAATAATATTGCTTGTAATTAACCAACCAATAATAATTGCTAAAATCAAAACAATTACAATAATTGTAAAAACTTCAAGCTTAATATTTTTTGCTTCTGTTGAAGCCTTTTCATAAGCTACAGTTGAGTTATTTAAAAATTTACTTTGAATATCAAGTAATTCTGATAAAAGAGAGTTAAACTGTTCTCTACTTGAAGTAGTCACATTAATATAAGCACCCTCTTCAAACTCCTCTTTTAAGTAGCCTTTTGTATTATTTATTAATCTCTTATAATTAATCCATTGGTTTAAAATAAGACTTTTATCCTCTAAAACTATAAACTCTTTATCTAGTTGAATAACTAATCTATTTAAATCATTTTCAATATTTTCTCTTAACTCTTTATTGGGTGCCATAACTAAAGTTTGAGTAAGTTCTCTTAGTTTATATAATGGCGTAATTATAGAATCTTGTAAAGATAACACAGCTTGTGATTTACTATGAACTTCTTTTAAAGTCTGTTTATTGTGTTCTCCAATATTTATGGATTTATAAGCAAGTATTGCTATAGAAATACATAATATTGAAAATAAAATACCAAGTTTAAATTTTATATTTATTCTATTTATTAACTTCATTTTTTATTCTTTGTGGTTTTATTGGAGTATATAACTCTTTAGGATACTCTTTACTCTCTCTTAAGGACCAATGATCTTTAGTAATCTCAATTTCCCATAATGGATAATTCCACCTTCATATGGCTCAAAAATAACCTCTTTATTAACTGCTATTACTTTGTTATGAGATGGTACTCTTAAAGTATACGCCATATCTCTTGCTCTATATAAAATCTTCATAACTATATCTTCATAACTTTTACTCTTTACATCCGTTTTAAAATATTCTTTTATATATTTCCCTATAATCTTATCATCATCTATTGTAGACCAAGGGCTTCCATTTTCATATATAAAAAAAACTGTCCATGGATTTTGATAATACCAATCATCATCACCCCCCCAAATTAGCAAGTCCCATGATTTAGTATTTTTTGAGTCTCGAGTGTTAAGTAATTGTTCATAAATATCTTTTTCACTATTAGTAATAATATAATTTAATTTCACTCCATACTCTTTTAATTGATACTCTATACCTTTCCATAAAAACATAAATCTATCTTGAGTAAAGACGTTTAAAGATAAACCATTTAATAAAGCAAACTTCTCTTTTTTTGATAATGTATTTGATAAATACTCTTTTTTATTTGCAATTTTTTTTCTACTATTTTATAGTTAATAGAGGTAGAGAAAGGAGAGATTCTTCCCTCTTTTTTTATAAACAAAATTTAATAAATTTTCTTGATTTAATGCATCATTTAATGCAACTCTGACTTTCTTGTTATTTAGCTTTTTATTTCCATTAATTAAATTAAAAAATATTAAAAAATTGTTTGTAGATTTTTTTGATGACTAACTTTGAATACTTTGACATTACTACATCAATTTTTTTTATTAAAAGGAATAGGAGAAATATCCAGTTTTCCTTCATAATTTACTACTTTATCTAAAGCTTCATCCATATTCAACTGCGTAAAAACAGTAACTTTAAAGATTTTTGGGAATCTTTTATCCCAATAAAAAGGGTTTGCTTCTAAGACTAACTTATCAGTCTGTTTATCTCCAACTGCATATCCACTTTTTAAAATATATGGCCCCCCCATTCCATATGGACCAGGAACTCTATTAGCTGAGCCTGTTTGAGCACCTTTGGGTGCATATTTTTCTAAATATTCATTAGTATAAAAATAGATTCGGGCTAAATCTAATAAAAACATTTCATATTTTTGTTTTAAAACTATTTTTACATGACTACTATCTATTTTACTTACTTCAAAATCTATATTGTCAATATTTGTATATAAAAATGGATACTTTTTAAAATAGTTTAAATTTTTTATAACACTATCTACTGTAAATGATGTTCCATCTTGGAACTTTAAATTTTTTCTTATCTCAAAAATATATGTAAAATCATCCACTCTTTTATGTGATTTTGCTAAATCATAAATCCATCCTTGCTCATTGTCATAAGAACGAATTAGTCCGGAATTAGTACTTTTTGCAATATAAGAGTAAGGGATACTAGGAAGAAAGACTTTTATATGTGATTTTGGCTGTAGAGGATGTGCTTTTTTTTAATAGACTATTATCTTTTCTAAATATTGTTTCTCCTGCAAATAAAGAGATACTTATAAAAAGATTTAGTACTATAAAAAAAGCAATTTTATACAAGACGATACCCTACCCCCCCTGATAAATTAAATATCACATCTGTTGGTAGTTTTTTTTCGTAAATTTCTAACAAGAGAACGTAAAGCACTATCTGTCATAACATCATCACCCCCCCAGACATACTCTTGTAACTCTTCATAAGTAACTACTCTATTTTGATTTGATATTAAAAGTTCAATAAACATAATCTCTTTTTTATTTAAGACTGTTAATTCATCTTTATATTTTAGCTCTTTTTTATCGTAATCATAGACATAGTTTTTATCTACTTTTAAAATCTCTTTTTTTATTTATATCAAGAACACTTACACATTTCTCTAATACGCTAAAAAGATCTTCAAGTTCAACTGGTTTTACTATATATTTTTCCATGTGCAGTTCTACTGCTTCAAGTAGATACTCTTTATCCGTATGTGCTGTAATCATTACAACAGGAATATCTCTATCTTCTTCTCTTACTTTTTTTAATGAAATCTATTCCATTCATAACAGGCATATGAATATCACTTAAAATAATATCTGGTTTTTCTTGAGTATATATTTCAAAAGCTTCTTTTCCATTTGAAGCTTCTAAAACCTCATCAACATAGTATCTCAAAGAATCAGAGACATTTGCTCTGATACCTTCTTCATCTTCTGCATAGAGAACTGTCAAACCTTTTAGTTTCTCAAAAAAAAGATTCTTGCATGACATCTCCTTTTTTTTAATTTTACTATAGACTTATAAAATTCGTATAATAAATTACAAACTAGTGTTTAACTTTAACCAATCCATTTGATGCGTTTGATTTTAAGTATCTTAATAAATACTCATTCTCTTCATCATCAAGTTTTGCAAAACCTTTCATTGGAACATCAATGCTTCCCACTCAATCATTGTATGATGAGATGGAGCTTGTGCAGCATGACATTGTGTACACATCTCAAAGAAAAATTCTTCATGCTCTTCCCAAACCTCAGCACCGTTTTCAGTTAAAGACTCTTTTTCTATTGTTCCTACTAATTCTACTTCATTACCTTTAATAGTCTTAACTTTAAAACCTTCATCTAATACTGCAATTAAAAGCTCTTTATTTTCAGTTGAATAAACATTTTTACCATCTAAAAATCCATGAATTAAAACTTTTGCACTTGTCTCACTATCTTTTTTTAATTTTACTGGAACACCTAAAAATACTTTTGCACTTTTTCCACTCTCAGATTTCAATTGTGTATTTTGAAATACAAATAGCTCACTTGCATTTACTTGGGAAAAAGTCCCAAGTAAAAGTACAAATGTAGCTAAGATTTTAACTACATTTTTCATAATTATGCTCCTACAATCACTGGTGGTTGATAAGCCATGTTTGGTTTAACCGTACCAGCTTTTTTTTAATAGATACAAGACAAGAGTTTGCAGTCGTTGCTTGTGCCATTGACGATGTTGGTCTTGACGAAGTTAAAAGGTTTGCTTGTCCAGAGTTACATCTTGTTCCTTTTTTATTTGCATCTTCAGGAGAGTACCAAGCACCCTCTTCAATTGCAACAACACCATCTCTAATTGTATTTGTAACAACAACACCAGCTAATAAAGACCCTCTATCATTGTAAACCTCTACAACTTCACCATCTTTTACACCAAATTTTTTTTAGCATCATTTGGAGAAATTCTAATTGGCTCTCTACCTTGTACTTTATGTACATTTTGTACCCAAGTATTATCTAACTGAGAGTGAACTCTGTATGTTGGGTGAGGAGATACTAAATGTAATGGATATTTCTTAGAAATCTCTTTATTTCCTAACCACTCAGTTGGTTCCATCCAGAATGGGTGACCTTTGAAATCTTTATATCCAAAGCTTGCAAACTTATCAGAGAAGATTTGAATTTTACCAGTCTCTGTTTTAAGAGGATTTTTCACTGGATCTTTTCTAAATGCTTCATGTCTAACATATTTTCTTGCACTATCAGGAATATCATATTTAACAACACCTTTAGCCCAAAAATCTTTAAATGAAATATTCATTTCTTTAGCTGCAGATGATCTTTTATACAATCTTTCAATCCATTCTAAAGCCGTTCTACCTCTAGTAAATTTTTGTTTTTTTACCAAATCTTCCAGCAAGTTCTGCAAAAATCTCATAATCATCTTTTGATTCATATCTAGGTTCTACAACTTTTTTTTCATAGCAAAAATTCTATCTTGAGAGTAAGACATACCTGAAGTAATATCATCTCTTTCCATAGTATTTGTTGCAGGGAAAACAATATCTGACATTTTAGCTGTTGGAGTCCACCATGGATCAACTGTGATTATTGTGTCAAGAGTTCTCATAGCCTCAACTAATTCATTTACATCTGGTTGATGACCAATTGGAGAAGAACCAGTACAAAACATAAGTTCAACTTTAGGATATGTAACTTTCCCACCTTTAAAAGTAACTGTTTTACCAGGATTATTAATTAAATCACTCATTCTAGATGCTGGAATATTAATATTAACTTTGTTTCCACCACCTTGACTCATTCCTCCTACAGTAGTTTTTCCAGAAGATGCATCACCACCACCTGCATAGTGCATAGAGAATCCAAAACCTCCACCTGGAAGACCAATCTGACCTACCATTGAAGCTAATGTAATAATTGTCCAGTCAACTTGTTCACCATGATCTGCTCTTTGCATAGCCCAGTTACCAGCTATAAAAGTTCTATTATCAACCATAATATCTGCAATTTCTTTGATTTTTTCTGCTGGTACCTCAGATAATTTTGATGCCCATTGAACAGTTTTATCAACACCATCAGTTTTACCTAAAAGGTAAGGTAAGAACTTATCAAAACCATGAGTGTATTTTTTTAATGAATTTACTATCATATTTTTTTGATTTGTAAAGGTAATTCATCATACCTAACATTAAAGCAACATCTGAACCTGGTCTTACTTTAACCCAATCAGCTTTAAACTCTTGTGCAGATTGAGTATAGATTGGATCAATAGAAATAAATTTAATTCCAGCTTTTTTTTATACTCTTCATAAGCATCAATATTTCTATGATTTGGTACAGCCCAACCAATTCTATTAGTTTTATATAAATCAGCTCCCCCCCAAAGAATCATAACTTTTGTATTTTTTTATGATTTGTTCATGTGCAGTTTGGATAGAATAAACTTCCATATCACCAACAATTACAGGGTTAGTAGGACCAGCTGCTCCATTTGAATACTCACCAGCAGTACCAACAGCACCACCAATTTGGTTAAAGAATCTACCAGCCATTGCATTTGGTTTAAATGCACCTGGGTGTGCCCATCCAGAGTATGCAGAGTTATAAAGTGCTTTATTTCCACCTTTTTCTTGTGCTTTTTTTAATTGCATTTGCAGCTAAATCTAAAGCCTCATCCCATGAAACTCTAACAAACTCTTCTTTTCCTCTTAAGTCACCTCTTCCTTTACCTTCTAAATAAGATTTTCTTACTACTGGATATTTTACTCTATTAGGTGTATACATTCTATCTGCTAAACCTTTTACCATAATAGTAGGATTTGCATCAGAATCTAACTGAGGTGTTATATCTACAATTTTCCCATCTCTTACATGTGCATGAAATGGTCCAAAGTGTGATGCATGAGGAATTTTTTTCAGTTCTTGCAGCAAACTCTTTTGCAACTGCTCCGCTTAACGTACCACTAGCTGCTACTGCAGCCGTTCCAAGTGCTGACTTTTTAAGAAAGTCTCTTCTTGAGTTATTCATTTTATATCCTTTTTCAAACTTTATACCGGAAGCTTAACAAGAAAAAAAATCGAAAAAAAATCGAATATATGTGAATTTAATAAAAATAAAGTATTTTTCATGTAACTTATAAAAAAAGACAAATTAAATAAAAGATTGTAAATGAATAAAAATATTCTAGAGAATAGAGATTTAACTTTAAAAAAAAGATGGAATACAAGATACCTATTTAAATGATGTAAAAATATTTAAGACAACAAAATATGAACCAAAAAGTCCATTAATCTATGATGTTTCATTAATTCTAGTTTTACAAGGAAAAAAAATTGCAAACCTTGTAGAAACATCAATTACATTTGATTGTGATAACTACTTAGTTGTTCCAACTACACTCCCATTAGAATGCGAAACATACGCTTCTAAAGAAGAACCTTTTATTTGCCTATTAATATGTATTGATAGACAAATTATGTATGAAATAATTGAACTAATTGAAAAAAAAGAGTTTACTAATAATAATGATTCAATTGGAATTTTTAGTGATAAAGTAACCCAAGATATTGAAAATATAACAATAAGACTCTTAAATATTTTAGAGTCAAAAGAACAATCTTTGATTTTAGGTAATTCAATTTTAAAAGAGTTATTTTATCATATAGCAATAGGTAAAAATGCAAACTTTTTACATAAACTATTTTTAGGAGATAATCATGAAGCTAAAATTGCTAGAAGTTTAAAAGTTATTCATGATGACTATAATAAAGACTTAGATATTCCAACTCTAGCACGTATGGAAGAAATGAGTATCTCTTCTTACTATACTCACTTTAAAAGAATAACTTTTCACACACCTTTACAATATATAAAAAAAATTAAACTTAATAAAGCGAAAGATTTATTAATAAAACACAACTATCAAGTTATTGATACTGCTTATGAGTTAGGGTATGACAGCCCCCCCTCACAGTTTAGTAGAGATTTTAAAAACTATTTTGGACACGCTCCTAGTACATATAAATCATAATCAAAAAAAAACTTAAACAATTTGTAGAAAATGTAATGTCTTTTATATAAATTGATATTCCTCAAACCTTAAAAAAAAATTACAATGTAAACAAAAACTTAAGGAATAAAAATGAAAAATAAAATTCTAGCTACTTTAGTTGTAGCAAGTAGTATCACATCTGTTAATGCAGATAGTTTAATCCCTTCACATACTAAAATCACAAAAGCATTAAAAAAAGTTGTAGCTACAAGTAATGGAGGTTTTGGTTTAAATATGTGGGCTACTGTTGTAAATAGAGATGGAGTAGTTAAAGTAGTTACATTTTCAGGAGAAGATAGAGGAAGTCAATGGCCAGGGAGTAGAGTTATTTCTGCTCAAAAAGCAAATACTGCAAATGCCTTTAGTCTTCCAACATTAGCACTTTCAACTGCAAATCTTTTTACTGCAACACAACCAGGAAATAGTCTTTATGGATTACAGCATAGTAATCCTGTAGATACTTCCGTTGCATATGGAGGAGATTCTGAAAAAATTGGTACAGAAGAAGACCCTATGATTAATAAAAAGATTGGAGGAGTAAATGTATTTGGAGGAGGACTTGCTCTTTATACAAAAGATGGTTTACTTATTGGAGCATTAGGAGTAAGTGGAGATAGTTCTTGTGCAGATCATAATATAGCATGGAAATTAAGATCTGAACTTAATCTTGATTATGTGCCTTCTGGGATAAGTACAACAAAAGATGACAATATTGTAAATGATATCAAAGATAATGTTAGTAAAAGTGGTTGGGGGGGTCACCCTTCTTGTTCAAAAGAAGCCTCTTCAATAGCAAAAAAACTTTTCTAAAACATATCCTATTTCAAAATAATAATACCTATAAAAGGTCTCTTTCTTATAGAGACCTTCTCATATCAAAAATCAATTTATCTACATTCTACTCAAATAAATATTGCTATTTCTAAGACAAACTTTATATTTTTCTTAACTTTTTAAATTAATCGATTTTTTTTGCTATTTTTTTTAATATACGATTTCAAAATCAAAGTTAACTATTTAGAAAAACTAGCTCTAAATATTAAATAAAGGATACAAAATGAAAAATTTAAATTAAGTCTTATTGCTTCTTTAGCAATTGGTATGTGTACAATTTCTAACGCTTCTTCATTACAAGAAGCATTAGTAAATGGAAAAACAAGTGGTGAATTCACTGCAACTTATGAAACAAGAGATTTCGATAAGGATAATGGTGGATATTATAGAGATTCTGGATATGCTGTAGGTTCTTTCGCGCTAAAATATGAAACTGCGACATGGAACAACCTAAGTTTAACATCAAAATTTAGAGCATACAAAACAATCTTTGAAGAAGAAGATGAATCAACTACAAGTTATGGTACAGGTGATGCTTCTGAAAGATTTTGGGAAAAAGATGGAAGTAATAGAAGTACTGATATTGAAGAGTTATATTTAACATATAAAGTTGATAACTTTTCTGTAAAAGCAGGTAGACAATTTATCTCGTCTCATTGGGTAAATAAAACTAATGATGCAGTAAAAATTGATGCTTCATTTGGGAATACTTCTTTAGAAGCAATTTGGGCAGCAAGACATGGTAGAATCTACTCAAGAGATTATAGACCTATGACGAAAACAAATGAAAATAAAGGTGTTTACCAAGTTGCTTTAAGTCATAAATTTAATGATATGCTTTCAGTAACTGCATATGATAGAATTGAACCTGATGTAAGAGATATTTATGGTGCTAAAATCAATGGAAAACTTGGAGACTTCTCACTTGGAGCTCATTATGCAGAAAATAAAGAAGACAACTCATCAATTGAAGAATCAAGCTTAATGCATTTTACAGCAAGTACTTCTATTGCAGGTTTCTCTCCATATGTAGGCTATATCAAAATTGATGATGATGCAGCTTTTCCAGGATGGACAAGTTCTGGTGAGACTATTGATCCATTTGAAGAGGGTGATTACATTTATAACAAAGGTGCAGAGACTTTCTATTTAGGTGTTAGTAAATCATTTGGTGACTTAAGTGCAACATTACTTTATGGTATGACTGAATATCTTGATGCAAATAATGATAAGTTAGATATGGATGAAACTACTCTATGGTTAGGATATCCTATTACAAAAGATTTAAAAGCAAATCTAGGTTATACAATTGTAAATGAAACTGACGCAGCAGCACATGGTGATTATAATCAACTTAATCTTACATTAACTTACTCTTTCTAAGAAAATCCCTCTTTTGAGGGATTTGGTTTAAAAGATAAAACTGTCACTTTGAAACACAAAATTTAGTCATTTGTTCTCCTAAGTTTCTTTTGGCAGTTTTATCTTCTAAGCCAAATCTTGATTTGTTAATCAAATAATAACTATTTTCCCTATATAATATCGCTCCTGATTAATTGGAGTTTTATGATATTTCAAAATGAAAAACAGATTTTAAAAATTATTAAGTATGCACCTGCACTCTTCTTAATCTTAATAAGTATTATAATTCTTATATTTTTTTTATTATGAAAATATAAAAACATTTAACTATCAAAAAGAACAAATTAGAACTAATCACATCTTAAAAAACAAAGCCCTTATAAAAGAGAGAGTTGAAAATAGTTATAATTATTTAACAAACCTACAAAAATCTACAGAGGATGAACTTAAAAAAATCCCTAAAAGAAGAGATGAATAAAGTATATTCAATTGCTAAAGTAATCTACGAGAAAAATAAAGAAATAAAATCTAGTGAAGAGATTAAAAAACTAATAAAAGATGCTATTAGAGTTATTAAATTTAACGATGGCAGGGGGGGTTATTTCTTTATACATGACAAAAGTAAATTTGCGAATACAATGCATCCTATAATGCCTAGATTAGAAAATAAAAACTCTTATAATGTAAAAGATGCAAAAGGTAAATTTATTATAAGAGAGATGCATGCCCTTTTAAGAGAGAAAGATGAAACATTTTATGAATGGTACTGGTATAAACCAAAAGATAAAAAAAACTCAATATAAAAAAAATAGGTTATATTAAAAACTTTGAACCTTTTAATTGGTTTATTGGAACAGGTGAATATGTAATTGACTTTGAAAAACAACAAAAAGAGAAAGCTTTAAAAGATTTAAATACAATAAAATACGAAAATGACAACTACATTTTTGTAATAAACTATGATGGTAAAATTTTAAGCCATCTTAACAAGTCAAATATCAACAAAAATGTTTTAAATACTAAAGAATTCCCACATATTAAAAATATGATTGAACTATCGAAAAAAAAGGAAGTGGTTATATAAGTTATACCCAAAATAAAAGACCTCTTACAGATGAAAAAAATGTAAAGAAAACTAGTTATATAAAAGGAATCAACGATTGGCAATGGATGATAGGATCAGGGTTCTATGAAGATGATATAAATGCCATGATAGAAGAGAAAAAAAACTGAATTTAATAAAATATTCTATAACTATGTAAGAAATACACTTCTTATATCAATTAGTTTAACTATTATATTACTTATCTTATCACTAATTCTTGCAAAAACTATTGAGAAAAAAATTTAGAAAATATAAAGAAGATATAGACAAACATCTAAATGAAAAAATTGAACAACAAAATATTTTATCTCAACAGATGAAACTTGCATCAATGGGTGAAATGTTAAGTAATATTGCACATCAATGGAGACAACCATTATCAAGTATCACTGCTTGTGCTTCTAGTGTTTTATTACAAAAACAACTTGATACACTTGATGATGATTCTTTAGTAAATAACTTAGAGACAATCAATGCAAGAGCACTATATCTTTCAAAAACAATTGATGATTTTAGAAACTTTTTTAATACTGATAAAGCAAGTGTGAAATTTAATCTTAAAGAGATAATAGATAGGACTATAGTTTTAGTAGGTTCAAAATTTACAGTAAACAATAGAATAAATATCATCAAAGAGATTGAAAATATAGAGATTGTAAATTTAAAAAAATGAGCTAATTCAAGTTGTTTTAAATATTTTAAATAATGCAATAGATGCTTTAAATAATAGTGATGACAAATATATATTTATTGATATTTATAAAAAAAGAAAATCATGTTGTCATTGATATAAAAGATAGTGCAGGAGGTATTGATAGTAAAATTATTGATAAAATTTTCGAACCATATTTTACTACAAAACATCAATCGCAAGGTACAGGAATAGGTTTATATATGAGCCAACAAATTATTACAAATAATATGCAAGGTACTATTAGTGTAAAAAAACCATACTTTTAAATACTTAGATAAAAAGTATTCTGGTGCTTTATTTAGGATTGAACTACCTATAAAAAGAGAAGATTGATATTTAATCTAAAGGTATCTGAATAAAAAAACTTAGCTCCATTGTTTGTATTTTTTACGTAAAGCTTTCCATTCATATGCTTTTCAACAATTTGAGCACTCATATATAAACCTATTCCTGTACCTTGCGATTGATGTTTTGTAGTAAAATAAGGATCAAACACTTTTGATATAATATCTTTAGGGATACCTCCCGCATTGTCTTCAATTATAATATTGACTATCTTTTCATTAACTTCTAAATTTATTTTTATCCACCTATTATCATCTTTAGTATTTTTTTAATGCATCAATAGAGTTATTAATAATATTGATTAAAACTTGAGATAACTCCCCCCCTTCAATTAACTCTATTTTAAAGGATTACTATAATCAACATTGTTTATTAGTTTTATATGATTATTTAAAAGAGATGTTTCAACAATAGTCAAAGAATAATTTATTCTTTCTTGAATAATCAACTCTTTTAAATCTTTATTATCTTTTATGAAATCTCTAAAAATATCAATTGTTTTTGATAAGTGTTGGGCTGTATTATTAAGTTTATCTAAATCCTTTACAGCATCATCATGTTCAAAGATACCATATTCTAATTTCAACTTTAAACCACTTGCTACTATACTTATTATACTTAAAGGTTGTCTCCATTGATGTGCTATATTTCCAATCATTTCACCCATTTGTGCATTTTTAGATTGTTCATACAATTGTTTATCTTTTTTTTCTATTTCTTTCACTCTCTATTAAAATTCTTTCTTCAAGTTCTTCATTTAATTTTTTTTCAACTCTTTAGTTTTTGCATAAACTTCTAAACTCAACTCTTTTTTTATGAATAATTTGTTTATAAATTAGATATAAAACAATTAAAATTAAAACAAAAGAGATTAGATTTATTACATAAAAAGAGTTAAGTGTATTATTTATCTCACTATTTGTTGTGTAAGAAACAATATAAGCTGAAGCTTTATTTCTATCTTTAATATTTGCAATAGGAACAAAAGAGATGACAATACTCTCTTCTTTGCTACTTCCATAAATAGCAAACTCTTCTAAACTATTGATTTTCATCTCTATATAATCTTTATTATCTTCAATAATTTGTTTAGAAATATTTTTTTCTTATATGATTTACCTCTTTTATCTCTGAAATCATATAATTCTCATGTTCTATACTTGGTTTATAAAAACTATTTATTTCTCTTGATTCCCATATTCTTTTATCTAAAATACTTTTATTTACAATAAAATGGGAATGCATTTTATTGATATTATCTATTGTTCTTTGCATAAATTCTGATGAAAAGATACATCAATACACCCTAAATATCTTCCATATTCATTATATATTGGATATACATGTCTAAATGCATGGGATATTTTCCCTTGTTCAAAACCAAAGACAGCCTTTTTTGTTTTATTAACATACTCAACACTGTATCGAATATTTTTTAAGTCATCACCATACTTATCTGGTTTATGCATTCGTAGAAAAGCTCTATTATCAGGATCTGCAAATAAGAATATTTCTACACCTTCTCTTTTTAAAAGATCAAACTTTTTTTTAAATATTTTATATATTTTTGCTCTGATGATTTTTTTCTCTTCTTCATTTGCATCCAAAGACTTCGTTAATAGTTCAAGAATTTCTTTTTTTCTACTAATTGCTAAAATTAGACTATCTGCATTTTTTTTATTATAATAAGAAGTAATATTATAATGAAGTTTCAAATTATTGATACTATTATTTAATTCAATGGAAATTTGTTTATTTTTATATAGTGTATTGAAAAGATACACAGTAGAAAATATTGCTATAAATATTATAAATAGGGTTATCTTTAAATTTTTCATCTGTTAAATTATATTAAAAAGCAACTTTTATATAATTGAATATCCAATTACTATTATATTACATAGTCATTATTTTAGATTATAATTTGCTAATTCGATTTTTTTTCGATTTTTTTATTTTATACTTCAAATACTCATTTCTTAGAATTTGTCAGTTTTATATAAAAGCCATCTTCTCTCTCCTTTTAAAGATGGCTTTTAATTTTTAAATATTGTAATAATTTGCTTTATGGTGTGGTACAATTATTGCACAAGTAGATTGTTCAGGGTGAATTTGGAATGTCTCTGAAAGCTCAATTCCAAACTCTTCAGGGTTCAATAAATCAAAAATATCTCTACTCATCTCTAAATCTGGACAAGCTGCATATCCTGGAGAATATCTACAACCTACATATTGTTTCATTTGGACATCATGTAAAGTATGTCCTTCTTTAGGCACAATATCTAAATCAAGTCTTGCTTGCTTATGTATCACTTCAGCTAAAGCTTCTGCTAACTCAACTCCTAGTCCATGAACTTGATAATACTCAGTAAATTTACTCTGCTTATATAAATCAGCCTCATAAGGACTAAGTTTCAATCCTGCACTTGCAAGAGAAAAGGCAACTACATCAAGTCTATCATTAGCAAAGAAATCAGCTATACATCTATGAGGTTTTTTTCTTCTGTCTAGGAAATTCAAATACTTTTATTGCCTTTTCTAAAGATGGTACCTTTTTTTTGCTTCTTCAATAGAATGGAAAGCGTAATCTTCACTAAAAATATAAAGCTTATTCTCTTTTGCAATACAAGGATAATATGCATATATGGCAATTGGATCAAAAAGCTCTTTTTGTATAAACTCTTCTTTTAACTTTTCATATAAAGGCTCAACAACTTCTTTTTCATGCTTTAAAAAAAATCTTCACTCTTTTGTTTAGCTCTTTTATATCCCCCCCATCTTTGTCTAAATAGTACTCTATGATTAATCCATTTAAATACTAAATCTTTATCAATCTCATTTGCACTTTTCGCAACTCTTCCCCCCCATAAAGGAGGGAAAGTAAAAGTACCTTCATCAGGTCTTTCTACTTCTGCTTCATCTATAATTACTTCTTCAACTTCTTTTTTAGCAACTGTTTCTTCTGATGTAACTAAATCCGCAGCTAATGCAGTATTATCATCACCTTCTTCAATTCTTTGCATTGAAACAACACCATCAAAAGCATCTCTACAATAGAAAATTGGACCATCATAAATTGGTCTACAATAATCATTGATAAAACTTTTTGTAAGTGCAGCACCACCAAGAAGTACAGGAATATCTATACCTTGATTTTGAAGTTCTTCTAAATTTTCTTTCATAACAGCTGTTGATTTTACAAGTAATCCACTCATTCCAATAGCATCAGCTTTATGCTCTTTTACTGCAATGATAAAATCATTTAAATCAGCTTTAATCCCAATATTAATAACCTTAAATCCATTATTCGAAAGAATAATATCAACTAGGTTTTTACCAACATCATGAACATCACCTTTTACTGTTCCTAAAACTAATACCGTTTCAGAAGCTTTTTCCTCTTTTGGTAAATATGGATTTAAAGCATCTACTGTTGCTTTCATTGTCTCTGCACTTTGAAGTACAAATGGTAATTGCATTTGACCTGAACCAAACAACTCACCAATAATTTTCATTCCATCAATTAGCCATTCATTTACTATAAGTTCAGGTTTTACATGGTGTCTTAATTCTTCAACTAAAGGAAGCATTCTTTCCTTATCACCATCAAGTAGAAGTTTTTTTACTTTTTCAATTGGTTCAAGTTTTTGAAACTCTTCATCACTTGTATCATCTTGTGCTTCTACATTTGAAAAGTGATCAATAAATGCAAATAGAGGATCTGAATTTTCTTGATTATTAAAGATTAAATCGTCACAAGCTTTTCTATCCTCATCAGATATTTTATTTAGTGGTAGGATATGTTTAACATTTACAATTGCAGATGTTAATCCAGCTTTTACACAATGGTCAAGATAAATAGAATTTAAATAGACTCTTGCTTTTATATCAAGTCCAAATGAGATATTTGAAAGTCCTAAAGTTGTCCCAACTTCTGGGTGTCTTATTTGAAACTCTCTAATTGCCTCAAGTGTTTCAACTCCAGCAGTTCTATACTCATCATCACCAGAACCAATAGTAAACGTAAGCATATCAAATACTAAATCATCTGGTTTAAAGCCATGCCTATTTACACATAAATCATAGATTCTCTCTGCAACTTCAAGTTTTCTATCAAGTGTTTTAGCCATACCTATTTCATCAATTACAAGACAAACAAGTGCTGCTCCAAATTTTTTTAGCTAACTTACAAACCTCATCAAATTTCTCTTCACCATCTTCAAGATTAACAGAATTTATAATAGGTCTTCCACCAATTTGTTTAAGTGCAGCTTCTAATGCTGGTACTTGAGTTGAATCTGGCATTAAAGGAAGTGAAACCTTTTGAGAATAAAGTGAAACCACTTTATCCATATCTTCTCTTTCATCACGTCCTGCAAATCCTACAGACACGTCAATTACATGTGCTCCTGCTCTTACTTGTTGTTGTCCAACGGATAATGTTCCTTCATAATCATTTGCTTTAAGTAACTCCCTAAAAGCTTTTGAACCAGTTGCATTTGATCTCTCACCAATAAGTAACGGTGCAGGATCTTGTTTTAGAGGAACTGTGTTAAAAAGTGAAGCTAATGAAGCTTTTAAAAACCCACAAGGTTTTTTTAGGTTTTATACCTTCTACTGCTTTGCTTAAAGCTTGAATATGTTCAGGAGTTGTTCCACAACAACCACCTAAAAATGAAACACCATTTATATTTAAGAACTCTTTTTGAAGTGCTGTAAATTCATCTGGTCCCATTGGATAATATGTTACACCACCTCTATTTTGAGGAAGTCCCGCATTTGCATGAACTGAAATTGGGAATTTACAAACCTCACTTAATGTTTTTACATGTTTATGTACTTGTTTTGGTCCTGTACCACAGTTAAATCCAAGTGATAATATATTAAACGGTTCTAAAATTGCAGCAATTGTTAATGCATCAGTTCCTATTAACATAGTTCCTGACATCTCAATAGTAACAGATACCATAATTGGAATTTGTGGAGCAACATCATTTAAAGCATGAAGTGCTGCTTTTATTTGTAATGGGTCTTGGCAAGTTTCAAGTAAGAAGATGTCTGTTCCACCATCTCTTAAACCTTCTGCCATAATTTTATAACCATCATACATCTCATCATAGCCAATATGCCCAAGAGAAGGAAGTTTTGTTCCAGGGCCAATAGAACCTAAAACAAATCTTGGTTTCTCTTCTGTACTATATTTTTCACAAGACTCTTTTACAAGAGAAGCTCCAAGTTTTGACAACTCATAAGAAGTTTGTGAAATATCATATTCATCTAAAACCCAAGGCATAGAACCAAAAGTATTTGTTGTAATTAAATCAGCACCTGATACAGCATATGCATCATGAATAGTTCTTAAAATATCAGGAGCAGTTAAATTTAAAAGTTCATTACAACCTTCTAAATCCTCACCCTCATATTGCCATGCTTCATTTTTAATATCAGCAATTTGAAGTTGTGTTCCCATTGCACCATCAATTATTACTACTTTTTTATCAATTAAGTTTTTTATTTTCTCTAACATCTTCTACTCTATTTTTGATTATTTATTTGTGATTATAATTATTATTAATATGTATTATTGATAGTCTATTTAATTTTTTGTTAAAAAGTCGTTAAATAGACTAATTAGCTTAGTTTTAATTGCTTTTTAAAAGTATTCAATCTACTGATTCTTTTGTATTATAACTCTTATTACAGAGGCCTTTCCTTGGTGGCCTTTTCCTTCATCTAACTCTATTTCAGTCTCTTCAACTCTATGTTTTGTACAGTTTGGAAAGTTATCTAGAAAATCATTTTCAGTATATAAAAGATTCTCATCTTTTGGTCCGCCACTATTGTAATTTAATTGATTTACAGAAAAAAAACTCTCCAATAAAAAAAACCGCCCTCTTTTAAACATGAATCAATTTTATCAAACAAGGCTTTTCTATCCTCTTTGTACATATGTAAATAAGAGGCAATTATCGAACCATATTTTTTTCTTGGGAGTCCACTCATTTAAATCTCTACATCTTGTTTTGACATAAACACCCTCTTCTTTTGCAAACTCTTCAAGTTTTTTCAAAGCTATATCAGAAGCATCTATTGCTGCAACTTCAAAACCTCTTTTTGCAAAATAGACTGCATTTCGTCCTTCACCTTCACCTAAACAAAGAAATCTATGAGCCTTTTTAAAATTACTTGCACACGACTCAATAAAAGCATTTGGTTTTTTTTCCATAAAGATATCCATCTCTTATAAATTTTCCATTCCAAAACTCTTTTTGATTCATTTTAATTAATCCCTATATATTTTTTTAACATTCTACTAAAAAAAAGTAAGTTTAAAATAGCATTTTTGGTTTTCGCTAAGTTTTATCAAAAATATGTAACAATAAATATTATTAAATAAAGGTTTTTCATGCCAAATAAAAAAAATTATCTATATACAACTTCATAGAAGAAGATGATTTATCAGATATTAAAAAAATACATA
>JDSG01000130.1_pt1 | contig 20015 bp, 39 predicted proteins | sample 199341 | NCBI WGS metagenome assembly JDSG01 (sample SAMN02584197, study PRJNA231836) | bioreactor metagenome | isolation source: continuous culture bioreactor short generation time transfer1 day 52 after... | place: Germany: Bremen | reverse complement strand
AATCCATCAAAACTACTTTTTATAGTTCACAGGGAAAACATACTTTTGAAAGCTAAAGAGAGTTTTGAAAATATTTGTAAAAAAGAGTGTGCCCTATTTACTGGAAATAAAAAAGAGAAAGCAGATTTTCTTTTTGCAACAATTCAATCTTTATCTTTGAATTTAAATGAATTTAAAAAAGATGAGTTTGATTATATAATCATTGACGAGGCTCATCATATAACGAGTCCTTCATATAAAAAGGTTTATGAATACTTTAATCCAAAATTTTTATTAGGACTTACAGCAACTCCAAATAGAATGGATGAAGCTAACATTTATGAAGTCTTTGATGAAAATATTGCTTGCGATATAAGATTGAATGATGCCTTAGAAGATAATTTAATAGTGCCTTTTCATTATTATGGAATAAGTGATATAAAAGAACTTGATTATGAAAAAATAGATTTAACAAATATATCTCAAATAGCAAAGTTTTTGATGGTAAATAGAAGAGTTGATTATATAATCGAAAAATTAAACTTTTATGGAAACTCAGGAAATAAAAGAAAAGCTTTAGGTTTTTGTATCTCTAAAGAACATGCAAAATTTATGAGTGAAGAGTTTAATAAAAGAGGAATCTCTTCTATTTTTCTTTCAAGTGAAGACACAGTTTTAAAAAGAGATGAAGTTATAAAAAGACTAGAAAATGAAGAAGATAGTTTAGAAGTGATTTTTAGTATTGATATTTTCAATGAAGGAGTTGATATACCTTCTATAAATACAATAATGATGCTTCGTCCAACAAACTCTCCAATTGTATTTATACAACAGCTAGGAAGAGGTTTAAGAAAATATAAAAATAAAGAGTTTTTAACTCTTTTAGATTTTATAGGAAATCATAATAGAGCTTATCAAGTTGCTTTTGCACTTTTAGGAAAAAAAAGCTTTAGATAAAGATAGTGTAAAATTAAGTTTATTAAACAATTTTTCAAATATAAAAAATGCACATATTTTTATGGATGAAATCTCAAAACAGAGAATTTTAGAACAAATTGATAAAGAAAATTTCAACAATTTTAAATATCTAAAAGAAAAATATTTAGATTTTAAACAGACCCTAGGTCGAATACCAAATTAGTTGATTATGTATCAAGTGATGAATTGATAGATCCTTTAGATTTTATAGTAGTTCAAAATCCTATATTGAATTTGTAACAAAAGTAGAAAAAAATGAAGAGTTGAAATCTCTTTGTGCCGATGAAAATTTCCTAAAAGCAATAAGATTTATTGATGGGTTACTTCCTATAAAAAGAGTATATGAATTTGTTATATTAAAGTATCTTCTTGAAAATAAAAGTTGCGATAAAAAAAACTGCTTTATATCTTTTAGAAAAGTATTTAGAAGATGTAAATAAAGATACTATTCTTCACTCTTTTAAATTTTTAAATCAAGATTATTTTGATAGTGCTCAAAAACAAAGAGTTTTAAAACTTGTAGAGTTTAAAGATGAAAAGATAAAAAGAACTAAAGAGTTTGAAATACTTTTAGATAATTTAAAATATAAAAAAAACTTTTAGAAGATAGTTTAAATTATGGTTTGCTTGTTTATGAAAACTCATTTGGAATAAAGAACTATGGTTTACCATTTTTAAAACTGTATGAGAAATACAATATGCTAAATATAGCTCAGCTTTGTAACTTTGATAAAATTCATAGCTCTTTTAGAGGTAGTGGATTTTTAAAGTATAAAAATGATTTTTTTCTATTTTTTAGTATTGAAAAAGATAAGTTTACAAAAGGTGAAAAATATAACAATGCTTTTTTATCTAAAGATGTTTTTACCTATTCTAGTAAGCCAAGTCATTCACAAGATAGAGGTGATGGAAAAAGATTAATAAATAATAATAGTGAAAAAGTAAGACTACATATTTTTGCAAGAAAATTTACTCAAGTTGATAAAAAAAACACAAGGCTTTATATATTTAGGTTTAGCAAATACAATTTCCTATAAAAATGATAAACCAATTGATTGTGAGTTGAAACTAGAAAAACCTTTATCTGATAGTTTATATCAAGAGTTTACAAAGCTTGTATAGACTCTTTTTCTTTTTCCTTCTCTTTTATATTTTTTTAATACATTTTCAAAGTTACCTGTGAAAATTTCTTCAACAGAACAAGCAATCATCAAATTTACAGGATAGTTAAAATCTTCTATAGTTTTCCCTTGTAAATCAGTAAAACCATGTTTACTAGCTAATTTTTCACTATCAGGGAATTGTTCATGGTAATCACTACTTCTATAAAGGTACCCATACACTTTTTTGCCTTGTGCAGTTGCATATCCACACTCCCAAACTGTTCCTGAGTCACTCTCCATGCCTCTAAAAGAGTTTAAGTTTGCAACAACAATATCACACTCATCTATAAGGTTTTTATTTGCTATAAAAATATCTTGAGCTATTTTCTTTTTTGGCTGATTGAAGTTGATTACATTATCTAGTGGGTAAAGTCCTTTAAAACCGTACTCTTTACAAAGTGTTACATACTCTTTTCCTAATTCAATAGAGTTTTGTTCAAATACATCAGGTCCTGCTATATATATTTTTTTTCACTTCTTTTTCCCATACTCTATTTTATTTCCATTTTCATCTATTAAAGGGTATTTTTTTTCATTTAATTTCATTTTTTCTATTATTGCTTCTTCTAAATTAATATTATAATGCATACAAATTCGAATAAGATAAACTGCAATATCAGCTATCTCTTGTTTTACATGCTCTTTTTTATCATCACTTAAATTTTCTGCTTGTTCTAAACTTAGCCATTGAAATATCTCTAATAGTTCGCTAGCTTCTACATTTAGAGCCATTGTTAGGTTTTTTTTGGATTATGAAATTTTTCCCAATCTCGCTTTGTAGAAAACTCTTTTATAATTGCTTCAATTTTCTGCATATCCATATTAAACCTTTTTAAATGATAAACTATTATATAATACCAAAATTTTAAAAAAGATAAGAAATGATAAAAAGAGAATTTATACAAAAACATAAGCCTATTGACTTTAAGTTCTATCAAAATGTTGATGATTTTATAGTTGAGGAACTACCAATAAAGTTTACAGGACGTGGAAATTTTATTATTGCAAAAATAAAGAAAAAGCAATTAGGAACTTGGGATTTAATAGAAAGTTTAGCCAAAGGTCTTCGTGTTTATGAAAATGAATTAGGTTATGCAGGATTAAAAGATAAAAATGCAACAACAACTCAATATATCTCTATACCTAAAAAGTATTCAAAAGATTTAAAAAAACTTTAGACATAATAAAATAGAAATCTTAGAAACAACTCTTCATGGTACAAAATTAAATATTGGTGATTTAGAGGGAAATAGATTTGAAATAAATTTACATGATGTAAAAATGGAAGATGTAGGAAAAATTGAAAAACTTTTAAAAGAAATCTCAAAAGTTGGGATGCCAAACTATTTTGGGTTTCAAAGATTTGGTTTTGAGGGAAAAGAGAATTTAGAAAAAGCTAGAAAATATATATATGAAGATTTGATTATAAAAGATAGGAAAATATCTAAGATGTTAATTTCTGCCTATCAAAGTGATTTTTTTTAATAAATGGTTAGTAGAAAGATTAAAAAAAAGCTGATGACACTTTTAAACCTTTATCTGGAGATGTTTTTAGAGAATATTCAAAGGATAAATTTTTTACTCCAAAAAAATTTAAATGAAAAGATTCTAAAAGATTTTGAAGATAAAAAAATAGTTCCAACAGGATTACTTCCTGGACGTCAAGCTTTTAGAAGTATGCATGAGGCAAGAACTATTGAAGAAAAATATGATGACACATATATCCAAGAAAAAGGTTATAGAAGAGATGCCATTGTATATCCAAAAGATATATCTGTAAATTACAATAAGCAGACTAGTAAGTGTAAGGTAAAGTTTTCTCTTCCAAAAGGTTCATATGCAACTGTATTGATTGAGAATATTGCAAATAGAAATCTAAAGTCTTAGATTTCTATTTTATCACCTTTTTGTAAAGTGATATTATTCTCATCATACCATTCTTATGAAGTAAAATATATATAAAATAAAAGAGGTATTAAATTTTAACTTGCCAAGCTTCTAAATTTGTAGGTATATTTTCTATATCAGAGTTGTCCCAATCCTCAAAACCAGAAGTCTTTTCATAAACTTGTAGTGCTAAATCTTCAGCTTTTTCTGACCAATTAACTACATCATCATCTAGTTTTAGATTATATCCACCGTAAGGTGCAGTAGCTATGAAGAATATTCCAAATGGTGTTTTATAGTAGTATTGCATAAAGTTTCCTGTTTTTTTATATAATGAAAGTTTAACAGAAGGTAGTTTAAGAAAGATTTCTTAACTACCTATACTTTTTGAGTATTTAATATTTCTTGTACTAATAAAGGAGTCTTATTTCTTAGAATCATATGTTCAAACTCACCAGTAACTTTCTTTTCCTCTATCTTAATCCCATCAGGAACTTTTACACTATGAAGTTGTACAGCAAATTACTTATACTTTTGTTCTTGTATTTGAAAATATTAAATTATTTTAAGATGATATATTCATCATTATAATAAATTGTATCTCCTAAAGCAATAACTTTTTTCTCATTATCAAAATCAAAGTCATAAATCTTATCAGTTTTGAAATCTTCTGAGATATTGATTAAATAACCTTGTGACTCAAGTGCGTAAAGTGATGTACCATATGCTAATGAGTAAATTTTTGCATATTTATATTTTTTTTCTATCCATAATATTTAATGAAATATCGGTTTTAATAATTTGTCCATCAATTGTAGCAATATAGATATTTTTATCTTTTGTAATAATATCTCTTACACTATAATCTTTAATATTTAAAACACCATCTCCAACAGAGATGATTTTATTTGCAGTTGCAGCAACTAAAGTGTCATCAATTACATCTAAGAAGATGATATTGTTAAATTGTCCATCTGCATCTACCACAATATTTTTGATTACTTTATTGCTTGCATTTGAAGCAACAATAATCTTTCCATCAAGTGTAGGGAAAAGAATAATATTACTCATAAAGTGAGGGTTTGCAATTCTTGTATCATTTACATATGAATGTGTAAAATACTCTTTTAAAAGAATTTTATTTGTGTCTATATCATAAAGTTGAATTGAATTATTTGAAAATAGTAAAGCAAGTTTATTATCTTTTAAAGTCGCAGCAATAACTACTCCTCCTACTTCAATTTCTCTTTTATCAAGTAATACTTTATCTTTATAGTTTGATGAAATTACAACTTCATCACTAATATTTAAAAAGTTATAACCTTCTGGAATTTTAAATTTTGAAACTCCTCTTTTAGTAATGATTTCACCACTATCTAAAGTAGCACCATCTTTATTCATAGATATAATATCTCCATTTAGTGATGCTTTATTGTTGTCATAATCCCCCCCAATAGTATCTTCTGGTTCATAGAACTCTTTACCTGCACAACCTGCAAGAACAAAAATTAATCCTGCTAAAAGTAATAGGTGTTTCATCTGTTTTTCCTTATTTTGTTACTAAGTAATGTTTTAATACTTTTACTAACTCTGCTACTTTAGAATCTGCTGGAATTAGTTGTAAAGTTGCCTTTGCATCTTCGAACTTTCCTTGCTCTGCAAGTATTAATGCTTTATTAAAAATGGCAAACTCTTTTAATAAAAAATCATTTTGCATTGATACAGAGTTTAATTTATTTAAATCATTTTCTTTTAATGCCACTTGATATTGTGCTAAATCTTTCAAATATTTTACTTGAATATCTGAATTTTTACCTTCTTTAACTGCTTGCATATATTGTGCAACTTCAAATAGTTGAGGATTTTTATCTTTTAATGTTGTTAAAGCAGCACTATCTTTTGGATTTTCGATTAGTGTGTTAAATGCAATATTTGCTTCTAGTTTATTTTGATTTTGCATTGACTTTGTTGTATAGTAAGCAATTGTTCCACCAACGATTAGTACTAATGCAGCAATTAAAAGTAGCTTATTTTTTTTGTAAAATCTTTCAACTTTAACAAAGCTTTCTAAAAACTTCTCTTCAGTGTTTAACTCATCTTTTACATAGTCAACATTTTCTTTTAAACTCATTTAAAACCTTCTATAAAAATTTAAGACTAAATAATACAAAAAAAATTATAAAATCTTACTTTTATATAAAATTTTATATAATACTACCTCTTAATAAGTATAAAATAAAAGGCAACTAATGAGTAAAATTTTATTATCAATATCAGTATTTTTATTTTTGTCACAATCTATTGTTGCAAAAGAAGAAGTAAAAGAATCGAATCAAACTAGATTTGAGTCTTTATCTAAGTTAACTCAGGTTATTGGAACTGTTGAAAAGTATTACGTAGATGATGTAAAACTTGAAGAGATTGTAAACAAAGCTTTAAAAGGTTTAATGCAAGAACTTGATGCACATTCAACATTTTTAGATAAAAAATCTTCAAAAGAGATGAGTATCCAAACTGCTGGTGAATTTGGTGGACTTGGAATTACTGTTGGAATGAGAGATTCTGCCTTAACTGTAATTTCTCCTATTGATGAAACACCTGCTTATAAAGCTGGAGTAAAAGCTGGAGATATTATCTTAAAAATTGATGATAAATCGACACTTAATATGACTTTAGATGAAGCGGTTTCTCTAATGAGAGGAAAACCTAAAACACCTATTGTTTTAACAATTGTTAGAAAAGGTAATAATAAACCAATCAAAATAGATATTATTAGAGATATTATCAAAGTTCCTTCTGTATTTACAAAGGCAATAGAAGGTGAAGAATTATTATATTTAAGAGTTGCAAGTTTTGATAGAAAAGTTACAACTGCACTTAGAAAAGCAATAAAAAATAAACCAAATACAAAAGGTATTATTTTAGATTTAAGAAATAATCCTGGAGGACTTTTAACACAAGCAATTAGCGTAGTAGACTTATTTGTGGATGAGGGAGTAATTGTTTCTCAAAAAGGTAGAAGTGCTGAAGATGAAGAAAAGTTTAAAGCAAAAAGAGTAAATACATTAACTAAAGTGCCGATGGTAGTATTAGTAAATGGTGGCTCTGCATCAGCTTCTGAAATTGTATCTGGAGCATTGCAAGATCACAAAAGAGCAGTTGTAATAGGTGAAAAAACATTTGGAAAAGGTTCTGTTCAAGCAATATTACCAATTACACAAGATAGAAGTGAAAATATTAAATTAACTATTGCAAAATACTATTTACCAAGTGGTAGAACTATACAAGCTAAAGGAATTACTCCAGATGTAATATCTTTCCCTGGTGAAGTAGTTACTGAAAATGATTCAGAATTTAAAATCAAAGAGGCAGATTTAAAGAAACATTTAGAAGTAGAACTTGATAAAGATAATGGTGTAAAAAAAAGAAAAAAATTGAACCAAAAAATAAAAAAAGTTATTACAAAAGAACAGATTTTAAAAGATAACCAGCTTAATACAAGTATTGGCATTTTAAAATCATTAATAATAATCAATAAATAAAAAATATAATTGGAGGAAAATGAATGAAAATTAGTGATATTGTAGCAAATGGTCTTTGGCCAGAATCAAAAAAAACTACATCACAAAAAGGTATTTCAGAATTAGAAGAGTTAGGATATAACTTATACTACATTGGAAAAAAATGCGGATCTTTATACATGTCCAGGAAATGACCCAAAAGTATTATTAGTAAGAAGTGATAGATGTTCAGTATTTGATATCCCTTTAAACTTAGAGATTGAAGGAAAAGGTGTTTCTCAAACAGCTATTTCAAATAGCGGAGCACAGTTCGCAAAAGATTCTGGAATTAGAACAGCTATTTTATCTGAGACTGTTGATGCATCGTTAAGTGTTGCACCTAGATGTCAATTAATGGAATTATGTAAGCCATTAGAAGCAGAGATTGATGGAGATGTTGTTCAATTTGAATTTATTTTTAGAAATTATTTAACAGGTTCATTATATGAAGCTATTCAAAAAGGAAATGATCCTTATGGTTTAGAGTTAACAAATGATTTACCTCAATGGCATAAGTTTGAAACTCCAATCTTTACTCCTACAACAAAAGGAATTAAAGATGAGCCTTTAAATACTGCTGTAGTAAGAGAAAAATTCCCTGAGATTGTTTCAAGCATGGAGAAACTATTTAAAGATTTTACTAAGTTTGCAGAAGAGAATGGAATTGTTGTAGTTGATACAAAATTTGAAATTTTTATTAATTCAAAAGGTGAATGGGTTCTTGGTGATGAAGTTTTAACTCCTGAGAGTTCAAGATTTATTGCACGTGAGAAATTTGAAGCAGGTGAATATATCTCAATGGATAAACAAATCCTTAGAGACTTTGGAAAAGCAGATAACTGGAAAGAGAAATCAAAAGAGTTAAGTCCTGGTCAAAAATTAGAAGTAGAAGTTCCACAATCAATTAAAGATGAAATTTTAAATGGTTATAGAACTATTTTAGATAGATTAAGTAAATAGAATTTTAGTATTTAAATCACTAAAGGTGGTTTTAGATATAATCGCAAAAATATAAATTGAAGGTAATAAATGAAAGCAATTGTAAATGTAGCATTAAAACAAGGTGTACTAGACGATCAAGGTAAAGCAACACATCATGCTTTAGATACTTTAGGATTTAAAGAAGTTGTTAAAGATGTTAGAATTGGTAAACAAATTATTATGCAATTAAATGCTTCAAATGAAGAAGAAGCAAGAGCTGAAGTTGTAAAAATGTGTGAAAAGCTTTTAGCAAATACTGTAATTGAAGATTACGATATTGAAATAATAGGTTAATATTATGAATGTAACTGTATTACAATTTCCAGGTACTAACTGTGAATATGACACTCAATATGCTTTTGAAAAGTTAGGGTGTGATGTAACAATAGTTTGGCATAAAGATACTTCTTTACCTGAAAATACTGACCTTTTAGTAATCCCAGGGGGGGGATTCTCTTATGGAGATTATCTAAGATCTGGAGCAATTGCAAGATTTGCAAATATTATGGATTCTGTTCAAGAGTATGCTTCAAAAGGTGGAAAAGTATTAGGTATTTGTAATGGATTTCAAATTCTTTTAGAAGCTGGACTTTTACCAGGGGGGGCTATGAAAAGAAATGATTCTTTACATTTTATCTCTAAATATAATCATTTAAAAGTTGTAAACAATGATAATATCTTTTTATCAAAACTTAAAAAAAGATGAAGTAGTAAATATTCCAGTAGCACACCATGATGGGAACTATTTTATTGATAATGATGGATTAAAAGATTTAGAAGCAAATGGACAAATCTTATTAAAGTATTGTGATAAGAATGGAAAAGATAAGAACTTAAATGGTTCAGTATCTCAAATAGCAGGAATTTGCAATAAAGAGAAAAATGTATTTGGACTTATGCCTCATCCAGAAAGAGCTATGGAAGAATTATTAGGATGTGATGACGGTGTTATTATGTTAAAAGGTTTTTTTAAAATAGTGAAAAAAATATTAGCAATATTTCTATTTATAGTAAGCTTCTTAAATGCAGAAGAATTTGTAAGTACTGAAAGTTCTGCTTTTGGAACACCTATCCAAAAGCAGGTTGCTAAGCCTACAAGAACTTATGGTTCTAAAAATTTATATTTATCGTATATAAATTATCCAAAGCATATTTATAAGAATCAAAGATTTGAAGTTGAAATTAAAGCTTTAATCACTAGAGAAAACTATGATTATATTCAAACTAGGTTTTTAAATGGAATTAATATGACTCCTCTAAATCCTAAAGAGTCATGGAAAAAAATCTTCAGATAATACATATACAAATAAATTCTATTTTAAAGCATATGAAGAAAAATTTAGTATGCCAACAATTGAAGTTAGACTTTATAAAGGAAAAACTTTAATTGAATCAAGAAGAGTATCAGGACTTGATATTTCATTTTCTGAAATAGCAAAAAGTGATGATAGATTTTCAAATGTAATTGCAAAAGATTTAAAAGTTATTGCATCAAAAACAAAGCAGTATACTAATAAAGAAGCCTTAACAATAATTGATATAAATGCAATTAAATCAAATTTAGAAGACTTTTACTTAAAAAAAATATTGATGATCAAGGTATTACAGTAATTGAAGATAATTATCCTGAGCAAAAAATTATATACTATTTAGTAATACCAATTCATAAAAAATCAATTGTATTTAATTATTATAATACTACAAATAATAAATTTGAAAAAATAGTAATCCCTGTTGTATTTGAAGAAGAGTTAGTAAGTACACAAACAGATTTAAATCCAAATAATTCTAGTTTCGAATTTTATAAAAAAAATTGCTTTAGGTGTTTTAGCACTTATTACTTTATTTTTGTTTATTTGGAAAAGAAAAACTATCTTTTTAGTTCTATTTTTAATTTTTACAATAATATTCATACTTTTTGCAATGCCAAATAAAACAATTAAATTAAAAGCTAATAGTGTTATATATATTTTACCAACAAAAAAAACTCAACAATTTTCCAAAAAGTATCAAAAGAGATTGTTGTTGAAGATATGAAAAGAAAAGATGGATTTGTAAAAATTATGTTTGGTAGTGGTTCAGAGAATTATATTGGATGGGTAAAAGAAGAAGATGTTATCAAGAATTAGAGGTTTTATAGTTTTAATACAATTTTCAATTACAGTTGCAGTAGTAGTTACTGCAATGTATATGTTTAGAAATCATACTCATAAGATTATTAAAATTTGGATGAAACTACAAATTTATCTTTTAGGAATCAAACTAGAAGTAGAAGGTAAAAGAGACGAATCTGCAGATATGTTTTTTATAAACCATCAATCTCTTCTTGATATTATAGTAATAGAGCATTTACATCAAAGAGATTTAGCATGGGTAGCTAAAAAAAAGAGATATCAGATTTATTTTTCTTTGGACATATTATAAAAGCACCTAGAATGATATCTATTGATAGAGAAAATAAAATAGGTATTATAAATTTATTAAAAGATGTAAAAGATAGATTATCAAAAGGTAGACCAATTGCCATGTTCCCTGAAGGAACGAGAGGTGATGGTTCTAAAATGTTAAAATTTAAATCAGGGGGGGGACAAATGATAGCAAATAAGCTTGGATTAAAAGTTCAGCCTGTAATTGTAATAAATACAAGAAATATTTTAGATTCAAAAAAATTAACACAAACACCAGGAATTGTAAAAGTTATATATTTAGATCCTGTTCAAGCAGATAAAAAAACTGATTGGTTTAAGCAAACCGAAGAGCAGATGAACAAAGTTTTTAACGAGGTCTCATAAAATATGTCACTGTCATGGCAAACACTTTTAGCAATTGGTGTAGGAGGCTTTTTAGGAGCTATTGCTCGTGCTTATACTGTTCATATGACAAATAAAGTAGTTCCCATTGAATTTCCTTTAGGTATTTTAATAGTTAATATCTTAGGAAGTTTTGCAATAGGTGTGTTATTTGCCATTTTTGCGCATTATACAGTTAATGATTCGATAAAAGCTTTTTTTTAACTACAGGTTTTCTAGGGGGGGCTCTTACAACTTATTCTACATTTGCAATAGAGAGTTTCTTTTTACTTCAAACTTCACTATTTTTAGGACTTACAAATATGTTATTAAACGTAACTGGAACAGTTCTAGCTGCTGCAAGTGGATACAAACTTTTACACTTTTTTTATAAAATAATAGATTCTATATTAATTTAATTTTGATTTTAATCATTTTTTTTAAGCTTCAAGAAGATATAATATTCCTTAAAAATTAAACATTAAGGATTTAATATGGGTATGCCAGGTGGTATGGAATGGGTATTAATTGCTCTAGTAGTATTACTGTTATTTGGTGGAAAGAAAATTCCAGAATTAGCAAAAGGGCTTGGTTCAGGAATTAAAAATTTCAAAAATGCAGTTAAAGAAGATGAAGAAGTTGCAAAATCTGAAAAAACAGATGAAATTGAAAAGAAAGCTGAACCTAAATCAGAAGAAACTAATGAAAATAAAACTGTGTAGTGTGAGGTAACATTGCAAGAGGTAGTAAAAAATTATATAGAAGAAGTTTTAGAAAAAGAAGTTGTATTAGAAAAACCAAAAGATGTTACATTAGGTCATTTTGCAACACCAGTTGCTTTTTCTTTAGCTAAAGAGTTTAGAAAATCACCTATGATAATTGCTGATGAATTAGCTTCAAAGTTTGCTGATTCATCTATGTTTGAAAAAGTAGAAGCTGTAAAAGGGTTCATCAATTTTAAACTATCAAACAACTTTTTAGAAAAGTTATCAAAAGATGCTTTATCAAAAGGTGAAGAGTTTGCTAAAGATTCAAAAAAAAGATGAGAAAATTCTTTTAGAATATGTTAGTGCAAACCCTACTGGACCATTACATATTGGTCATGCAAGAGGTGCTATCCAAGGTGATGCTCTTGCACGTGTAGGTAAATATTTAGGTTTTGATATAACAACTGAATATTATGTAAATGATGCAGGTGCGCAAATGGATCTGTTAGGACTTTCACTTGCCTTAGCAGGACAAGAGTCAGTTTTAAAACAAGAAGTAGAATATCCTGAAAAATATTATAGAGGTGAATACCTTTTTGATATTGCAAAAGATGTAGAAAAAGAGTTTGGAAGCGAAATCTTTAATGATGAATCAAGACAAATGGAACTTGCACTTTTTGCAAAAGAGAAAGTTCTTGATATAATTAAAAAAAGATATGGCTGACTTAGGAATTATATTTGATAACTACATTAGTGAAAAATCTTTATATGTTAATTGGGATGAAACAAAAAAAAGTATTAGAAGAGAATGGCTCTTTATATACTAAAGATGAGAAAGTATGGATTAAATCTTCTGAAGCTGGAGATGATGTAGATAGAGTTGTTGTAAGAGATAATGGAATACCTACATACTTAGCTGGAGATATTATTTATCATAAAAATAAATATGACAGAAATTATGACAGATATATAAATATTTGGGGGGGGCAGACCACCATGGATATATTGCAAGAGTAAAAGCTGCAATTAAATATCTTGGTAATGACCCTGAAAAACTTGAAGTATTATTATCTCAAATGGTTCAATTACTTAAAGGTGGAGAACCTTATAAAATGAGTAAAAGAGCAGGAAATGTAATTTTAATGTCAGATATTGTTGAAGAGATAGGTTCTGATGCTTTAAGATTTGTATTTTTAACGAAGAAAAGTGATACACATTTAGATTTTGATATTGATAAATTGAAAAATCAAGATAGTAGTAATCCTATATTTTATATAAATTATGCATATGCTAGAATAAATCAAGTATTTAAAAAAGCAGATAAGTCTTTTGATGATGTATTAGATATATCATATGAAGGTTTAAATCAGGATGCACTAAATTTAGTTTATGAATCATTGCTGTTACCAACAGTATTAAGTGAAGCATTTGCAAAAAGAGATATGCAGAAGATTACTGATTATTTATACTCTTTAGCTTCATCTATTCATAGATTTTATAATGAACATAAAATTGTAGGTAGTGATAATCAAGAACAATACTTAAAAGTTTTAAGTTTATGCGCTCTTACGATAAGAACTAGTTTGAATTTATTAGGAATTAAAGCAAGGGAGACTATGTAATGAAATGGTTTATAATTATTTTAGTAATAGGTTTAGGAATTGCAATATCTACAGGATATATGGGTGGAGCAAAAGATGCAGCCTCTAATTATAATAAAGTTCTTACAGGAAAACCAACAACACAAAAATAAAAGGTTTTAAAACCTTTTATTTTTTTAAGATCTGTTATCTAATTCGCTTAAGAATTCTTCAATAGTATATTTTTCTCTATATTGTTCACTTATTAAGTGAATAAAAATATCTCCTAAATCTGCAATTGTCCAATTTTCATCATCATCAACTCTTAAAAACTCTTCACCAAGTGGTTTTAAGTCAGTTTTTAAATAGTTTAATAATGCAAATGCGTGTTTAGGGTTTAATGTTGTCGCAATTACTACATAATCAACAATATACTCTTTATTTCTTAAATCAATAACTTCAATGTTTTCAGCTTTTTTTATCACTTAAAACTCTTTTGATTGTTTCTATTCTTTCGTTCAAATTTTACCTTTTTTTATGCCATATTTTTTTTGACATCTTTTCTAATTTTTTTTAGGAATATAATTTATATTAAAAGTATTTCTAAGTTCAGTAGAACTAATTTTTATATCAACTTTTAATTTTTTTATATTATCACTTTTCTTATATTTAAAACCATCTCTTGTTACAACTACAAGTTCAACAAGCTCTTTTATCTCTTCGTGACTATTCCAAAGATGAAAAGATTTATAGTTATCAGCACCAACTATTAAATACAATTTAGAAGGTTTATATTTTTTTTATAATATATCTAATCGTTTCAATAGAATATACAGGTCTTTCTTGCTTAATCTCAAAATTGCTAACTTTGATTTTCTCTTTTTTTTCAAACATTTTTTTTAGCAAGATATATCTTGTTTTCGCATCTAAAAAAGATTTGATTTTTAAAGGATTTAAAAAGCTTGGTACAATAATTAGTTTATCAATATCTAACTTTTTTAATGCTCTTTTAGCGATGGTTTGATGACCAATATGAGGAGGGTCAAAACTACCCCCCCCAAAAATTGCAATTCGCACCTATTTGATACCTTTATCTTATGATTAAATATTATTATAGCAATTTTTGGATAAAATATCTACCAAATTATAAATAATTAAAGGGTAGAAATGGCTGTTAAAGTTGCAATAAATGGATTTGGAAGAATTGGTAGATGTGTAGCAAGAATTATTGCTAATAGAGATGACGTTGAATTAGTAGCGATCAACGACACTGCAAAACCAGAGATGTTAGAATATATTACAAAATATGACACAGTACATGGAACTTTTCAAGATGAACTAAAAGTTGAAAATGGATTTTTAAAAATGGGTAAAGTAAATGCAAAACTTTATTCAACAAGAGATGCTTCTGAGCTTACATTTACAGAAGAGTGTGGAGCTGAAGTTATCTTAGAGTGTACAGGTGCATATCTTACACAAGAGAAGTGTCAAGTTCACTTAGATAATGGTGCTAAAAAAAGTAGTTATGAGTGCTCCTGCTAAAGATGATACACCTACATTTGTGATGGGTGTAAATGAATCTGAATATAAAGGTCAAGCAATTGTATCAAACGCTTCTTGTACAACTAACTGTTTAGGACCTGTAGCAAAAATCATTGATGATGCTTTTGGAATTGAAAAAGGGTTAATGACTACAATTCATTCATACACAAATGATCAAAACATTTTAGATGTTAAACATAAATCAGACAAAAGAAGAGCAAGAGCTGGGGGGGCTCAGAATATGATTCCTACATCAACAGGTGCTGCAAAAGCGATGAGATTAATTATGCCTCAATTAGATGGAAAATTACATGGACAATCTGTAAGAGTTCCAACACCAAATGTTTCTATGGTTGATGTTAACTTTGTTGTTAATGCAAAAACTTCAAAAGAAGAAGTAAATGCACTATTTGAATCAAAAGCTAAAGAACTAGCGGGAATCGTTGCAGTTGATAATGAAATGTTAGTATCATCTGACTTAGTTGGGAACACAAACTCTACAATTGTAGCATCTGATTTAACACAAGTTATTGGCGAAGATATGATTAAAATTATGACTTGGTATGACAATGAGTGGGGGGGATACTCTTCAAGACTTATTGACATGGCAGTATTTGTAGCTAATAAATAAGGAAAAGATTTGAAATTACAAGAGATTAAAAGTATTGATATATCAAACAAAAGAGTATTTATAAGATGTGATTTTAATGTTCCAATGGATGAATATAACAATATCACTGATGATAGAAGAATTAGAAGTGCATTAAATACAATTAGATATTGTATTGACAATGATTGTTCGGTTATCTTAGCATCTCATTTTGGAAGACCTAAAAATGGTTTTGAAGATAAATATTCTTTAAAACCAATTGCAAAAAGATTACATACTCTTTTAAAACAAGAGATTAAAATGGCACCAGGAATTGTTTGTGAAGATACATTGTCTATGGCTAAATCATTACAAGCTGGTGAAATCTTATTATTAGAAAATATGAGATTTGAAAAGGGTGAAACTAAAAATGATGAAACACTTTCTAAAACTTTAGCTTCTATGGCAGATGTATATATCAATGATGCATTTGGTGTATCACACAGAGCACATGCATCAGTTGAAGGTATCGCACAACACTTTGATATTGATTCAAAAGCAGCTGGATTTTTACTTGCAAAAGAGATTAAATTTTTCCATCATATTGTAAATGAACCAAAAAGACCGTTTGTTTCAATTGTTGGAGGTTCAAAAGTTTCAGGAAAACTTGAAGCATTACATAATCTTGTACCAAAAGTTGATAAAATCATTATTGGTGGAGGAATGGCATTTACATTCTTAAAAGCTTTAGGACATGAAGTTGGAAACTCTTTAGTTGAAGATGACTTAATTCCAGAAGCAGTTAAAATTATGGAAGAAGCTAAAGAATTAGGTGTTAAATTTTATTTACCTGTAGATGTTGTTGCTGCAGAAGCATTTGATGCAGAAGCATTCGCAAAACCAACAACAACTCAAGAAATTCCAAAAGGTTGGATGGGATTAGATATTGGTCCAGCTTCAGCAATGTTATTCTCTCAAGCACTTGAAGATGCACATACTATTCTTTGGAATGGGCCAATGGGTGTTTATGAAATGGATAAATTTGCAAAAGGTTCAACAAAAATTTCACATGCAGTAGCCTCTTCTTATGCAACAACTGTTGTTGGTGGTGGAGATACTGCTGACTTAGTTAGAGTTACAGGTGATGAAGATGAAATGACGTTTATTTCAACTGGTGGTGGAGCTTCTTTAGAATTAATTGAAGGAAAAATATTACCAGGTGTTAAAGCACTTGTAATTGAGGAATAAAATTTATGGCAATTATTGCATCAAACTTTAAAACAAATCATACAAGAAAATCAACAGCTTCATTTGTAAATGAAGTAAATGATTTTTTTAGAATCAAATAAAATTTCAAATGAAGTTTATATTTTTCCAACAGCAACTTCTCTTGATAGTTTTGACACTGTTTCAAATCTAGATATAGGAGTTCAAAACGCTTATGCAACTGTTAAAGGTTCTTTTACAGGTGAAATTGGAACAATACAACTAGATGAATTTGAAATTAAAACAATTCTAATAGGACATAGTGAAAGAAGACATGTTTTAGGTGAATCACAAGATGAAATTGCAAAAAAAATATGCCTTTTATAAAGAGTTAGGATATAAGATTATTTATTGTATTGGGGGGGAACCTTTAGAAGTAAAAGAAGCTGGTTTAGAAAAAACTTTAGAGTATGTTTATGAGCAGTTTGAAGGTATTGATACAAATTATGAAAATCTAATTTTAGCTTATGAACCTGTATGGGCAATTGGAACTGGAGTAACTGCAACTAATGACGATATTACAGCAGTTCATAGTGCAATAAAATCTAAAATTGAAAAACCATTACTTTATGGGGGGGGTTCTGTAAAAGTAGCGAATGTTAGAGAGATTTGTTCTTTAGATGGTGTAGATGGTGCTTTAATTGGTACAGCGTCATGGATTGTGGAAGATTTTATACAAATTATTGAAAATACAAAGGATGTGTAGATGTTTATGAAGGGTAAAAAAGGTGTTATTTTAGGTGTTGCAAATAATAAGTCTATTGCTTATGGTATTGCTAAAGCTTGTGCTGCACAGGGTGCTGAAATTGCATTTACTTATTTAAATGATTCTTTAAAGAAAAGAGTTGTTCCTATTGCTGAAGAGTTTGGAAGTGCTGATTATGTGTATCCATGTGATGTATCTAATCCAGAAGAAATTAAAGCTTTAAAAGAATCAATTGAGAAAGATATGGGTCAAATTGACTTTATTGTTCACTCTATTGCATTTGCTCCAAAAGAGGGATTATCTGGAAGATTTTATGATATCTCTAAAGAGGCTTTTGATGTAGCAATGGATATCTCTGTTTACTCATTAATTGAAGTAACAAGAGAGTTAAAACCATTGTTATCTGATAACTCTTCAATCTTAACACTTACATATTATGGTGGTGCTAAGTATATTCCTAATTATAACTTAATGGGAGTTGCTAAAGCAGCACTAGAAATGACTACTAAATATTTAGCAGAAGATTTAGGAAAAGATGGAATTAGAGTAAATGCTATTTCAGCAGGCCCTATTAAGACTTTAGCTGCTGCAGGTATTGGTGATTTCAGATTTATGCTTAAGTGGAATGAAGCACATGCTCCATTAAAGAAAAATGTAACTATTGATGAAGTTGGAAACTCAGGTATGTATTTACTTTCTGATTTATCAAGTGCCGTTACAGGTGAGATTCATTATGTAGATTGTGGTTACAATGTTATGGGAATGCCAGCTGTTAACTTCGATGAGAATGGTAGGCCTCATATTGCATGGAACGGTACAGATAAATAGTCATTAAGCGTAAGCTTTTGGCGAACTTCTACGTTGTCAGGAAAATTTTAGACACTCACTTACTACAGTAAGCTCCTGTCTAAAATTTACCTTCCGCCTTGAATTTCACTCAAAATCTCACACTTACTAACTATTTATAATAATAGGAAGTTTTATTTTTAAATTTATGGAAATTTAGAACTAAGATTTTATGTATATAGGAAAAAATAAAGAATGAATATTAATTTTAAAGAATTAGCAAATCAATATCAAACACCGTACTATGTATATGACTTTGATCATATTACTAATCAATATAATGAATTAAAAGGTGCCTTTAAAGCAAGAAAATCACTTTTAGCATATGCAGTGAAAGCCAACTCAAATCTTTCTGTTATAAAACATTTAGCAGATTTAGGTGCAGGAGCTGATTGTGTTTCTATTGGGGGGGAAGTTAGAAGAGCACTTAAAGTTGGAATTGCACCATATAAGATAATTTTTTTTCTGGTGTAGGAAAAATAGATGATGAGATAAGAGAAGCATTAGAACTTGGTATTTTAATGATAAATGTAGAGAGTGATGCAGAACTTAATAGAGTAGAACTTATAGCACGTGAGCTTGATGTTGTTGCTAGAATCTCTATTAGAGTTAATCCAAATATTGATCCCAAAACACATCCATATATTTCAACAGGATTACATGAAAATAAATTTGGAGTTGATATTGATACTGCAAAAAGAATGTATATCCAATGTAAAAATTCAGATAACTTGGAACCTCAAGGTATTCATTTACATATTGGTTCACAGTTAACTGAATTACAGCCTATTAAAGAGTCTGTAAAGATTGTAGCTGATTTAGTAAGAAATTTAAAAGCAATAAAAATTGAACTATCTTTCTTTGATGTTGGTGGGGGGGGACTTGGAATTGTTTATGATGATGAAAAATTAATTGATACAAATGAGTATGCACAATCAATTTTAGAATCTCTTTTTGGATTAGATATAACAATTATTTGTGAACCAGGGAGATTTTTAGTTGGAAATTCTGGTGTATTTGTAACTAAAGTTTTATATGAAAAAAAATCAATGGTGATAAAAGATTTGTAATCGTTGATGGAGCTATGAATGACTTAATTAGACCATCTTTATATAATGCTTATCATAAAATTGAGGTGTTGAATAATAATGAAGAACATTCTGATTGTAATTTAGTTGGTCCAGTATGTGAAAGTGGTGATTTCTTTGCTAAAAATATTGATTTACCAAAAACAGAACATAATGATTTAGTAGCTATTTATAGCGCTGGTGCTTATTGTTTTACAATGGCATCAAACTATAATACTAGAGGAAAGGTTGCAGAGATTGCAGTACAAAATGGTGAAGCTAGATTAATTAGAAAAAGAGAGACATTTGAAGATCTTATTGCTTTAGAAGAGGAGTTTTTAAAGTAATATGTCAAAGGCTTTTTTTTCATAGATG
>JDSG01000129.1_pt1 | contig 20112 bp, 22 predicted proteins | sample 199341 | NCBI WGS metagenome assembly JDSG01 (sample SAMN02584197, study PRJNA231836) | bioreactor metagenome | isolation source: continuous culture bioreactor short generation time transfer1 day 52 after... | place: Germany: Bremen | reverse complement strand
GAAAAATGTGTCATCGCCGCTACCATAATCTTCCATTTGGTCATTACCCGCACCACCATCAAAATAGTCATTACCGCTGCCGTAATCACCTAAAAAGTCATCTCCATCTCCACCTTCGAAATTATCATCACCTGCACCGTAATCCTCAAGAGCATCATTACCCACACCACCAATGAATGTATCATCTCCACCTTCAAAGTCTGATAGATAATCATCTCCTCCTTCACCAATTAAAATATCACTATAACTTGAGCCATAAAGGTAATCCTTATTATCTACATCAACACTGGTTAACTCTGGGATAATATCCGCAGCCATCAGGACAGTTCCATCAGCGAAATGAAATTCCTCAATTCCGGAAATTGACACTGAATCACCAGAAGAAAATACTAGAGTAACTAAATCTCGGTATGGATCTTTTTCGATTGTGACATCTCCAGCATTTAATCCCTCACCAAATACAATCTTATCTATATCACCGTTATCTATCAGTGATTCATAATAAATATCGTTTCCATCACCTAGGTTAAACAACAAAGTATCAGACCCAAGTCCACCTTTAACTATATCATCACCTGTACCTGCATCAAAAATTTCAGAACGATCATCACCGTCTAATCGATCATCACCGCCTGAGCCATTGATTGTACCGTAATTACTTAACTCTGCCGAGGCCAACACGGTACCATCATAAAAATGAAATTCTTCTATAGGGTGTACTTTAAAGCCATCTACTTCCCAGTTCAAAATGGTTATTCCTTCTCCAGTTGGAAACTCAATCGTCATAGCATCTGTTTCCAAATGAATATTAACAAGCATATCAGTAACATTTAAACCTTCACCAAATACTACTTTATCAACATCATTAATAATCATATTTGGATGTATATACTTAATCAAATCATCCTTGTAAACTTCATTTATTGTGTCATGACCATCACCAAGGTTAAACAAAATAGTATCAGAACCTCCTAAACTAGTACCAATAAAGTCATCACCTGCTCCAGCATCAATAATATCATTGTAACTGGAGCCTATAATATTGTCATCTCCCTCAGAGCCCTCCGTGAAAAATGTAGAAAAGATTTCAGAGGTAAGGAGAACTGTGCCATCAGAAAAATGTAGTTCTTCTATTCCTGCTATATTAACTGCGTCACCTGACGAGAACTGCAATTTAATACATCCTGTTGTATTATCTTTTGTAATTGTAAAATCATTTGCTGACAGCCCCCCCTCACCAAATACAACTTTATCAACTTCATTCGCAAATAGCTTCTGGTCTTTGATAGTGTCCATGCCATCACCAAGATTAAAAAGATAGGTATCAAAGCCACTATGGTCAGATATGATATCATTGCCAGAACCACCACTAATGATATCATTGCCACCTGAAGCATTAATGGTATCATCACCATTACCTGCATAGATAATATCATTACTATTTGAACCAGTAATACTATCATTAGCATCAGTACCGTCAATCAATGTCAATACATCAAAGTCTGCATAATGTAATACTGTACCATCAGCAAAGTGAAACTCTTCTATTTTGTAGTTGCCATTAGAAAAATATCGATAAAAGGAATCTATCCGAATTGAGTCTCCATTTTCAAAAGATATCAATAAATCTTGATTACTTGTACTTTTAGTGACTTTTAAATCATTGACGGTTATTCCTTCTCCAAAAATAATTTTGTCAACTCCACCTGTACTATTGTAATCAAAATCTACAATCGTATCTTGACCATCGCCAATATTAAACAAGTACGTATCATTGCCTTTAGACCCATTTACATAATCATTACCCGCCCCCCCTCCAGAGATTGTGTCGTTACCGTAATGTGCATATATTGTGTCATTTCCATCTCCACCATATACAATATCGTTACCATTATTTCCATACACAGTATCATTACCATCATCTGCATAAACTGTATTATCACCGTTACCAACGTCTATAGTATCATTACCATCCCCCCCTGCATATATTGTATCATCACCGTTATATGTATAGATTTTATCATTACCAGAATGCGCATATATTGTTTCATCATTATTAGTACCTGTAATAATCTCCCCCCCTTCATCAGTACCATGTGTAATAGATAGATCTGTCAAATCAGAATATTGTAGCACTGTGCCATCATTAAAATGAAATTCTTCTATTTTATGATCACACGAAGAATCATTAGCAAGCAAAGTGTCCTTAAGCCTTATGGAGTCTCCTCCCGTAAATGATAAAATAATGTCGTTATTGACTATATCTTTGGTTACAGTCATATCTGCAACGTTTAACCCTTCACCAAATATAATCTTATCAATGTCACCACTAGCATTGTTACTCTCATAAAAAGTGTTGATACCATCACCGAGATTGAAGATATATGTGTCTGAACCGGAATTCCCATATGCATAGTCTTCGCCATTAACGAAATCAATTACATCATTACCAGTTGTTCCATCGTATACATTAATCAAGTTGAAGATCTCCGGTAATGTGAGTATTGTTCCATCAGTAAACTGTAGTTTTTCTATTTTATGATTATGCAATTCATTATCTGCAAACAAGAAACCTTTCAACCTTATAGAGTCACCACTGGTAAATGACAGTACAATGTCGCTATTAATAACGTCTTTAGTTATAGTCATATCTGAAAAGCTTAACCCTTCACCAAATATAATTGTGTCTATATCATTACTATTATTACTGTTCTCAACGTAGCTTTATTGCCATCACTTAGGTTAAAAATGTATGTATCAGAGCCAGAATTCCCATATATATAATGTTCACCATCATTAGTATCAATTGTATCGTCACCTGTCGTTCCATTATTGATATCAATCATGTTGTATATATCTGCAAGTGTTAGAGATATCCCGTCAGCGAACTGAAACTCCTCTATCGTATAATTTGAGGATGAATCATCAACTAGGAGAAAATCATTCAGTGTTATAGAATCACCACCGTTAAAAATGAGTGTAATATCATTATTAACTATATCTTTAGTTATGGTCATATCAGCAAAACTCAGCCCTTCACCAAAAACTATTTTATCTATGTCATTACTATTACTACTATCATAAAAAGTATCGTTACCATCGCCAAGATTGAATAAATATGTATCCGAGCCTGTTCCACCCTCTATGTAATCATTTCCACTTTCACCTGCTAAAATATCGTTACCTGCACTGGATGAAATAATATCATCATTAATTCCACCTATAATACATCATCATTATTCGTCTGGAAGTTTCCTATGCTATCAGTATCTAATGCCAAAATTGGTTTGTATTTATTGTAAATATCGACCGAAGCATTGTATTTATAAAAATCTTCATAGTTGTCTCCATACACAAAATTATCCATAAAAGTATCAGGAGATGATGCATAAGCATCTGTAAAATAATTGTAAGATGCAGCGACAGCAATATCTAATGTATTAATATAGTTATTTATTTCAGACTCAGAAAAAGAATAATAAAACATTGCCATTCCTAACAAAGCTTTTTCTGTTGATGATAGATCACTAGAGTATTCATTAATTTCAGAGATGAAGACATTAATATCAACAATTTCGATATTATCTTTAACATATGAATATGCTGCAGCTGTGATATCACTATTATCAAATATAGCCTGAGCAACTAGATTTGAAAAAACGCTCAGTTTGATTAACTGAAATTGATTTGTTACTCCACTTGCAATATACCCTTCAGGGTATTCAACAACACCAGCACCATTATGAATTTCTTCATTATGATATTTTTCAACTAAAACAGCTTTCCACTCCTCAAGTAGACCTCTTTTTTTTCATTTTTGTCTATTGTTGTGTCAGCCCATAAATATAATAAGTCATTCATTTGCTCAAACATTTCACTTAAACTTGTTGAATTAGAAATTGATGCAAGATTATTTCTAAATGTTTCATTTGTTGAAGCAAGATGCTTAAAATCATTTAGTTTACCATATCCTCTTTGCTTCGGAAGTAGAGCTATTGTGGCATCAAAATTATATTGTTTATTATAGCCTTCTATTTTAAGTATCTTATCAACATTGAATGAAATATCAGCAATAGTCATATTACCATTATCTGTCTTAACTGTTGAAGTTGCCTCAATTACGTTTCCATTTTGAGTATCATCACCAACCACATAATCTAGCGAAATTTCATTTATTCCAAAGTCTGCCAGTGAAAAGAGTTCTCCTGTATCAGTTAAACCATTAGAGTTAGTATCTCGCCATATCTGTAGGTTCTGAAAATTATCATCTTGATCAGTTATTACATTATCACCGTTAGTATCATAAGCTCTGAGTTTTTCGAAACCAGCATTCTCAGTCTGACTTGAAGCATCTGTTGAGCCAAACATTTCAGAAAGGTCATCTATTACTCCGTTAGAATTATTATCGGACACTAAAAAACCATCTTCTGAAGATAGCCATCCTGTTTTATTCATATATCCTGTTTCATTATAGTCAAACCAAGCCACAGAGTTTTCTAATGATACAGTATTAATACCATCCCCCCCATTTAAATCAATTGCAAGAGGTGTATGGTATAATCCTTCAGGTCTTACAGGGATGCTGTCAGGACCACTTCCACCTTCAACAGGGTTTGAATGTTGATTACTAATAAGATCTATTCCATAATTACCTGATATAAAACCATTAATAGTTACACTAAGCCCTGTTGCTGAAGTATATTCGAGTTGTGATCCATTAAAAAAAATATGTAGCTAATCCTTCAGTTGGCATATTATCATTTTCTGCTTTTATACCATCAAGCAAACGCACCCCCCCATTAAAGTAAATTACTCCTTTACCATCAGCATCTTCTATGATATCGCCATCTCCGGCATAATATATATCATATCCGTTCCCACCAGCTAGCAAGTCTGCTTCATTATCGTCATCACCAATCAATATATCGTTACCTTCTCCACCATACAGAGAATCCTGACCATTCCCGCCGTAAAGGGTATCCTTACTGTTACCACCTTCAAGCGTATCGTTACCGTCTTCACCAAATAAACTGTCAGAATCTTCACCGCCGTATAGGGTATCATCTCCGTTGCCACCCTCAAGAGTGTCGTTGCCGCCTTCACCTTTCAATATATCTTGACCTTCGCCACCATATAAACAGTCTTGACCGTTACCACCCTCAAGAGTGTCGTCGCCGTCATCTCCTATCAGTGTATCTTGATCTTCACCGCCGTACAAAGAGTCCTGACCTGATCCTCCTGTAAGAATATCATTGCCCTCATTGCCATACAGGAAGTCATTGCCTTCTCCACCATATATAGTATCTTCACCTATCCCACCTTCAATAATATCGGTATCTTCTTCACCAAATAATATATCGTTTCCACTCCCTCCGGAAAGGGTGTCTTCACCTGCACCTCCGTAGATAGTATCAGCTCCTGTTTCACCGTTTATAATATCTTTCCCGTTAGAGCCGTATATAGTATCTTTCCCGCCGCCAGAGTTGACAGTGTTTACTGTGCCAGAATTTTCAAGATCGTATTCGTCTTCGACATTTGCGTTGGTATATATAGTATCATTGCCACTACCTGTATGGATGTCGTCCGAGCCTAATCCACCTTCGATATAGTTGTCCCCCCCGAACACGGAAGATATGCTATCGTCACCTTTACCACCATACAGGTGACTTGTGCCATCACCTGAAACAGTAATTGTATCATTTTCTTCAGAGCCAAAGATAACAGGATCCACCCCCCCTGGAGTATTTGAGTCTAAACCAACTTGAACATTCGATCCCATGTTAAGATATGATCCGTCAATATCATAATTATCGTTAGAAGCTGACTCCATCACCTGAACCAACATTTCACCATGATCTAGTAATTGTTGCTCAGAATAATAGTTTGAGTCCAGATTATTTAAATTGCTGTAATCAGCAGAAGTACCTTTGATGGCATAACTATTCAAGTTTAGCAAAGCATACATTGTTTCAGGATTACCTGCATTATCAGCAATTTCTTCTGCTGTTTGTCCATATAGGTTATTGATAGTTAGAGATAATCCCTCTATGGCAACAAGGCTAGTTGCCAGAGCAATGAGATCAGTACTATCACTTATCAGATTACTATGCCCTGTCACTACTGCAATCGTCTCCAAAAGGTTTTTAACCTTTTGATCTTCAGGGTAAGACGGCTTAAGAATATCAGTGAGCTGATTATAGTCAACATCTTGTAATATGCTTAAAATGGTATTGTATACATAGATGCTTTTATTAAATTCAGTCATTCCATGAACACTGATACCGCCATCGTCTCCTGCTTGTTCATAAATAGAAACTGTATTTCCAATTTGTCCTGAGAGTATATCTGTTCCTGAACCTGATATGGGGGGGTCACCAGTCTCATATCCTATTTGTAAAAAAATTAGTGATGTTATTCGTCGTCTGAACAGGATTTATCCCATTAGGAATTAATACGTCTTGGCTATATTGCGTGAACGTCTCATCAGTAAGGTTTTCAATTCCAAATGCATTATACGCGTATGTATCACAGCCGTAAACATAGCCAGCCATGTTTGCCAGTGAGCCACCAAGAGAGTGACCAGTGAATGTTATATCTTCTAGGTTTATATTATGCTCATTTATCATGTTCCTTACGAACAACAGTGTTGCTGTCATCTGTGAACTAATATTCCCAGCACTCATATCAACATCACTGAACCCGTCGATAAGTTCATCTGTTCCGCGGAAAACAAAAGTGTATTCCCCCCCGTTATTCTTCACTAGCATTGCCTGAAAACCGTTATAAATGTCCTTGGTTTCTTTAACTATATATTGGTGTACTAAGAATTTTGCATCATCTTCTATTGATTTATTAATCTCGTTCAACTCTTTTGTAATATATTTGTCGTTATATACAAGCTTCGAAAGAATCCCTAATTCCTGTACTAAAACATTTTGCTCTCGACTCATAATGTCCTCCTAAATAATCTATTTAATAATTAGTCATTAATATCTGAGATAACCAAATAATACTGAATTACTAAAATACATTACTGAATCTTCTCCTATTACTGGAGAAAACTTACCTGGAATATCTGTAAATTGTCCCCCCCAGAAACCTTTGTAAGCCATATAACGTTTACTATATGCGATCTCAATATTCTCACGCATATCTATAATACTAATACGATCAGCATATATTAGATGAAAAAAGTTACTGTTTATAAAAGTCCCTGTTGGTAAGGGGGGGTCTATCTTAATTAAATAATTTACAGATGGAATCTCTGACATCTGCCTGTACGACTTTGCATTATTTATAATTACTATATTTTCTTCATGTTTTGCATCACGGTATTGCTTATGAAGTTTAGTCAACTCTATATCAATACTGCTGATTTTTTGCATTACAGGGTGGTCTTTGATTTTTTGCCTTGGAATTCTATATTTTTTCTCTTCCAGTAATGCTCTATCACGTTTTAATGGTTTCATCCTCGAAGAAATATCGAAACTTTTCTTACGATCATTCTCATTCGCCCTATATGAATAGTATTTTCCATCAGAACCTTTCAGAACTAATAACTTCAAATGCCTTCCGTCTAAATATATGTCAACATTTAGTCTTCTATGTAATCCATTTAAGCCACCAGAAGCATTATCTTCCCAATAAACAGATATAGGTTCTTCGACTGTTTCGTGAATCTCACTAAGTGGTGTTTGGCTATAGTGGTAAAATAAGGATTTTATTAATATAGTTCTTGTAAATGGAGCAATAAGTAAAATAATGACAAGAATAATGGCATATTTTTTTTTAGTAAATTTACCAACTATTACAAATAATATAACCACAATGAGCAGATAAACAGCTAAAACAGCTAATAAAATAATACCCATTATGATACTACTCTCAAAGAGAAACCTGTGAAATTTGTATTCGCAGATGTTAAACTAAGTTCATCAATCATCTCTTTGACAAATAACAGAGAACTTGTCATTTGCTCAGGGATCTCACCTGCAATCATGTTTCCGTCAGCTATGCCCCCCCAATCACTGATGAATTCACCTAACTCAGATCCACGGAAAACAAAAGTGTATTCCCCCCCATTATTCTCCACTAGCATTGCCTGAAAACCGTTTCCGTAATCTCTGGTTTCTTTTATTTTATACGTGTTAATAAGTGTTGTTGGGTAATCATTTTCTTCTTTATCCTTTATTTCACTATTTTTTTTATACTCTCATTAAGCCAACTAGAATCAAAGTATTTATCCTGATAAACGAGATCTGATAAAATACCCAAATCCTGAATTAAATTCTTATCTATTATGCTCATTTCAACCTCCTAGGTTTTACAATATAGTTTTCTGCTCGTGTACCATAGCCAACTAATCCAACATCACGTGCATATTCATTAGAAAACACTCTAAAAACAAAATGCTTTGTATCCTGAATCCCTAACTTAGGTCCATAAGGGGGGGGCGTGTTTAGTCTACCTAGCATGCCTATAAAGTCTCTTTGGACTCTGTAAGCTTTATTGAAGGCTATTATTCTATTATTTTTCACATCTATTATATCTGTTCGCCCTGCATCAATAACTTGCGTAATGTTATTATTTATAAATAAACTAGTCGGCATGTCAGTCAGCTTGACTTCATAATTCACCGGAGGTAAATCAGATCTATTGTAAATTACCTCAACCTTATCGTAGGTTTTAGCATCTGCATCTTCTTTTAAATCTGAATATTTCAATTCTATTCTACTCCATGCTTCACTAGCTTCACTGACTCCAGCAGAAACTCTGTTTTCGCTATATTCTTTACGTTCGTAAGTTACCCTGGCTTTTTTTAACTTCTAAGGCAAGCTTAACAGCTTCTTCGTAATCCTTTTCATCTGCACGAAAAACGTAGTATTTCTCATCCAGTCCTTTATAAATTAATAACTTAACGTTATTTCCATCCAAATACCTTCGAATAATACTTCTATGTTCCTTCTCCAAGTGCTTGTTCTTATTATCTCTAGTCCCATAGTCATAGTAGAACTTATTTGTACGGGTATCTTCCCACAAAATAGAAATTGGTTTTTCAACTGTTTCATATATTTCTGTTATGGGTGATTTACTTAAATAGTAGAAATAGATATTAGACAAAATATCTCTGTGATAAGGAATAAATATCATCAAAACTATTGTGAGCATCGCATAAGTATGTCTCTTATATCTTTTTGCAACAAACACATAGACAAATGGGAATGAAAGCCAATATATAGGTTGAATTACAACTAGTATAATTACAGGTAGCATCACTACAACCTCTCCCTACACACCATTAGAATTTTGGCCTGAAACTACTGTGTATTTACCATCACTTTCCACTAGCATCGACTGAAAACCGTTTCCGTAATCTCTGGTTGTAATAATTTCGTAAGAGTTAATAAGCTTATTTGAATCTTCTGAGTTTATTAAAATATCTAACTCATTTTGCTCATTTTTTATAAAATAATCATCATTATAAACTAGCTCCGATAATATCCCAAAATCCTGAACCAAACTGTTATCAATTATACTCATCTGTATTCTCCTTTATATTTATAATGTTTTTTCTTAGCTGAAATATCGTGCATATTCAAAAATAACAATGCGAGGAAAACGCTCAGGAGAAGAAATTCCTATCTTTAATAAGAAATCACCGTAAGCCTGCGATATCTGACCGATAATCCCATGATAGCCCATATAGCGTTTGCTAAATGCAATCTCACCGCTCTTATTGGTATCAATAATACTTAATCGATCTGCATATATTAGGTTATATGACTCATTATTCACGAATGGCCCCCCCGAAGATAACGGGTCAAGCTTGATATATAATTAACTGAAGGATGTCTTTCTTATTGCTGAAAATTTGTGCTTTTTCTATAACAGCTTTGTCTTCTTCAGCTTTACTAGATCTATACGCATCTAAAAGTCGAGCAAATTTTTCGTAATTGATTTTAGATATTATTGTTATAGGGTGATTTTTGAGTTCTAATTTAGGAATCGTCGCTTTCAGTGCTTGTATTTCCTTCCTTTTAACCATAACCTGCCTAAGCTTCGGGGGGGCTATCTCCAAAGTCCGCCTATAATCATTTTCATCAGCTCTATAAACATAATATTTTCCATCAATGCCATTTAACACTAATAGCTTAAGATGATACCCGTCTAAATAATCATTCACCTTGGCTTTTCGTTTTATATCGTCAAACCCATTTGAAGCATTATTTTCCCAATAAACAGAGATTGGCTTATCTACGGTTTCATGTATGGCATTTAGTGTGGGTATGCTATAAAAAATGAAAAGTGTCTTAATAAAAATTTCTTTTGCAAATGGAGCACAGATAAAAATGATCAATAGAAGCAACCCACTTCTAAATCTAAATTTAAAAATTCGTGAAATAATCAAAACTATTATTAAGCTAACTGTTATGTATATTATTCCAAGAGGAACCATTATTATACCCAATTTATGAATCTCCTAATCTTTGAATAAAGTCATTTTGCTCTAAGCAAAATAATTCTCTACACAGAGGATATTTTGTAATTTCATTTTGGGTGTTAAAAGGACTCCGAGCAGATACAAATAAATAATAAACTAAGGATACACATAAATAATAAACTAAGGATACACATAAAGACAAAACACTGTCAACCCAAAGCCAAGTAAAGCATCAAAACTATACAAGCTTTTTACAATTGCTAACAATTATTAGATATTTCGCCAATCACAAAAGTAATTTACTTACGATATAGCCATTTATTTGATTGACATTTATAATCTAATCCAAGTATACATATTGATATTTATTATTTAGGTTATGTGAACTTTATGTTAATTCGAATACTTATTATCGTTGTGAGCATGTTTATTGTGACCACTCAGACTTATGCCCTAACTCTTGAGGAGGCGTATAAGTCTGCCGAAAATGACTCATATGTATTAGCGGGTAAAAAGTCCTTTTCTGAAGCCAGCTATGAAAAATCTAAAATAGTGCGCTCAGATATGATGCCACAACTGCACCTAAAAAGCATCTCAAAGTACGTAAAAGACTTAAACAAAGAATCTCTTAAAACGAGTTATGCCGGTGATACAGCAGTTGAAGTTGATAATACCGAATACTCCTTTTCAGCATACCTGAGCATGAACTATAATTTTTATAATTTTGGCTCCGGCTATTTAAAATATCAAAATTCCCTTATCGATCATAAGATATCAAAAATAGATCTGAAGCTTACTGCTCAAGAGTCCAAGTTAAAAATATTAGAAGCATATATTGACAGTCTTCGGGTAAAGCATGAACTAGCAAGTGCTAAGGTTATACAATCCATAAAACAGGATGTATATACTATTGCATTAAAACTACACAAGGCTGGAAAGATAGAGAAGATCGACCTTGTGAACTCTGCTATGGAATATGCCGAACAGGGCAGACAGGCAAATGAGTTGCATAATAATTACTTACAGTCTCTTAACAACCTATCGGTCTTGACGTATCAAGATATTAACTCTAACACTGAGCTGTATATTAATAAACCTATCATACCAAACGACGACATATACTTACAGAAACTCCCTGAAATTGACATCATCAATAAACAGATAAAACAAAAGCAGAATGAATACAAAGTGATACAACGTCAGCGTCTTCCCTCTATAGCGATTTTTGCAAACTATAGTCTATATAATACATCTGAAGAAAACTATCGCACAGCATACACATATGCCAAACCAGAAAGCTCTACTATAGGCTTTTCCATATCCATGCCCATTTTTGAAGGGTTCAGAAAGACATCTCAAACAAAAGCCCTGCGACACGAACTCAATACTCTTCGCCTTGAGCTTAAACAAAAGATTCATGAGAAACAATACGAAATAACTGCTCTAAAATCACAACTCAAAAGTGGCATCGCAAATCAGGATGAGTATTCTGGTATCAATAGATTTGCGAATGATAAAGCTCAAATGTCAAAAAAACTAAAGGATAATTACTCTATAACTTCCATAGAATACCTTAATGAGTTAATTGACCATGAGAATACTAAACTGAAATCGATTATTCTGGAAATTGATAATATGTATTTATCTGAAAAACTTAAAATCTTCAAACTGGATAATAATATATGACAATAAGCACAGGCTGATATGTGTCAGCGTCATAGCTCAGGTTAACCAGCAATCTGTTGACGTGCAGCAAGCCTTCAAGCAATTTGGCCTTGGCGAAGGGGGGGAACTAACACCTCAAGAGCTTAATCGAGTTGCAAAAGCTTGTAATTTCAAAGTCAAAATAAAAAAAATCTGATTCGAAATCGTTTGTAGATAAGTACCCACTGCCAGCTATAGCACAACTTAAGGACGGCTCTTATTGTGTGGTACTAAAGAAGATCAGCGAAGATAAACTGTTACTCTTTGATCCAATCAAAAAAAGAAACAAAAACACTACTCATAACTGAATTCGATACGGAGAATTCAAATGTGTTTTTAGTTTTGAAGCATGTGAAAGCAGCTTCAAATATTAAGTTTGGTTTTTCATGGTTTTATTATGAGATTATTAAATACAAGAGTATCCTGATGGAGGTTCTATTAGGTTCTTTTGTAGTGCAATTATTTGGGCTGGTAACACCTCTATTCACTCAAGTCATACTTGATAAGGTTATTGTGCACCAGAGTATAGCCACATTGAAAGTGCTAGCTATCGCTTTTTTGGTGATCACCCTGTTTGAATTCCTTATGAATCTGGCTAGAAATTATATTTTCATCCACACAGCCAAGAAACTGGACGCTAAGCTTGGCACAAAGCTTTTCAAGCACTTGTTCGCACTACCCTACATATATTTTGAGGCGAGGAAAGTTGGAAATATCATCGCTCGAGTACGTGAACTGGACACTATCCGAGAGTTCATCACCAACAAGGCTGTCTCGGTCATAATAGATGTCCTCTTCTCATTCGTATTTGTAATTGTGATGTTTATGTATAGCGTGAAGCTAACTTTTGTTGTCCTTGGTTTTGTTGCTGCTATTAGTATAATCTATGCATTTGTGACGCCTCTGCTCAGAAAAAGACTAAAAGAGAAATTCGAAATGGGAGCAAAATCTAACGCTTACCTTGTCGAAGCTGTCACCGGAGTTCAGACAGTTAAGTCACTTGCCCTTGAAGGGAGTATGCAAAAGAAATGGGAAGATCACTTGTGCGATTATGTTTATTCCAGTTTCAAATTAGCCAGCATGATGAATTTCTCCTCTACACTCTCTCAATCGGTTCAAAAACTGATGACGATCTCTCTTTTATACATCGGTGTAGGCTTAGTTATAAATGGTCAATTATCTGTGGGACAGCTTATAGCTTTTCAGATGTTTGCAGGGCAATTTTCAGGGCCGGTTCTCAGGCTCGTTTCTTTATGGAACGAATTACAGCAGACACTTATATCTATTGATATGCTTGGAGATATTCTCAACCAACCAACAGAAAACAATATGAGCAAGAATGTGTCACTTCCAAAGCTACAAGGGAAAGTGACATTTGATAATGTACAGTTTAAGTATAATGCCGACAGCCCATACGTTATACAGAACCTTTCAATAGAAATACAACCGGGAATGAATGTAGGCATCGTTGGTAAAAGTGGAAGCGGAAAGAGCACATTGGCTAAACTCATTCAACGAATTTATACTTGCAACGAAGGTTCAATCTTAATAGATGGGGGGGTTGATATACGCTACCTCGATTCAAGATGGCTAAGGCATAACCTAGGCGTCGTCCTGCAAGACAATTATCTCTTTAGTGGAACTATCCACGAAAATATAATACTCTCCCGACCCACAGCAAGCTTTGATGAAGTACTGCAAGCCTCTAAACTGTCAGGTGCACATGAATTTATATCCCAGATGCCTGAAGGGTACGATACCATTGTGGGTGAAAGAGGAGCTTCACTTTCCGGTGGGCAGAAGCAGAGAGTAGCCATAGCCAGAGCATTAATCAGCTCTCCATCTATTATCATATTTGATGAGGCAACATCCGCACTAGACTACGAATCAGAAAAGATCATCCAAAATAACATGAAGCAAATCACTCATGGCAGAACATCAATCGTTATCGCTCACAGGCTTTCAACTATTAAGGATTGCGATATGATCATCGTCATGGATAAAGGGAATATTGTAGAACACGGCAACCATAATAGCCTCTTAGCCAAAAAAAAGGGACGTATCATCATCTATGTACTTTGCAGGGGGGGGAGAGCTAATGCGGTTTATGCAAAAGCGGGACAAACATGAGTTTCTGCCTGGGATTCTTGAAATAGAGGACGAACCTATCAGTCCACTTAGTCGGATAATCTTCTGGCTGGTAGTACTCTTTATAGTATTACTGATTCTCTGGTCAATAATCGGCAAAGTAGATGTGGTTGTTACTACTCAAGGGAAAGTTATACCAAAAGGTGAAGTGAAAACTATTCAACCCTTAAATACAGGAACAATTAGCAGAATATTCGTTAATGTGAACGATTTCGTTAAAAAAGGAGAACCTCTTGTAGAAATCGACCCTTCACAGATACAGCAAGATATTAAATCGATGAAAAGGAATATTGATGTAGCTGAACTTGAACTGACAAGGATTGAGGCATTAATCAATAGTCAGGATTTTGTGGTCGATGACAGCAGATATAGTAGCAGACTCATAGAGATAGAGAAATCGATCTATACCTCAACAAAAAAATGCACTCTCAATGCAGCTTGATGTAAAATATAGCGAATTAAGCAGCCTCTCGGAAGAAGAACAAATACTCATAAATGAACAATCAAAAGCAAGTAACCAGCTGGCAACAGCCGAGAAGAAACTGGAACGATTACGTGAGATACAGGAGTTAATCCGTAAAGACGATATCGAGCAAGCTCAAATGGAAGTCTTTAATGCTAAAAAAGACCATGAATCAGTTATTGTGAAACTTGCAGACAATAATATCTCCAAAAGAAAAATTAATGAGGAAATATCTTTCATAAAAGAAGATTATATCAACAAGCTCCAGAAAGATTTTTCTGAAAAGAGTAAAAACTTAGAATACCTGATTGCTGATTATGAGAAGAACCTATTCTTGAACAGAAAACAGCTTATCGTTTCTCCGATAGATGGTTACATCAGCCAAAAGTTTATCCATACTCTAGGCGGTGTAGTTACTCCGGCAGAAAAACTGTTTATCCTTGTGCCTGAAAAGAATAACCTAATCATTAAAGTGACTGCCCTCAATAAAGATGTTGGGTTTATCAAAGTAGGTACACCCGTGACAATTAAAGTCGCCACATATGAATATCAGAAATTCGGCACTATTAAAGGGGGGGTGGTTGACCATGTTTCAAAAGACAGTATCGAAGACGAAAACCTCGGGCTTGTTTATGACGTATATATCACACCGGAAACCTTTAAACTAGACCGTCAGGAAGATATAGAGATATCAACCGGCATGTCTGTCACTGCTGAAATGAAAATAGGTAAACGTAGACTAATAGAGCTGTTTGTGTTCCCAATCATCCGCTACTTCGACGAAGGAACCAGCGTCAGATAGATTTGACTAAAGATTATTTGCCAATAATGATCTTCTGTAACTGTCTTCACAACATTATTAATATATTCTCTAAGTAAATAACAAGCGTTGAATCAATCGGGACTCAACGCTTGTTATAAACTAGTTACATATACCGATTGGTTGAATCAGTTATTATATTAATAAGCTGTTCTTGTTCTGCCCCCCCATTATTAACATTCGATATGTCAATACCACTGTCTTCGGCAAAAGCTGCCATATCCTGAATTATCATACTGATGTCTGTATCAGTAAATTTGTTAAGGTTCGAATTAAAGCTCTCAGGCACAGGTAATTTAAAGACTCCGTGGCTATTATTGTGAGCCATTTGTGTGAATTGTTTGTTATTATAGCTAGAGCCATCTTCAAAGGTAAAGAAGTCAATCTGGTCATTTTTCTTATTATTTACATACCAAACATCCTCAGTCCCCCCCCAAAGATTAATAACAAGATAATTACCTTGCTCTTGTATGCGTACATCTTTTTGACTTATACCTTCACCAAAATGAAAAGTATCATTCCCACCAAAATCGTGAATTAAATTAATTCCGTCTCCACGTTTAAGTACGTATTTGTCATTGCCACCATAATCTTCTATAGTGTCATTGCCAGATCCAATAAAATATATAATGTCACCACCAAAATCATAAATCATATCATCACCAGCCCCCCCACCTGATATGATGTCTGATTCCCCCCCATTTATATTTAAGACAACATCATCTCCCGCTCCACCATCGATAGTGTCATTACCCATGACATCAATAATAAAATCATTGTCACTGCCGCCAGTTATAGTATCATTTCCATAAATATCAAAAACTAGTTTACTACCTGCGAAAGCTAGATATTTATCATCTCCTAGACCACCTAACAACAAATCATTGCCAGCATAGTCAGCGATAAAATCATTACCATTACCACCATATATTCTATCATCACCAAGCATATCAACGATGATGTCATCGCCTATTCCACCGTCAATAACATCGTTACCTGAGTGGTCAGTTATAGTATCATTACCATCTCCGCCAGTGATTGTGTCATCACCAAGCATATCAACTATAACGTCATCGCCTGCTCCACCGTCAATAACATCGTTACCAGCGTAATCTCTTATTACATCATTATTATTTCCGCCCAGAATGATATCGTTTCCAGATTTATCTATAATAGTATCGTTGCCGTCACCACCATAAATTTTGTCATCGCCAAGCTCATCTGTTATTGAGTCATTACCCGTTCCACCATCAATAATGTCATTACCTGATGATTCGATAATAACATCATTACCACTGTATCCACGCGTTATATCATTACCTTTTTCACCAAAAAGAAGGTTACGGTTATTATCACCTGTTAGCACATCGTTTCCTGCATCACCTATAAGGATATACTGCTCAACTCCTGCCTGAATAGAGTCTGCACTGCCGTCACCAATGGCTATTTTATTGATATTCTGCAGCATTTCGTATTTAATACTGTCAACACTACCAGCCATACTGCTGATGTCAAACTCGTTATTTCTCTGAAGTTCGTTCAGAACCAAACCAAGATAATATGTTTCTGTATAAGATGAAGAGTTAATCTCTGCAGCTACGTTATTTGCAACTTCATTTTGTTGTTGTCCATTTACATAAATAATACGATCCTTTGAGATATCTAACATTACTTCTGAAAATTCGTTAAGTACTGTCTGAACTGACAAATGAGAAAAATAATACTCTTTAAGAGCATTATAGTTGCTTTCAACTAAGCTATTGTTTATTGACTGCCCTAGGAAAGCTTCAACTATAGCTTGCTTTTGTGCTGCACCAGATAAACTTTCCGTATCAGTCCATTTAGACAACAATGCGTCCATATTTCCATAAAGCGTTTTTAAATCACTTGCCTGAGAGATATTTTCTACATAATTTTTTAAATCTGCATCGTAATGCATGGCCAAAGAAAGGTTAGCCACATTTCCAAAACCTTTTAGTTTAGGCATCGTGAAAATAACATGAAAGTCATAAACTAAACTTTCATCTACTGATGCAATTGTGTCCATCTGATTTATTTGAAAATTTGCTTGAGCTGTCCATCCATATTCTCCATCGGGGGGGGATATGTATGTGGAAACCTCTGAAACATTATTATTTGCAGGTGATGCTATTTGCTCTGTGGTTAGGCTAAAACCTGAGATATTCGCATCTTCTATACTAATAAGTTCGCCTTCATCAGTAACACCATTTTCATTTATATCCTGCCAAACACTGAGTTGGCTAAAATTTTCATCTCTGTAATCAACTACACCATCACTATTGCTATCAAAATCAGCTAGTTCCTGGTATCCGCCAGTAGCACTGGATCCAAATAACTCAGTTATATCATCTATTTTGCCATTATTATTTCTATCAATTGCTAAAAATCCATCTTCACCAGATATCCAGCTTGTTTTTTTTCTTTAAAATTATCACCATCCATATCAAAATAAACATTCGAATCGGAGTGGCCAAGAATATTAAATGTACCATCACCATTCAAATCTATAACAAGTGGATCTCCATCTCCACCATCTCCGTCACCTCCACCATCTCCGCCGTCCCCCCCGCCATCTCCGTTACCACCACTATCATCGCCGCTGCTGTCATCTCCGTCGCTAACGTTACCTGTGCCTACTTCCACTTCACCACCATCGCCAACGTCACCTTCATCTTCCTCAGTCCAACCATCACCATCGACACCAGAGCCATCGCTACTTTGATTATCGGCATCCGAATCACCTAATGAACCTGCTCCGTTTGTATTATCAAAATCTTCCGCAGAATTTTTATTTGTTTCTTCAGATGAATTGGTTTCTGTACTTTCAGTTTTTTTTCTTCTTCTGATATTTCTCCATTGGTTGTATGACAACTAGGCGCATTAGGTTTGGAAGATGTCTCCGTCCAATCTGAAGTATACTCACTCCAAGTTTCAGAAGCATAATTATAAGCTGAATTAACCATATCTTGAAACCCATTGGAGTAACTCAGTAAATTATCAAATTCACAAACCTGACCAATTGCATAACCTGTTTCTAATTCCGCCACTATTCCATAACCCTTCAGTTCAGCATATGCAGGTCCCATGAAGCTCCTAAAGCAGTTTCACAAATTGTTTCAACCGTTGCTCCATAAAAGCCTGAGCAGTTGGCTTTCCTGTTTGGTCTACTTCCACAGCAGCTTCTGCACCATTTTGTGTTGAAGAAAAAAAACCTCCAATCATTCCATTCGATTCAGTATCTTTTATTGATGCAACGTATATTTTATCCATAATATGCTCCTAAATATGAATTATTTTCTTATTATGCTACTTAATTCCTGTATCTCTTTAAGATTGTCTTTATTTGTTCCTTTTGATAAATACACATCAAAGTCAACAAGAGCTTTGTCATATTGCTTAGTTTCATAGTAAGCCTTACCACGCCAATAGAATGAGAAAATATTATTGGAAGAATTTATAGATTGTGTTAAATCTTGTATTGCTAAATCATACTTATTTAGAAGAAAATACGCAGCTCCTCTATCGTTATAAAGTACAGAGTTATCAGGATTTAATTCTATAGAGTGACTATAATCTATTACTGCTTCAGAATACTTCTCTGAATAAAAATAACAAAGCCCTCTTAAATGATAATAATCATTATCATTATAATTAGCGTTAATTAGTTTACTTAGATGTGTTATTGCAGCGTCGTATTGTTTATCAAAATAATAAACACTCGCAAGTCCCAAAATATATGTTTTGTTTTCTGGATCAATTTTTTTTGAGCTAACTTTAAATTATATATAGCTTTTTTTATATCCTTAAGTGCATAATATGCTTCGCTTTTATAATATAATGCTTTATGATATTTTGGATTAACTTCTAAAGCCTTATCAAAGTATTCTAAAGAGTTGCTATATTTTTTTTGAGAAAATATATTAAGTCCTATTAGCATAAAGTAATCAGGATGATGAACTTCTTTAAATACGCCATTATATAAGTCATCAAGAGATCTTTGGTTCATATTCAGAGCAGTATACAAAGTCGCTCTTAAAAACAAAGCTTTCTTAGCAGTAGGGTCAATATTTATTGCTTCATCACATTTCATTAAAGCATTAGAGAAATTATTATCTTTAAATAACCGCAAACACTCTAAAGTAAAACTTTGTACTTGTTCATTTTGTGATACATCAAGAAGTTCAATCAACTCTTTATCAACATCAATTTCGTTTATCACTACCTGATATTTATGTTGTAAATATGCATTAATAGCAGCATAAGCTACGAAAGAAAAAAAATAACGGATAAAATAATACTGACAACTATATTTCTAACTGTTTTAGTGATAGACAAATTTTCTAACTGAACCCAAGCTGAGTTTTTATGACCTAAAAGTAAAAAAAACCGTATAATACAAAAGGATGTAGGACTAATTTTGACATACTTTTAATCTCAATAATTGTAGGGTAGCGAAGCAGAATTATTAGTATTGTTACGAATATTACTCCCCCCCAAACCCCCCCCATTTCTTCC
>JDSG01000128.1_pt1 | contig 20298 bp, 24 predicted proteins | sample 199341 | NCBI WGS metagenome assembly JDSG01 (sample SAMN02584197, study PRJNA231836) | bioreactor metagenome | isolation source: continuous culture bioreactor short generation time transfer1 day 52 after... | place: Germany: Bremen | reverse complement strand
TATTATACTTACCAATCACTTCTGATTGAATGCTTTATTCTCAGTCGAATGGTAAAATTCTTGGAATTATTTCAAATGTTTGACGAATAAAAAGAGAATTAGACCGCCATCAGGCAGTCTAATTGTTATTGAACATCTTAATATGTCGGCTAAAAAAAAGAGATTATAAAAACGTTTACCATTACTTATGATACGGTTCACCGTGTATTTGTAAAACCAAACGCTTTTAATGTTTACATATCTATATAAAGACATTGCTCTTTTGACCACTTCTTCTTCAAGGTCTTACCGTAATTTATAGCTATAATTGGTTCTTTCACAAATGAGCCTATCTTCTCTATAACCAATTTAAATTCAAGTTCCATTCCCAGACTTTTTTTTAGTAAACGCAATCCATCGTTGCAGCATTTCAGTGTTATTGTGCATGTCCATTATCCGCTCCAATGATTCTAGATTGCACGCAGTGTTTCTTTTCTCGAACGTCTGCTTTATGGCCTCTGATAGAAATTTCCCCCCCTCAAAGTCATAATTCTGTGCCAAATAATACACGTCATAATAATCCTTCATTCTACTTGTGGTTTCCATTCTATCAATCATCGCTTCCAGCTTCTCTGCTATGGTCGATTCAAGGGAATAAGATGTTACCACTGGTGGTTTGAATCCATCCAACTGCGTCGGAATCAAGATTTCGCTTACCGATGGTATGACAATATCTCCAATGCCAATGTCTATATCAAAAGGCGTCTTAGTATTTCCAATAACCGCCATAACTTTTATGCGCACGCCATGGTATGCTTTCATCTCTGCAATATTTTCTGTCAATCTGATTGTAAACTCTATAAAACTATTCTCAGTGATTTCACTAATAATAGTCTCAATGACCTTCGTCATAACTTCCCTATCATTGCTTATGTTCTTTGCTAGAAAATCAATATCCATAGTAGGTCTGCCTTCAAATCCACTATACGAGAACAAGAATAAACCACCTTTAAGAACCAGGTCATCCTTATAATCAGATTTTTCCAGTCGCCTTAAAAATTCTTCCTGACAAAAAAATTGCAAAATCAATTGATATGGCAGTTTTTTTTGACTTTGCCTTACTTTTTAGTTTTTGCAAAATAGATTGCTCATTAACCACTACATCCACATCCCTATCACTCTGCTGACCTTCTTTTTTTATACGCATCTTTTCTGCATACTCAAGCATCCGACTAATATTCTTCTTGGAATCTTTGACATACTCTTTCACAGCGGTATTGAATACTTCCTTATCCATCTTATTTTCATAACGTATGACATCGCATATTGTCCGATCACGATTAAATATCGTCAATAGATGGCCTTCAAACAAAATTTCAGATTTCCCTATTTCCATATACTTATCAATCAAGAAGTAGAACTGCATAGGTGGATATTCAATTGAATATTTACTAGTCTTTCCATTTTTTTGACACAGCAACATGCCATGCTAATGGTGTACGGTCCGTATATCCATACAGATATAGTGCAGACTCCATACATACAACGCCTTCTGGAAACAGCTTCCTTATAATAACGGCATCGGATATTGGCTCACCGTCAAGCCATTCATAATACCCCCCCGTCTTTATTTTCTCAACATACCCATTTTTAACTAGTTGATTCATAATTGTATTATGATGCCCTTCTGATGTAAAATCAGATAATTTGACAACACCATTGTGAGCCTCAAACACCTTTTTATAAACTTCTATATCCAACATGTAAATTCACCCTCTTCAAAATCTAAAAGTAGTCTTTTTTACATCTTATCATTTTCTATCACATACCGTCAAGTGAAAGAGCCCTCCCCCCCAAGAATCTTAAGCGAACTTTTTCACGCAAATTGCTGAGTAAAAACTAATCTCATAATTTGAAATCAGTTTTCAGCATCCATATAATCATAATGGGATATATTGTTATACCCTTACTTATGATACGGTTCACCCTTCATAATCCTAAACCCGCGATAAACCTGCTCCAGCAGTATTACCTTCATCAGCTGGTGTGGGAAGGTCATCTTAGAGAAACATATCTGAGTATTACTTCTATTTATAACTTCTTTTGACAAGCCTAAACTTCCGCCAATCACGAAGACAATATCACTATCACCATATATAGGAAGTTTCTCTAATTCCTTGGAGAATTCTTCAGATGTTCTTTGCTTGCCGCTAAGGTCAAGGGCAAAGACATATTGGCTGTCTCGTATCTTACCTAGAATCTTCTTACCTTCTTTATCTTTAATCTGCACTTCTTCTTTTTCGCTTAAGGTCTCTGGTGCCTTCTCATCTGCTACTTCTATATGAGTTAGATTACAGTAGCTTGATAATCTCTTACTATATTCACCAATAGCATCTTTGAGATATTTCTCTTTGATTTTCCCAACACTTATTATGGTTATTTTCATTCTTTCACCTTTATTTTAATCCTTCACTATGGATTCTCTTCCAGTTTTTAATTCATCTAGATTATCTTATTATATCAGACATCACACCTAAACAAAACGGTTTCACAAATTACACTATTAACGCAACTCATTGCCGTTAAACTTATTTTATCGTATACTCTACTGTAGTAAACTCTGCAAACATTTCAGTTATATGGGCATAACTGATTAACAACAACAAAATATAGGAGATTTTCATGTTAAAGCACCTTAATGTACGTTTCAAATTAATTATCGGCATTGTCATCACTACCATTATACTAGGAATCACCGCATTGTATATCTACACACTGAATGCAGAGGTCAAATATCTGACTAGGGAAATGGAACAAGAATACTTAAAACGAATTGAAATAGGCAGTCATATCAATAACGCAGCTTATGATTTATACCTTAATCTAGAAGTCTATAACAACTCAGGTGATGAGACCTATCTAAACAAAGCTGAGGCTGTACTCGCCACTCTACACAGTGAAGTTGGTGAGCTGGAATCCCTAACATCAAAACACCCTGAACTCGAAGACCTAATTGCCCTAACTGAGGAAATCTCTAGAGATACAGATAGTTTTGACACTCTTATTGAAGATTCAAAACTTGTATTACAACACATTGTCGAAGCACGTTCTGATATTACTTCGGCTGGTGAAGAGATCTCCTACATATTAAGAACTGTAATTGAAAGTCATGAAAAGGAAATCAAAAAAAAGTCATGAAAGGCACACCAGCTGATGATGGTTCAGAAGATACTTTAATTGACAGAGATACCTTACAAGCGGAACTTGATATCACATTCAAAATAGAAGAAGCCAACCTTATTTTTGCAGATGCACTTGAGCATATCTTCAAGGCTGAACTCACAGGAGATTTCTCCACCATAGACAAAGAAAAACAGAAGCTTGAAGAAGTCAAAGTCCTCATAGATGAAGTAATTGAAGTAACTAGGTTGTTTAATGACAAAGCCGTTCTTGGCAAACTTCTTAGTGAAGTGGAGCAAATCATAGTAGAGCTTGATGTCCTAACTCAAGCAGAAGCTAATGTGATTGCCCTTAATGAGAATATCGAACATAGTGGTGAAGAACTTATTCAAGACTCTACCCTAATCATTAACAATGCCATTCTTGATTCCAAATCTGGTATAGGCATCATCAATGCTGAGATAGACTCTGTTGAGTTCTCACTGATAGTAGGTATAGTCATTGCAACACTGCTTATGATTTTAATTAATATGATTATAGCCTCTGCAATAACCAAGCCACTTAGTGAAGTTGTAAAGGTCAACCAAAGTCTCCAACAGCTCAACTTTGCCATTGATACCAAGAAGGTTGATAAGTTAACTAGGCGCAAAGATGAGATTGGTGTACTAGCCACCTCCTCTAAGAAGATGATTGATGTCATCAGAGAAATTCTTATGGAGCTTGACAACAGTGTTCATTCGTTAACTGACTCTGCCGAGGTCAGCATGAGTGAATCAGAGAATCTTAGTTCACTGGCAACTCAGGAATCCTCATCTGTTGGAGAACTATCAGATACCATTGAAGAACTTGCCAAATCCATCTCAGAAGTGGCACATGATATCTCACATCTGGCCCATACCACTCACAAAACCAATGAGAACGGTAGTGTTATGATTGAGAAATCCGAAGTTACACTAGAAGCCGTAGAAGGTGGACGAACTCAACTAGAGCACATATCTGAGACAATGAACATAATTGTTGAATCAATGAACCAACTAAAGTCTTCAATCCTTAACCTAACAACCTCTGCTGATGAGATTAAATCCATTATTGGTATGATTGAAGGTATTGCCAGTCAAACCAACTTACTTGCTCTAAACGCAGCCATTGAGGCAGCAAGAGCTGGTGAAGCAGGTAAAGGCTTTGCGGTTGTCTCTGATGAGATTCGTAAACTTGCAGAAGATTCAACAAGTTCCACAGCTCAGATATCAGAGCTTATAAGCAATATGGAGACCACTATATTTAGAACATCTGATTTGTCAGAAGAAGCTATGACCCATGTTAACGAGTCAACTGAAGTCGTTGACAAAGCTCATGACAGTTTTGACAAGATTATTGAAGCTGTACATGTCAACAATGATTTGACAGCTGAGATTATTGAGTATATGAATGACATTGATGATAGTAGCCAGAATATTGCAAGCGTCACCCAGGAGCAAGCTGCCTCAGCTGAGGAGATTTCAGCAACCATTGCTACCATCTCCGATATGGCTGAAGAAGTTAACCAAAGTGGTGAAGAAATGGCCAAGACTGCTATGGATGTCCAATCAGTAACAGAGCAGGTACAAAATATCTCAGATAAATTCACCATGTAAATCTATAAGCATTATAATCAAAACCCTTGCTTTATTTCTTCTATAACCTCATAGACCAATTGGTCCCCCCCTACCCGCTTGCTCTCCATAATAGCAAGGGATTCAACTTCAATATCAAATGGTTGAATCATCATATCCTGCAGGTTACTCTTCATAAGAACTTGCCTGCCCAGGGTTATGTGTGGCGTGTATTTCTTAAATTCAATGGCATGGTCAAGATATTGCATTGCCTCAATTTCCTTAACCACAGCCTTGTGTAATGTCTTAAGCATAGGACTCTTATCAATGCCCAACCATACAATCTCACGGTCCCGTCTTTTAAAGGAACCAATATGACTAACTCTTAGCTTTTGAGGATAGGTTGGCAATTGTCTCAATACCTCAACCAACTCATCCAGTTCGACCCTGGTCACTTGACCAATAAACTCAAGTGTTAAGTGGTAATTATCAACCCTAGTAAATCGACCTTTTATGGCATTATTGGCTACCAAGTCTTTATACCTTGTGATCTTTTCTTTCGTTTTATCATCAAATGTCAATGCAATGAATACTCGCATATGTCACCATCCGTTCAATCACATGTTTTCAATATCTATGTACTCTGTGGTTTGATTGCGCCCATTATGCTTTGAAGCATACAATGCCTGATCAGCTTTGATTAGAAGGCTATCAAGGCTTTTAATCTTATGGTCCATTTTGGCAATACCTATACTAACTGTAACAGTGATTCGACCTTCATCTGAATTAATTGCGATGTTGGACGTTTGATTCCTAATTTCCTCTGCAAGTCTATAAACCTCATCTCTATATTTGCGTATTAAGAGTATGGCAAATTCCTCACCGCCAAATCGGCCAACAATATCTTTCTTACCAAAACCTGACCTAAGTATTTCACCAAACTCTCTAATCACTTTGTCCCCCCCAGCAAGATGGCCATGAACATCATTGATCGACTTGAAGAAATCAAGGTCCATCATCATAACATAGACATCACCTCTCATGGACATATGATGCCTTAAGGCCTTATGGGACCTGCTCATATATTCCCTTCTATTAAGAAGACCACTTAGCTCGTCTATTGTGGCTTGGACTTTAAGTTCTTTCTCAAGATTATGATTATGGGTTATGTCTCTAATTCTCTTGATGATGCCATAGCCTGAACCAACCATATTGTAGACACGTTCAGTCATAACTTTGATATAAATCGTTCCATCAGGATTTGACACTTCCATAAGTTGTGGTTCACTTGCTTCAAATGTCTCAAAGAGTTCTTTATTGTTCATGAACAATTGACTCATATCACACTCTTTGGGTTCAATGTCATAATCATAGAGAAAATTTTTAGCCCTTAAATTATAGTCTATAAGTCTATTGTTATGGTTAAAAAGCAAGATACCATCACTGGAATTTTCAAACAACATATCTCTTGCCATGGTTTTGACTTCAAGAAAGTCATGTTTCATTATAGCTACAACAATAACTATGACTGTTAGTGGCAGGAAGATAACCATAAAATCAATGTTGAGATTGCCAGGGTTAATAATATTGAATATCAGACCAAGAACAGCAAACAAGGATGCTATAATCATTGATGCAATCAGTGGTCCCTCTTTAACCCTTTTCTTAATGTAGTTGTGTATGTAAATAATTAGTGTTGTGAAAACCATAGACATAGAATGGAACATCTGAACATAGATCCATATGCCTTTTTCCTTTACAAGAAGAATTCTATCTCCTAACATTGTATAATTGATAGCCTCGAAATAAAGGCCATGGTAATCATTGCTTATTCTAAAAATAAATGTTAGGACTGGCACAAGATAGATTAAAAGTAGTCGCCATAATTTCATTGGAAAGAAACAACCATTGTACATCAAAGCAATTGTAAACCAAAATGCTGAAACGAAAGGTATACCTACATATTGGAATCTATTCCAAAATAGTGCTTGCTCAAATGAAGCAGCACCCAGCTCCTGTCCATATCCATACATGTAGATAACAACAACCAAGGCCAAATACAGCACCACCCTAGTATAACTGGCGCCGCTTCGTGATTGTACATAAGATGCCAAGAACAAACTAATTATGACTGTAGCAAACAAATACACGCTAATAACATTTAGTAACATCACACTCTCCTTTATATATGTAATAGGATATTGCTAAATCTCTTGTAGAATTTTTTTTATTTCACTGAATCGATCAAATTCATAGAACTTATGGCCACTTGCCCTCATCATCTGAGCCAGTTCATTTTTTTGCAAAACAGATGTCTGCAGCTATGGCCGCTTTGTAATCAGGTTCTGAATCTCCAGCAAAATAAACCTTCTTATGACTTCGCTTATAGTGTTTCACAACTGCCTCTTTGTCAACACCATAAACATCATGATAATACCAGGCATCCTCATGTGGTTTAATGATGAAATGACCATTCTCAAAAACCCCCCCTTCATTGGTAATAACCTCTAGATGTCCTAGACCTTCTGCTGGCAAAACCATATCAATATAATACCTAAAACCTGCACTGAGGACTAGGAAATCCCAACCACATGACTCTGTATAATCAACAAAATCACCTAGACTATGATCAATCTCAACTTTACCAATAATCTCATCATGTTCTTTCTTATCAAAATCATGCCATGTAAATACTTTGTTGAGAAATGGCACATCAATTTTGTGTTTGCTTTTCCAATCAAGGTAGAAGGCTTTTCCTTCCTCACCAATATAATCGTCAATAATAATCCAATAAAAATCCTTCCTCGATATGGTACCATCAAAGTCAGATATAAATATACATTCTTTCATTTGTTTCCTCTCAGTAGCTCAGTATTCATGCAAACTAACGCTTATATTATTCATATTTAGTATTATATCATTAAAGGCTTTTGAATAATACTTCATAAGTTGATATAATGTGTTTATGATGAATCTATATGAGCGCATTATCAAAAAAGCTCCCTACGGGTATGCTATATACAAATTCGACTTAGAAACGAATAATGAAACAGCTGCTTTCACGCTGATAGAAAGAAATGATGCCTTTATACCATTGATTGAAGATGAGTTATTGAATGACTATCTTGATAATGTTATCGATGTCATGAGGGCAAGTGCATCCTTTTCTTTTAAATGGCTTTACGAGAAACAGGACAAATGGTTTCATATCCACCTCTATTCTCCAGACGTAGAACATTTTATCATTGAAATGATGGCCATTGATGATAAGGATGAGGTACGTAATGCATCATTGCTTAAACTCATGAAAACCAAGTACGATTCTGTTGAAAATTTGCTTTCACATGCCCTGGATGAAAGTCTTGCTATAACAGAAAGTGAGATTGGCTATATTTACTACTATGATGAGGATAAAAAGGAGTTTATACTCAATAACTGGTCAAGCAGCGTCATGGATGTTTGCAAAGTCATGGAAAAGGAAACCACCTACCAACTTGACGCTACAGGCTTATGGGGGGGTGAAGCTGTTAGACAACGTAAACCTATATTGGTCAATAATTATAGTGCGCCCAATTCTCATAAAAAAAAGGCATGCCTGATGGACATGCCCCCCCATTACACCGTTTTCTAACAGTGCCAGTATTTGACTTGGATCGTATTGTTGCTGTCATCGGGGGGGTAGCCAACAAAAAAGGCCCTTATAGCCAATCTGATATATACCAACTTACACTTCTAATGAGTAGTGTATGGGCCTTTGCCAAAAATATCAAAGCCAACAAAGAAATGAATTACCTAAGTTATCACGATAGACTGACAGGTCTATATAATCGTCATTTCTTTGAAGTTGAGATTGAAAGACTTAACACCAAACGACAACTACCTCTATCAATTATTATTGGTGATGTCAATGGTCTGAAGCTAACCAATGATGTCTTTGGCCATTTGGAAGGTGATAAAGTCTTAAAAGCCAGTGCGGAGGTCATTAAAAATGTTTGTCGAAGCGAAGATATCATAGCTAGATGGGGGGGAGGAGATGAATTCATTATCCTTCTACCGCAAACGCCAACTGATGTTGTATCCCATATATGTCATCGTATCGAATTGTCTATGGAAGAATTAACCGATTTATCCATAAGTCCTTCTATCTCCCTTGGATACGCTACCAAATTTCAAGAATCGGAATCAATAGAAGCACTCATCAAAAGTGCTGAAGACCTTATGTACAAGCAAAAGTTGACTGAGAGCAAGAGCCAACGAAGCAAAATAATTGATTCAATGCGTCAGACCTTATATGAAAAAAAGCCATGAAACAGAACAACATGCAGACAGATTGAAGCGTCACTCCTTAGCACTTGGTCGATTGCTTGGCCTAAGTAAGGAAAACCTATATGATCTTGAACTTTTTGCCTACCTGCATGATATAGGTAAGATTGGAATACATGAAGGCATACTTAACAAACCAGATGTTTTAACCGACAGTGAATGGGATGAGATGAAGAAGCATCCAGAAATTGGCTATAGAATTGCACAATCGACTCCAGACCTCGCTCAGATAGCTGAATACATTTTAGCCCACCATGAACATTACGATGCTTCTGGTTACCCAAGAGGGCTTGGCAAAGACGAAATTCCTCTTGCCTCTCGAATTGTGGCAGTGGTAGATGCCTATGATGCCATGACTTCTGACAGACCTTATAGAAAGGCCATGTCTAAAGAAGCTGCACTTTGGGAGCTGAATAGATGCTCTGGCAAGCAGTTTGATCCTGATATCGTTGAGCTCTTCATATCATTGCTTACCATGAATCAATCAATATAGTAGCGAATAATCATACTTATAATCTTTCCTCAAAAATCGGATAGGAGGTAGCTGATTAGTTCAGCTACCGTCCTTCCACACCACCGTACGTACGGTTCCGTATACGGCGGTTCTCTAGTTTACTGTTATCTTTTGGTAATAGTCATAAAAGAATATGTAGCCTATTTCTCTAAGAAACTGGTTACTCAAGCTACGACTTACTACAGGGCTATTGGCGATTCGCCAGTAGCCTTTTCTAGTGTTCGCAAATTCCCAAGCCTTAGTCTTCTCTATTCCTAGTTTTCTAAGGTATCGAAATCTTGTCCTGATTTTCTTCCACCGTTTCCAGTAAACCATCCTTATCCGTCTTCGATAGTACCTGTCAAAGCTTTTTAAGAATGACTTCACATCTGCTAGCTTAAAGTAATTCATCCATCCCCCCCTAACATACTCGTTAAGTTTATTCCGTCGTTTCTCATATCCCCCCCATCCATTGCTACGACTTGTCAGCTCTTTGATTCGCTTCTTCATCTTTGCTATGGATTTGGATGTATACGCAGTCTTCCTTCGCCTCTGTAGATGTAAAATGTATAGCCAAGAAATTTGACTCCCTTTACATTACTGACCACCGTCTTTTCTTCATTCATTCTTAGAAATAATTTCGTCTCTATGAATGGCTGAATCTTTTCCAGTGTTCTTTCGGCAGATTTCTTGCTTTTGCAAAAAATCATCAAGAGAGTAGACCTAGGGAACCTCCCCCCCCTAAGTCTCTCGCAGAACTGTACGTGAACCTCTCAGCTCATACAGCTCCCATTATCCAGTCGCTGGTAGTATTCCAAATTTCCAGTGTGCAAATAATTTCCTATCACGTTTCGCCACTTGTCCAAGCCAATACTCTGCTCTTCTGTTGGCGTTTCGCTTTTTGAATTTCTTGCGAACCCATTTCACAAGACATCGATTAATATACCTAAGTACATCATATATTTCCGACTTATAAAAATGTGTGTAGTAGTTAATCCACCCTTGAATCTGCTTGTTGAACATGTTTGCTATGTCATTCAAACTTTTGTCTGGCTTCAGCTGTAGCTTCCAACTTCTTACTTCTTTTCTTATAGATTTCTTTGCCTTGTCACTCATTGCAGGTAGAAAATTCGTGAAGAACTTGCCATTCCTGTTCTTTGAGAGTCTTTGTCTGAAAGTGTACCCCCCCAAAAAGTCAAAGCTTGTGTACTCATGATTTCCTTTTCGGTCATCATCTTTGCAGTACACAATTCTCGTCTTCTCTAGGTTCAATTCTAAACCAAAGCGTGCAAATCTTTCAATAAGTCTTCGTTGTAGATACTTCGCTTGCTTTAGTGATACACAATGCGTCACCCCCCCATCATCGGCATATCTTGCCCACGGTATTATCGAAAACTCTTTGACCATAAAATCGTCAAATGCATAGTGCAGAAATAAATTCGCAAGAACAGGACTTATTACTCCGCCTTGTGGCGTTCCAGATGTTCTAGGAACCAGTGTTCCATCTTCCATCTGAAACGGAGCCGTCAACCATCGCTTTATATACAGATGTATCCATTTCTCATCTGTGTGACGCTTCACCATCTCCATCAAGTAATCATGTCTAATGTTGTCAAAAAGACCTTTGATATCAAACTCCAACACCCAGTCTTTTCTCCAACATCTTTTCCTTGTTACTTCTATCGCTTGTATCGCCGATTTGTCTGGTCTGTATCCATAAGAGTCCTCATAGAACATCGGTTCGACTTCAGGTTCAAAATATAATTTTGCCACCATCTGTGCTGTACGATCTTCCACAGTAGGAACACCAAGGACTCTTGTACCTCCGTTTTTCTTGGGTATCGCGACTGCCCTCACTGGCTTTGGGAAATAACTTCCTGACGACATCCTGTTCCATACCTTATAGAGATTATCCTTTAGGTTCGCTTCGAATGCCTCAATGGACTGTTCGTCCACTCCGTATGTTCCCTTGTTCGCTTTTACACGTTCATAAGCAGCCATTACTATTCTTTTTGAAATACTGTATGACTTTGTTTCTCCCACAAGCTCCTCCTCCTTTTAAAGTTGGCTTATTCTTGAAACTGAATAACTTCTGTCCTTCGCTCCATATCCATTACAGATACTTCTTCACTACTACAACAGAATCTGCCCCCCCCATGACTGCATTGGTACTCTTATCTTGTGGTTCTTCCACTTGATATACTCCCTTAGCATCAGTCCGTGGGTTCCCACGTTCCGTACAGACGCCTGTACTAAGTTCATGCCACCTTTGTGCCGCCCACCATCTAGTAAGTAAACAGGTTTCCACTAGACTTATCCCAGATTAACGACAACCCCCCCCTGGTTTTGATGGAATCTCTACGCTTTCGACACGTTCGTAAGTGGTTCACATGGTCATTCATCTCCTTAGTACTCACTTGACAGTTCTCGCCTGCCTTTTCTTTAACGCTCAATACCATGGCTTTTGTCCACAGCACCTTAAAGTAGTTTGAAACCTCCACCTGTATGGCGGTTTCGGTGGGCCTACCACCATCATCTGTACAGCATAGCTGTCTTCAAGTAGCTAAGCTACTTGGACACGCCTTCGTGGCGCACGGTCATCTGCATATCGCACAAAACGATGATTACGCTTAACTAATTCTTTATCAAGTTCATTAAGGTAGATGTTACTTAGTAATGGACTCAGTGGTCCTCCCTGAGGCGTCCCCCCCACTTTTGTTTCTTCAAAAGTATGTTTGATTACAACACCAGCTCTAAGATATTTATGGATTAATGATATGACCCTACCATCTTTGATTGTTCCCCCCCCTAGTAATTGTATTAACTTACTATGGTTCACTGTATCAAAGTATTTCTCTAGGTCCATATCCACCACATACTTATAACCTTCTGTTATGTTCTTCTGACATACCTTCAAAGCATCGTGAGTACTTCTTTTGGGTCTAAAACCAAAACTGTTGCCATCAAACTGCTTCTCGAATATCGGTGTCATCTTCTGTGCTATAGCTTGTTGTATAACACGGTCAACAACTGTTGGTATTCCCAGTTTTCTGACTTTGCCTTTTTCCTCTTTGGGTATTTCTACCCTTCTGACTGCTTGTGGCTTATACTTGCCACTAAGTATTTGCTCTTTTAAGTTTGCCCAGTTCTTTTCAAGGTAGGTGTCAATCTCTGCGACCTCTATGCCATCAATCCCTGATGCCCCCCCCTTATTTCTCTTAACCCTTTTTAATGCTGTCTCAACGTTGTCTTTAGTTAAGATACTTTCAAGCAAATCCTCTTTCCCAAGATAACGGCTGACGAGGTTGTTTTCAGTTATCTTCTGTGAATCATGCGCCACCACATACTCTTTCTGTTCCGCAGATACCATCTGTGATTGACCTTCTTTTTGAAATTGTCTGCATTTCATTTCACTTTCAGTAACTTTCATTGACTCTTATCTCCTAGGTCGCATAGGCGAGCAGTAATCGCCAGATTACGACCAGCCTAAAGTTCAGCCCTTCCCCCCCTGCAGTCGCGACTGCAAATCTTAGTTTCCAAAGACTTATAGGTACTATGGCTTCGGCTGACTCCTTACGATAAACTTTTTCACCATGCTTCTTACTCTGTTTCCACATGTCCGTAAGGTCTCCCCCCCGGGTAAGAACGCAATCTTTCCTTCCACCTATCCGCCACATATACACCATTTGCTCCGAACAGTTTTGGACTTTAGTTTGATACGCAACCTCATCCAGCAAATGTATGCCTTATATGTAATTTCTGTTCGTCGGACCAGAAGTTTGCCGCTGGCTTCCTTCAGATTCCTCGTCACCGAGGACACCCTTGCCTTAAGCTATGTGCTTGGTACTGTTAACCCGCACTAGGGACTTTCACCCATTAGATTGCGCATGCCGGGCGCACATAGTGGAGGCTATATACAAAATGTATATAGCCTCTTATCTTTATTGATAATATTCAGTTGTCACTTGTTTGTACTTTCTTCTCACATGCCCCCCCTTGATTAGATCATCAAGAAACAAGACAGAATCTTTGGTCAGATTCATAAACTGTAATCCTGCTTCATAATCTCCATCTACATACTTGCACCATTTGACTTCCATCATCATTTCTTTGACAATGCCAGCAAATTCTAGGTTAAATATGAGAAAATCACCCATGGCCAAATCTCTATTGCAAAATATCCCTACACCACTATAAGATATATCCCGTATATGTATACGAATTGGGCTAGGATTAGGTTTGGCATCTCGGTCCGTTATGATGTGTTTATAGCATAGTATCTGATTTTTGTAGTCTACGCGAGTCCGTACTCTTTTGTCTTCCATCATTAAATCTGTCACCTACCATTTATGGTGATGTAGATTCCCTTTTAGCTTCATGCCACCAAACTCATGTTGTCTGTATGCTTCATAAAGAATAATTGATACGGAGTTGGACAAATTAAGGGAACGAATGTCATTCTCCATAGGAATCCTTATACAAGTGTCCTTATAACCTACAAGAATCTCTTCTGGAATACCTGCACTTTCCTTACCAAACATAATATAACTGTCTTCATCATAGGAGACTTCTGCGTAGGTATGGAGCGCTTTGGTTGTTGCCATATAGATTGTAGGGTTGTTATTTTTTTCAAGAAATTCTTCAAAACTATCATACATATGTAGATCTAACTTGTCCCAGTAGTCAAGGCCTGCTCTACGAACTGATTTCTGGTCAAGTGAAAATCCAAGGGGGGGACGGATAAGATGCAATGACGCACCTGTTGCTACACACGTCCTCCCTATGCTTCCTGTATTATGAGGAATCTCTGGTTCATGTAATACGATATGCATCATCTTGGCTTAATGGCAATGTTCAGTTCCATTAGTGTTTCTCCATCTTCATACTCAAGAGGTACACAGATTGTCTTTGAATCACTGACTGTAAATGATAAGTTACTACCAATACATAGGTTTGGTGGTGTAATATCAACAGTTGTGCCTTTGGTTGAAAAGATTGTAGCAGCGTTACCAAGAATCATATTGGACATCTCACTGACTGCACTCTTTGCCATATCGTTGAGTTCTACCACTGGCATACCCATCATCATCTGTGATGCAATATTACATGCAATAGACTCATCCATTGAGAAAATGACTTGGCCACGCAATTCTCCTGTTATACCAATGATAATGGTAAGAACTTGACCCTCATACTCTGGATTCTTAAGATAAGGTTTCCCCCCCATCTTGGTTGTGATTTGTGACAGGTCTCTTAAAACACTTTGTGCTGCGCTAATAAATGGATTGATAAGATCTACATTAACTGACATTGACCTCATTCCTTTCTGTTATCTTCTGACAAAATCCTTAACTGATGATTATGCCGACTGCTTATATTTTATCATATGTAGGTACATTACAGCAATAAGTATCTACCTTGACAATCAAAACTTGACAAGTTGCAATATCTATATTAAGATGAAATGACTACTAATGGAGAATAATTATTATAGGAGTGAATTTATGGAACATTTAGCTGCGATGCTCAAATCCAAGCAATTAAAAGTAACCCCCCCTCAAAGACTGGCAATATTTAACATCCTATACAACACAGTTGAACATCCTAGTGCAGAGACATTATACAAAGCCCTTCAACCAACACACCCAACTATGAGTCTTGCCACTGTCTACAAAACCTTAGACACTCTAAAAAAAAGCAAGCCTAGTACAAGAACTTAATGTAGGTGAAGATAGTTTTAGGTATGATGCCACTGTAAAAAGTCATCCACACATGGTTTGCCGTGAGTGTAACGAAGTATCTGACTTACATACAGACGTCCTAGATGATGTCATCTCAAGAGCTCAAGCAGAAACAGATTTTACCATTGAGACTGAGAAAATATATTTCTATGGAACTTGTTCAAACTGTAATGTTGCACACTAGATAAGTAACTTTCCCCCCCCTATCCGCCAAGGATAGGGGGGGTTTTTATTTACCTTATTTCAGACACTGTACTAATCAAGCTTAAAATCTTCTACCAATTTATTCAGCTCAACAACCAACTCATCTACTTCACTGGAAATTTCATTCATACTTACCATCGTCGCGACAACTTCTTCTGTTACAGCAGAAGTCTCTTGAGTACTGGCTGCATTCTCTTCTGCAACAGATGACAAGGCTTCAACAACTTCCATTACTTTAGAGCGTCGCTCTTCCATTTCTTTGCTAACATCTTCAAGAGTCTTTATTTCCACATTAATGGATTGGATTGTACCAACAATTTCTTCATATTTACTCTTTGTTAATCTTACACTTTCAAACTGAATACCTACAGCCGACCTTACATTGGTACTTTGGTCATTGGCTTTTCTAATATTTTCTTTAAGCTCAGCAAGCATCGTGTCAATGACATTGGTTGATTCTGTTGACTGTTCTGCTAATTTTCTAATCTCATCTGCAACTACTGCAAAACCCTTACCTGCTTCGCCTGCTCTGGCTGCTTCTATTGCTGCATTTAAAGCCAAGAGATTTGTTTGCTCTGCAATACCCGCTATTAACTCACTGGCTTCACCAATTCTAGATGCACTGTCATTGGTATCACTGATTATGCCAAATATGGATTCAAAGGAATTCTGATTTGTCTCAGTAATCTCAGTCAACTTATTAACCACACCCAGACCTTCAATTGTTATATTACCAATTCTAGAACTGACATCTGTCAGTTCTTTTGCACTGACATTATTTTGTTTGATTACATCACCAAGAATCGAAATATCTTCGGTGACCTTCATGGTATCGTTGGCTTGATGGGTTGCACCATCAGCAATCTCAGTAACGGTTCTAGATATCTCTTCCATGCTGGTAGCAACTTCAGAGCTACTGGTTTTCATAGTGGTTGAAGCCGTTTTTAGAGAAGACATACTTGTATTGATTTCCCCCCCAATAATTTCTCTTAGCGATGTTACTAAGGTATTCACTGAACGACTCAACTGACCAAACTCGTCTTTACCTTTTAAGCGTTTGGGATCTACTTGGATAGCCAAGTCTTTGTCAGATAACTTAATCAACTCAGATGTAACGCCTAACACATTCTTTTTAAGATATCGAACAATTATGATAGACATAATAGCAATCATAATAATAACAATCATAACAATAATCCCAATTAATTGATTTTCTGCTCTTATGGCTTCATTTTGAGCCAAACTACTCTCTTCTGCATAGCCTTCAAGAATCTCTGTCATATAATTAATATTGTCTCTAGCATCACTAAATTTTGAACTATGCAGTTCATAGTTACCTCCTGCGGTTGTAGGGTCAAAGCTATTAGTCCAAGCTTTGTAGTCTTGATTGAAATCAATTTCTAATTCCCTTAGATTTAGACCTGTTCCTTCGTGAACATAAGAATCATATAACTCTGTATTGCTACGTATATTATCTATGGCTTGAGTCACTTGCTTCAATGTTTGTTCTGATTTCTCTCTATAATCCACTATAAATACTTCTATCTCTTCATCAGTCATAATACCAAGATTATGAATAATTTCTTCTTCAGCTACTATAGCCTGATAGTAATCTCTGTCTGCATTCAAAATAAGACTAGTACTAACATACAATTCTTCATACAAATTCTTGTATGACTCATCATTTATGGTATTTGTGGTTGTAATAAATAGGTATAATAGTGCTATGAGTGCTAGAATGGCAGGAAGTATCATCAGCCATAGTTTGACAGCTACTTTTAGATTTTTGAACATGTATAGGCCTCCTCGGCCTCTCATGTTATAGCCTTATTCAATTATACCATAAGCTTAAGTCAAAAAAATACTCTGCCAAAGCAGAGTATTAATTGTAATTATTCATAGTATTCACATTAATTATTTATTTGCTAAAATTTTACTGACAAACTTCTCAATACGCTCAAGGGCAATCTTTAGCTCATCGATACCATAAGCATAAGAGCAACGAATAAAGCCTTCACCACATTCACCAAATGCTGTACCAGGAACAACTGCCACTTCTTGATCATAAAGAAGTTGAGTTGCAAACTCCTCAGAAGTCAGCCCCCCCGTCTTTTGAATTGAAGGGAAGACATAGAAAGCACCTTCTGGTTCAAAACAATCAAGCCCCCCCATCTTTCTGAAACCATCGACCATAAGTCGTCGTCGTTGATTGTAAGCCCTAGCCATCATCTCAACATCATCGTCACAGTTATTAGCCGCTTCAAGGGCAGCATACTGACTTGTAGTTGGTGTACACATAATCGCATACTGATGAATAATAGTCATAAGGCCAATAGCCTCTTTAGGCCCAAGAACATAACCCATTCTCCACCCTGTCATAGCATAAGCTTTAGAGAACCCATTAATAATAATCGTACGTTCTCTCATACCAGGTAGTGTTGCTATAGATACATGTTTAGCACCATAGGTTAACTCTGCATAGATTTCATCAGATATGACAATTAGGTCATGTTTGATAATAACTTCTGCAATAGCCTCCAAATGCTCTTTTCTCATGACCGCTCCGGTTGGGTTGGTTGGGAAAGAAATCATAATTGCTTTTGTATTTGGTGTTACTTTTTCTTCAATCTCTTCTGGTGTTAGTCTAAACTCATTCTCAGCCTTCAGTGGAATAGAGATTGGATTTGCTCCAGCAAGATGAGCAATTGGCTTATAGGATACAAAACAAGGTTCTGCAATCAGAACATCGTCACCTGGATTAATGATTGCTCTAAGTGCCAAATCAATACCTTCACTACCACCAACTGTAACTAAGCACTCTTCTTTATAATCATATTCCAAATCAAATCGTCTCTTGTAGTAGTTACCAATAGCTTCTCTAAGTTCTAATAAGCCTGAATTGGACGTATAGAATGTTTTACCTTTTTCAAGAGAATAAATACCTTCTTCTCTAATTCGCCATGGTGTATCAAAATCTGGTTCTCCTACACCTAGTGAAATGGCGTCTTTCATTTCAGTCACTATGTCAAAAAAACTTACGAATACCTGAAGGTGGTATAACCGAAGCCCTTTTTGATAACTTATCGTTTAAATCAAATGAATTATTCATTATGGAGCCACCACCATTCTCTCATCCTTTTTCTCTTCTTCAAGGATGACGCCGTATTCTTTGTACTTCTTAAGCACAAAGTGAGTTCCAGTACTAAGGACCGATTCAAGTGGTGCTAACTTTTGTCCAACAAACAAAGCCACTTCTTTCATTGTAGATCCTTCTATGATAACCGTCAGGTCAAAACCACCTGACATCAAGTAGACTGATGCCACTTCTCTGAACCTGTAAATACGCTCTGCAATTTTGTCAAAACCTTCTCCACGTTGAGGTGTTACTTTCACTTCAATAAGTGCTGTCACCTTCTCAGTATTAGTCTTGTCCCAATTAATCAGTGTATGGTAACCACAGATAATCTGTTCTTTCTCCATTGCACTAATCTCTTTAGCTATATCCGCTTCATTCATATCTAACATAAGAGCAAGATCGCTCGTACTTGCTTTACTGTTGTATTGAATGGATTGTAGTAGTTCTTTTCTCATAGTATCTCCTCCTAGTACTTACATCTATCGTTTGTCATTTATTTTTTCCGCCTATCGCTTATCGTCAGACATACGCTTATAAATGCTATAGCACTTTATAAAGCTCGTCTGACTTAGGTGGTTTTAATGTGCGTCTGATATCATCACCCATGATTAAGCGTTCACGTCCAGAGGTAACTTTACCAATGACTGCGCTATGGATGCCAGCTTCTGCCAAAGCTTTGACCAAACCTTTGCCATCTTCTGTACTGATTAGCATTGAACCACTGGATATCAGTTGATAGGGGGGGTTGATTGCGTAGTGTTCACAGATTTCTATGGTAGCCCGCTTGATAGGAATGTCATCAAGCATGACCTCGAATCCGACACCTGCACTAGATGCCATTTCCCACAAAGCACCATAGACACCACCTTCTGTGATGTCGTGCATGGCTTTCACACCATGCTTGATGGCGACTGCGCTATCTGGCACTACGGATATCATGTCTGTATATAATTTGGCCTCGTCCACCAATGAGCCTTAATGGCGGCTTTTAGCTCCTCTTCTTTTTCAAGAGCAATAATACCTGTACCTTCAATACCAGCCCACTTGGTCATGACCAAATCATCACCCACTTCTAATGAGCCTGACATTGTCAAGGTAGCTTCTGTGGCTCGTCCTACACCTGTTACAGAAACTATAGGTTGGTTGACTGCCCCCCCAGTCACTTCAGTGTGACCACCGAGTACTTGTACATTCATCTCTTCACAAAGTTTATTTATGTCTTGCATAATAACTTTTAATTCATCTTCAAGAAAACCATCTGGTAACAAAATGGTTAATAAAATACCAACTAATGTTGCCCCCCCACTTGCGGCAATATCGTTGGCTGTAATGTGAACGGCTAGCTTGCCTATTTCTTTAGTTGTTCCTGTAATAGGGTCTGTAGACATGACAATCAACTCATCTTGAGGGTACTTAAGCACACAACAATCTTCGCCTATCCCTGGTCCATGGATACTTCGTCACGTTTCACTGATAAAGGTTTTAGTATTGATCTTTTTAGAACTGATTCTGGTACTTTCCCTATTTCCATATTATGCCTCTTTCTTCTTAGGGCTCTCATCGAAGAACTACACTTCGACTGCCGCGAACCAAACGGGCTCTCATCGAAGAACTACACTTCGACTGCCGCGAACCAAACGGGCTCTCATC
>JDSG01000127.1_pt1 | contig 20385 bp, 35 predicted proteins | sample 199341 | NCBI WGS metagenome assembly JDSG01 (sample SAMN02584197, study PRJNA231836) | bioreactor metagenome | isolation source: continuous culture bioreactor short generation time transfer1 day 52 after... | place: Germany: Bremen | reverse complement strand
GTATATACAAAAAGATATAAAAGACTCCTATAACTGAAAACCATAAAGAGATTGAAAATAGATACTTTGGATATAAGGCTATTATCAAAAGTAGTGTTATTAAAAGTGTTTGAAAAGATAGTACCTCTATATTTCTTCTTAAATATAAAATACCTAAGCTAAACATTATAAAAGCTCTAAGCAAGGATGGAACAATATCAGTTAAAACTAAATAAAACACTAATACAAACATTGTAAATACTACTATATCAAAACGTCTGTTTCTATATGGAAAATATCTTTGATGTATATAATTATATGGCAAAGATAAAACTGCATAGATAATAGCCACTATGATAGCTAGATGAAAACCTGAAATTGCTATTAGATGGCTTATCCCAAAATTTGTATAGATATCTCTATCTCCTTTGATATGGGTATCGCTAAAAACAGAGCATTAAAAAGCTCTTTTACTTGTATATTATCGTGTGAGTTTGAGATATTACTTGATAGTTTTCTTTTAAAACTCTGCTTCGTAGGAATATTTTCATAGTAAAAAGATTTAGCGTAAAAACCTTTTAAATATGAAACAAAGTCTATTTTTGTAGTAAGTATAGCAAGATGTATATTTTGAAGTTTTTCAAAATTTTGTTCTTTGTTTACTGATGTAAAAAAAGGAGAAGTTACTATTTTGTACTTTTAAAACATAGTAATCTTCTTTATCATAGATGTTTACTATTTGGAAGTTATCACTATAAACTTCTTCATATATTAAATCTTTGTATTTAAAATATTCATGAATAATATTAAATAAAAAAAACCAATAAAAAAAATAGTAAAAAAAATAAAAAGAAATCTTTTTTTGAAGAGACCAACTGTAAACTATTCATAAAAAAATAGTTTACAGTAAAATAAGTATAAATATTATTAATCTATTTTTTCTTCCAAATACTCATCTGAGATATTGTATGTTGATACTTTCTTTTGTCTCTTTTATTACAAAAGGTACATCAATAGTATCAACTAATTCAAATCTATCTTCAAGATTCTCTTTTAATGTATCTAAAGTCTTAACTTCTTTATTGTCTTTATAAAAACCACCAAGCCAGTTTTGTTTTGGAGTATACTCTTCAAGCCATGTATAAGGGCTAAGAAGTACTAAAAGACCATTTTCATTTACTCTATTTGGGATATCATCTAAGAACTTTTGAGGATAATAAAGTCTATCAATCAAATTTGAACAAAAAAAATCAAATCATATCCTGTGTATAAGTCTTTTAGGTTACAAGCATCACCTTGCATGAAAGTTACTTTTTCTTTTGTATCTTCTAAGTCAAAATCTTTTAAAGATACAGTTTTTTCATCAAATAGATCTCCCTCACTAGCAACTTTAAATGTCAGACTATCATATTTTTTTAAGCTTTACACCTACGTTGATAAAGTTTGCAGAGAAATCAATCCCTAATACCTCATCAAATATCTTTGATAACTCAAAAGTACTTCTACCAACTGAACATCCCAAGTCTAAAGCTCTATTTTTATTAACACCTTCTAAATAAGGTTTTATATTCTCTACAGATGCTTTTGGAAAGTTTTTAACACCAAAGTTTTCTTCCCCCCCATAGTGAAATTCACAATATTGTGAAATAGATTCATCTGTTTCATATACATTACTATTTAGCTCAGTTCTAAAGTCATTGTCTGACTGTACATATCTAAATCCTGCATGTTGAAAAAAAATGTTTTCTAAAGGCATACCTTGCACTTCTTAAAGTTTCATTTCCTAAACTTATAAAAGATCCACCTTTCATCAAAGCATGTCTATCATCAAATGTTGGTGTTGTAAAGTCATCATATACAGGATGTGCTTTAAATTCATCAAAAGGGTATGTAGGAGTTATACTCCATTGCCATACATTTCCAACTACATCGTAAAACTCTCCAAACTTATATTTATCTACTGGTGTTTGGTTAAAGTATTTAAATCCAATATTTGCTTCTTGTTTCTGTGCTTCTACCATATCATTTAATCTATAGTATTCATCCTCTGTTGGAAGTCTTACTTCAACTCCTAACTTCTCTGATTTATATTTACAAAAAGCTTCTGCTTCATATACATTTATATCTACTGGATAGTTTAGAGGTAATGGTATTATTCTATTTATCTCTCTTAAGTAATAGTGTTCATCTTCTCTTACCCAAAAAGTAGGATGTTTAGCTTGAGAAAAATCTAACCACTTTAATCCATCTTTTGAAAAGTAGTGAAGTTTAGAATATCCGCCATCTTTAACAAACTCTAAAAACTCTCCATTTGATACTAAATATTTACTAGCTTTAAAGCTTTTATATAAGCTTTATGAAAGGCAAATTCATTATCCCAACCATAGTACTCAGGTTTTAGATAATCTTTTTCAAGTAATACCTCACCCTCTTCTACATCTATTAGTTCATTTGTTGGATAATCATGACTTGCTTCATTGTTATATTCAAATAGCTCATCCTCTTTTAGGTATTTAATATTTAACTCTCTTAGAAGTACAGAAGAAGTCTCTATATGAATATTTTCATGTTCTATTCCCATAAGGATTATCCACATAGGTGATTCCCAATTTATAGGCATAGTAAACTCTATAGTATCTATTAGCTCTAATACTAACTTCTTAACCTCATCTCTATACGCTTTAGTCTCTTCAAAACTTGGCCAAGTATAGTGTTCTTTATTTAAATCATCCCAGCTCATCTCATCTACACCAATAGCAAAGATTGATTCGTAGGTTTTATTTATACGTTTATTTATAATATTTGAAACATTTAATTTATTTATAAAAAAAAGTAGCAGTATGTCCATAATAGAATACAAGAGGATGTCTTAATCTATTTGGTTGTTTAAATATATACTCTTTGTCTGATAGTAAATCAAAAAGCTTCTCATCAAGCTCATATGTTTGTAAAAAGTATTCCCTTATCTCTTTACGTTTCTCTTCAACTGTTCCCTCACTTAAGTTAATAGTATCTTTAATAAAATCCATTTTTATCCCTAAACAATTTTTATCTTAAAAAAGTATATCATCAAATGGTTGCATTATAATCGCATTTTTAACCTACTTTGAAAATATAAGAAAAATTATATTATCAAAGTAGTATTTAGTAAGTGTTAAGAATTTCAATTAATTACATTAAACAATTTTCTCTTTTGTAAGAATAATTCCATCTGTATCTGCATATACGAAATCACCTTGATTAAACTGTACCCCCCCACAAAAAGATAGTTCTATTCCTCTTTCTCCTTGTGTTACTGGTATATATTTTCTACTACAAGTTCCTCTTGCAAATAGTGCTACTGGGATATCTTTGATTTGGAAAGTATCTCTAATATATCCATTTACGATAATACCTTCATAGTTGTTTTCATATGCAAACTTCATAAGGTTTTCACCTACTACTGCAAAATATTCATTCTCTACATCTACAACAACTATTTTTCCTGTACCATCTTCATCTCTTAATACTTTGATTAACTCACTATTATTTCTATCAAGTTTAACAGTTACTACTTCACCACAAATCTTCTCTTTTGCTCCATAGTTTTTAAACTCATTATCTAAAACATATACTTTATCTGGATGCTCATCACATATATCAGCTGTAAAAAAAATCCATTAAATTCCTTTTTTTTCATTTATTATATTATTATCTCAAAAACTCTCTTATAATCACTTTTTTTCTACAAAAATAAATTATAATCCTAACAACAAACTCAAGGAATATCTATGAGAACTATTTTTTTAATAATTATCTCTTTTTTTATAATTGGATGCACTGGAAAACAATTAACCGTAAAATCTTTACATCCCTCTTCTATCTTAGATAAAAAGATATATGATATTATCATCGAAGATTTTCAAAGAGACAATATAAATCAAACAAACTACATTGAAGAAAAACTTGTAAATAAAACTATAAATGGAAAAAGAGTTTTTAATATAAACTCGACATATGATAATATTGACGCCATAATCACAGGAAAAGTATTAGAATCTTCACTTTACTACGATATATACTATGAAAAAGATATTGATTATAATAGATGTACAGAATTTAAATACAAAGATGGTAAAAAAACAAAAAAAGTGTATTAGGTACAAAAAAAAGAAAAATCCCTTGTGAAAAAAAGAGACTATAAAGTAAGAACTTTGATTCAAATCTTAGATGAACATGAATATCTACTTTTCTCTAAAGTATATACTAAAACAAAAACAATAAACCACTGCTTTAGAAATAGAAATCACTATTATCCATATTATATAGATAATTATACTCTAAATAGACAGAAGCAAAATACAAACTCACAACTAGCTTTACAAATTGCAAATGAAGCTATAAAAGATTTATCACCTCATTATGATTATCAAAATATTACTATCATAGAAAAACTAGATAAAAACAATCCAATATATACACAAACTATTAGACAAGAGTTTGAATATATTGTAGAACTACTTGATAATGGAAATATAACAATTGCCCAGGATAAGCTTGAAAAACTTGATTATAAATTAAGAGGAAAAAGTTATGAAGTGTTATATAACTTAGCCCTTACATATGAAGCAAATAATACTTTACATACTGCAAAAAGTCTATACAAAGAAGCTAGTAAAGAGTGTAAAAATATTGATGATTTAAAAATCATTGATAATGCAATTAGAAGAGTTTCAAAAAATATAAGAAACAAAGAGAAAGCTAGTTTCCAACTAAACTAGCTTTCATAACTAGTTAAATTATAAAACTACTTTTTACCCTCTTCTAATAAAGTTCTAACTTAATTTTAGATAAAATATTTGCCCTTTAAAAAGAACATATATAATTAGGTACATAATATGAAAGTAGTAACTGGCGTAGTAGGAAACGATATACACGTTGTAGCAAACAGACTTATTGATCTTTCACTTCAAGCAAGAGGCTTTGAAGTATTTAACCTTGGTGTAAATACTTATTTAGAAGAGTTTATTGATGCAGTGATTGAGACAAATGCAGATATTTTATTAATCTCATCACTAAACGGTGAAGCTGAAGGTTGGTGTAGAGAAGTAAAGATTCTTAAATCAAAGTATGGTAATTTGCTAGATGATGTAGTATTTATGATTGGTGGAAATTTAGTAGTTGGGACAGGTAGTGCAGACGATATTGTTCCAAGATTTAAAAATTATGGATTTGATTTAGTATTCCATCAAGTAGATTTAAATACTGGGTTAGATGAATTAGAGAAATTCATGAAAGAGAGAAATGCTTAATGAGTCTATTGCAAGAAGAAAGAAATATAATACTAAACAATGAGTATGTAGATAATTTTGACTTTGCAGAAGTTGAAGAGTTTGTAAAAAAATGCTTCAAAAGATCTATTTATTTCTCATAATTTTAAAACAAAAAAACAAGATGTTGGTTCAACCAAGAGGTGGATTTCCAACGTATGATAAAATGTTCGCACTTTATGAGTTTTTTTGATAAAGCTGATGTAGATGTACTTCCATGTACTATTGATTCAAATACAAGACTTAATGATTATGCAACAGCTAAAAAGATGTTAAGACTTAGTGAAGAAAATGAAGTTGATATGTTAAATGGTTTTCCACTTATTAACCATGGATATAGAACAGCAAGAAAAATGATGACTCATTTTAATAAGCCAATTTCACTAAGACATGGAACTCCTGATGCAAGACTTTTAATAGAAACAGCTATAGCATCTGGTATTTTTGAAATTGAGGGAGGTCCAATTACTTACCTTCTTCCATATTCAAAAAACTTTCCACTAGATAAGGCATTTTTGTATTGGAAATATGTAGAAAGAGTATGTGCAAATTACTCTACTTTAAATGAACCAATCAATAGAGAATCATTTGGACCACTTACTGCTACATTGGTTCCACCATGTATCACTATTGTAATTCAATTACTTGAAATGCTTTTATCACTAGAAGAAGGTGTTAAATCATTCTCTGTTTCATTCTCACAAACAGGTTCTATGAACCAGGATATTGTTATGGGTGCAGTTATTAAAAAGTTAGCTAAACACTATGCAAATGAGATTGGATGTGCAGACGCTGATATTCACTTAGTTTATCACCAATGGATGGGTGCTTTCCCAATGGATCCAAACTTTGCAGGACAACTTATCAATATGAGTACAGTAATTGCTGCTATGGTTGGAGCTAATAAAATTATTACTAAAACTAAACAAGAAGCATCTGGTATTCCTACAAAAGAGGCAAATGCTGAAACAGTAGCAAATACACAATATACACTTAGAATCCTAAATGGTCTTCCAAATATTGTAGATAAAGAGGAAGAAGAGATTCTCACACTTGAAGTTATGGCTATTATGGAAGCAGTATTCAATGATAGTGCAGATACATTATGGAGAAAAGTATTTAACTCTATTAAAAATGGAACTATTGATGTACCATTCTCTCCACATATTATCAATAACAATGAGATGATTACAATTAGAGATGCTAAGAAAAATATTAGAATTATAAAAAAAAGGAAAAGTTCCAATTCCTGATAGATGTTTTGAGTATGAAAAAGCACAATGTGATTTAACAAAAGATACAACTTCTATCGTAAATGATATTATCCACGATATAGGGATTATGCAATGAGTAAGATAAATGATAAACTATTAATAGATGTAGGAAGTACTTATTTTAAAGTAAGTACAGTAAGAGGGGGGGTTGAGCAACATTTTAGAGATTTTAATAAAGATATCTATGATGATTTAACATACAAGTGTGGAGATACAATTCATAACTATCATAAAGATGATGTATTTATTTGTTCCTCTGCAAATGGTGGGTTAAGTACACTTATTATTGGTATTACAAACTCATTTTCACTAAAATATGCAACAAATATTGCATTTAATTCTGGTATTAATATTATCGATACAATTTTATATAAAGATATTGATGAGACTTCAAGACCAAGTGAACTTATTGACGTAGTAATAGTTGTAGGTGGTATTGATTCTGTTTCAAATGTATTTGATGAAAAATTATTTAACTTTTTAAATGATATAAAATACTCAAATATAGTATACGTTGGAAGTGAAAAAGATGCACCATTTTTAAGTCAAAACATTGAAAACTTAACAGTTTTACCAAATATTATTACTAATAAACTTCATGTTGAAGAAGAGAACTTAAAAGAGTATTTAACAAACCTATACCAAGCAGATATTATGGGAAAAGAAGATATCAAAAGTCTTTATGACATAACTTCAAATCAGATTTATTCAACTCCATATATTGTAAATAAAACACTACCAAATATTGGAAGTAAATTTACAGTTGCCGACCCATATATCTTAATAGACATTGGTGGGGGGGCTACAACTGATATTCACTATTCAAAAGATTTAGTAGATGAAAATATGGTTACTGAAAATGAATACGATAGACTTGTATTTAAAAAAACTTGGTGTTTATAAATCAAAAGAGTCTTTAATATTTGCAGCAAAAAAACAATGAGTTTGTATATGAATTATTAGCTCATCTAAAAGTTACAGAGCATATCTTTGATGAAACAAGTGAGAAATCAACTACTATTTTAATGCAATTAGCTATTTTCTTAGTACTTTGTAAAGTATCATCATATAGAAAAGCCTATGTAAATTTAAAACTACTTGCACTTAATTCTATTGTATTTACTGGTGGTATTACTAAAGTATTAAAGCCGGAAGAAATTGAAGATATTGTATCATTTTTCTATCAAAAGATAATGAATTCACAACATAATCCAACAATTGTAATGGATAGTAATTACGATATTTGGACACTTGGTGTAAACCAATAATAAAAGGAAATATAAATGTCTATAAACTGTATTAGAACACTACTTGAAGATGCAGCAGTTTCATATCAAGACAAAACTGCAATAATTTTCAATGAAAAAAAATATTACATATAAAAATTTATTAACAAAAGTAAATCAAGTTGCCTTTTATTTAAAAGAGTTAGACCTTCCAAAAGGTAGTAGAATTGGTGTTTATTCAAATAAAGGAATTGACCAAGTTATAGCAATACTAGCTATTTTATCTACCGATTATGTACTTGTACCACTTACAAAGCTACTTAAAAGCGAACAAGTAGAGTATATAATTGAAGATTGTGATATTAGATGTATTATTACTGATAAGTTAAAACTTGAATCAATTGAAGAGATTAACTTTGATGGACATATTCTATCTTATGAAACTGCGCATAAAGAGATTCCATCATTTGAAGAGATTTATAAATACTATAATAAGCCATTCTCTCATGATGTAAATGGACATGACAATGCAGTTATTACTTACTCATTTGGAATAACAGGTAAACCAAAAGGTATTGTAATTTCTCATAGAAATTTAATTGATAGTGCTAGAGTTGTATCTCAATATTTAGATTTAAAAGAAGATGATGTTATTTCAGGAACACTTATTTTCAATCTTGATTATGGATTAAATCAAATTTTCTGTTCTTTATATAAAAGAGCTACATTAGCACTTCATAGATTTATTTTACCTGGAGATTTTTTCAATCACTTAATAAATGATGAAGTAACCGTAATAGCTTTAATGCCAGTAAACATCTCAGCAATGTTTGATGAAGATGAGCATAGGCTTCCAAGTGTAGAGTTACTATCAAAAGTTAGAGTTATTACATCTTCAGGAGGAAATGTTACCCAAAGAATGTTAAATGACTTAGATAAATATTTTCCTGATGCAAAGTTCTTCTCTATGCATGGATTAACAGAAGCATTTAGATCAACTTATCTTGAACCTTCACAAATTTGGATTAGACCTGATTCTATTGGAAAAGCTATTCCTGATGTAGAACTATATGTTATAAATGAAGAAGGTAAAGAGTGTAAGCCAAGAGAGATTGGTGAACTTATTCATAGAGGTGGATATATCTACAAAGGTTTCTGGAATGCTCCTGTAGAAACAGCAGAAAGATTTAAATCTATTCAAATCTTAAAAGATGCAATAAACCTTGAAGGACAACTTACAGATGAAGTAGTTGTTGCAACAGGTGATTATGTTTATAAAGATGAAGAAGGATACTTTTATTTTGTGTCAAGACAAGATGATATGATAAAAACAAGAGGATTTAGAGTAAGTCCTTATGAAATAGAATCTGTAGTTGCTAAAAACTTACCTTTAATTGATCAATGTGCAATTTTCTCTATTCCAAATGAAGATATAGAAGAAGAGATAGTTATGGTATATTCTGCAAGAAGTGAACTCGCTCCAAAAGAGATAACTTTTGAACTTAAAAAACATCTTGCTTCATATATGATTCCAAATAAAATCATTTATAAGAAATCACTACCTTTAGTACCAAGTGACAAGAATAAAATTAATAAAGAAGAGTTAAAAAAAAGAACTTCTTAATTAATTTCTTAAATTATGTAGTGCTTAAAAAAAAGTACTACATAAAAATCTCAAAAAAAACATAATTTCTTGACTTAAGTCTATTTTTTTGCCTTTTTTTTTAATTATAATTATTCATATAAAAAAACAAAAAGGATTCTTATGAAAAAAAGTAGTTTTATTTACATCAATCTTAGCATGTGTTGCATTTGCAAACCCATACCAAAAATGTGTTGGTTGCCATGGTGCAAATGGTGAAAAAGTAGCTTTAGGTAAATCTAAAGTTATCAAAGACATGACTAAAGCTGATATCATTGCTGCAATGAAAGGTTACAAAGATGGTACTTACGGTGGACCAATGAAAGGTCTTATGAAAGGTCAAGCAGCATCATTATCTGATGCTGATATCGAAGCTATCGCTAACCAAATCGGAAAATAATTTTATTTTAATAACTAGAAGGTCTTCTTCTAGTTATTTTTTCTCCAAAACTTTACCAAACACCACATTTTTTAAACATTCCACTTTTTATATACAATTATTTCTTATTCTTTCAACATAAATATATTAAAATATATTTTTAATATTTAACTTTAAAGGATTCTTAATGAAGAAAGTAGTTTTACTTACATCAATCTTAGCATGTGTTGCATTTGCAAACCCATACCAAAAATGTGCTGGTTGCCATGGTGCAAATGGTGAAAAAGTAGCTTTAGGTAAATCTAAAGTTATCAAAGATATGACTAAAGCTGACTTTATTGCTGCTATGAAAGGTTATAAAGATGGTTCTTATGGTGGACCTATGAAAGGTCTTATGAAAGGTCAAGCAGCACCATTATCTGATGCTGATATCGAAGCAATTGCTAATCAAATTGCTAAATAATTAAAAGAGAGTAAGATTTTCTTACTCCTTTTAATCTTCAAGTTTTAACCAAATTCTATTCTATCTCTACCATTATTTTTAGCTTTATATACTCCATCATCAGCTTTTTTTTAATCATATCATCTTTAGATGAAGATTCATTGTAAAAAGCAACTCCCATACTAACAGTAATTGATATATCTCTTTGGGGGGGATGATATATTCTTTGTGACTTTATATCAGTTCGTAAATCATTTAGTTTTGAGATAAGTTCACCTCTATGAATAAAACATAAGATTATAAACTCTTCTCCACCATACCTATAAACTTCACCATTTAATATTTTTGCATGATGTTGTAGTTTTTGACCAAGATAAACAAGTGCTCTATCCCCCCCTGCTTCATGACCAAAGTTATCATTTATCCCTTTAAATCTATCTGCATCAACAAATATTGCAGTAAGTACTGAAGCATTATTCTGATTTATAAACATGTTTAAATCATTTTCCATTTTTCGTCTATTGTAAACGCCAGTTAAATGGTCACGATTCATAGTATCTTCAAGTTCTGCTTTTTCTCGTAGTAACTCTTCAATTAAACTATCTTTATAATCATCTCCAACATCAGTATTTTTTTGTTCAATTATCTTTCCTAAATGAAACTCAAATATATCTTTTGAAAATGAGTAATCAACCTTTGTACATTCAACTGTAAGTTGAGGCTTTTCTTCACCTAAACCATTTGTAATCACAAGAGTATCTACTTGTTTAATACTATACTTTATCTTATCATTTTCAATTGTTGGTTCAAGTAATTCTTTTTGCCAATATTTTGAAGTATCTTTTTCAATCATACTTATTTTTTTAAATTGGATATCTTTGAAAAGCTCTTTATCTACAGAAATTTTATACATACGAAATATTATCTACAAAAAAACTATAAAGTAGTTAAATATAAATCAAACAAATTTCATAAACATAATATGTACTTATAATTCTTCTTATATTATTTTAATAATAACTTATGTATTATTCGCTTAAAATTCAATAACAATTAAGGATAGATATGCAACTTAGAGAAAAATTTAATCCGATGTGCTTTTTGGCATCATTAGGTGCCGGTGGGCTTTCTGTATCATTTTTTTATGTATTTAATGTTTCTAGTTCCTCACAAAGGAACACCTATGGCAACATTTAATCATATATTTCCTGAGCTTATGAAAGGAACATGGCTTTCTTTTATAATTGCTTTTTCATTAGTATTTATAATTATCTTCTCATTTTTTCATTTTAAATTACTAATTTGGAATACAAAACAGTTTAATATGTATAAAAAATCAGAAGCTTATAAAACTTTGACAAACTCTAATTCAGAGATAACTCTTATGACAATACCTTTAACATATGCAATGACTATAAATGTATGTTTTGTATTAGGAGCAGTTTTTATTCCAAATCTTTGGAGTATAGTTGAGTATATGTTCCCATTTGCTTTACTTGGATTTATAGTTACTGGATATTTTGCATTAAAAATCATTTTTAACTATTTTTCAAGACTTTTAACAACTGGTGATTTTGATTTTACAAAAAAAACAATAACCTTTCACAAATGATATCAATTTTTGCATTATCTATGGTAGCTGTTGGATTTGCAGCACCAGGAGCTATGAGTCATAACTTAACAATCAATGCAATTGGTATCTTTGGTGCCCTATTCTTTGGTTCTTTTGCAATACTGCTTGTATTTATTAAAATTACAATGGGATTTAAAAATATGTTTGAACAAGGAGTTGGATTAGAAGCTTCTCCTTCATTATGGATTTTAATTCCAATTCTAACGCTACTTGGAATCATGATGGTTAGAGTATCTTTTGGATTAGATCATAACTTTGATTCTGTTATGAGTAAATCATCTTTATTTACATTAACATCAGTAATCGTAGCAATTCAAATCATTTTTGGTATTTTAGGATACAAGGTAATGAAAATGAATGGATATTTTGACAAATACCTTTATACAGATGAAATAAAATCATCAGTATCTTTTGCATTAATTTGTCCAGGCGTTGCATTTATGGTATTTGGTATGTTCTTTATTAACTTTGGACTTACATACAATGGTGTTTTAGATAAATACTCAATTGCATATTTTGTTTTAATGCTTCCATTTATCTTTATTCAATATAAAACAGTAAGGACTTTCTTCCTTTTAAAATCAAAATTTAATTTTTAATAACAATTAAAATGATACAATCTTCTAGTTTCTCTAGGAGATTGTAAACATATGATTTTTAGATATTTAACACTTATTTTAGTCACTCTTCTTTTTACAGCTTGTTCTTATAAAAATAGCCCTATAAAAGATACACAAAAATATTCACAAAACCCATCTTCATATACAAAAAAACTTAGAACTTCCTAATTTAAATCAAAACTTTTTATCCAAAAAGTTTAAAGAAAACTATTTTAAAGTTTGGGATTTAGAAAAACTTAGCTTCACAAAAGAAGAAGCAACATGGGGGGGAAATATTTACTCTAAAAGAGAAATATATCTTGAAAATCATTTAAGAGCCTCACAAGAATGGTTTAAAAAGCAAATAGACAATTCAAATTTTGAAAACTACAATCAAGTAATACAAAAAGCTATACTTACAAGAAATTCTGACTTTAAAGTTTTTCCAACAACAAATAAAATGTTTTATAACCCTAAAATAGCAGGAGAAGGTTATCCTTTTGACTATAACCAAAACTCTAGAGTAAAAATCAATACTCCTATTTTAATATCACACTACTCAAAAGATAGAGTTTGGGCCTTTGTTGAAAGTAATTATGTTCTTGGCTGGGTAAGAGTTGATAACTTATTGCTTATAGATGAAAAAATAGAAAAAGAGTTTAAAGACTCAGAACTTTTTGTAATAGTTAAAGAAGGATTTCAAATCTTTGACAAATCTTTACTTGAAGAGCTAAAAGTTGGAACTTTTTTTCCCTAAAAAAAAGGTGACAAGTACTTACTTGCAACAAACAATGGTATCAAAAAAAGTTGATATAGAAGAGTATAAAATAAAAAAAACTACCATTAAAATTTGATTCAAAAAAATATCGAACTTCTTGCAAAAGAGTTTATAGGTGAACTTTACGGTTGGGGGGGAGGATTAAACAATCATAGAGATTGTTCTAGTTTTACTCAAGATTTTTTTTACACCTTTTGCAATATATTTAAAGAGAAATTCAAAATCACAAACCCAACTTCATAAATATATAGATATCTCAAAACTAAGCTCAAATGAGAAGAAAAAAATTTATAAAACAAAATGCTATTCCATTTTTAACATTAATATATCTTAGAGGACATATTATGCTTTATATTGGAACTAAAGATGATGAACCTCTTGTTATGCACAATGTTTGGGGGGGAGTAAGAACTAGAAACTTCTTAAAAGAAAGAAGAAATATAATAGGAAAAACAGTAATTACAACACTAGAACCAGGAATTGAACTTTTTAATGCAGACTTATCAAAAACTATTATACAAAGAGTTCAAGGAATAGTTTTATTAAATATACCAATAAAAGGAAAAGAATGATTGTTTTTATAAATAACAAATATCTAGACGATAAAGAAGCCTTAGTAAATGTAAATGATAGAGGCTATTTGCTAGCAGATGGAGCATACGAAGGCTTTAGAATTTACAATGGTAAAATATTTAAACTACAAGAGCACAAAGATAGATTTCAAAGAAGTTTAGATGAACTAAGAATATCATACACTCTAACAAATGAGATAGAAGAAATATTTAAAAACCTATTTGAAAAAAAATTCATATACAAAAGATGATGAACTGTTTTTCTATATGCAAATCACAAGAGGAGTTGCACCTAGAGACCATGCTTTTCCAAAAGAGAAAACTAAAGCAGGAATTTATGCTTTTTTTATCTAAAAAGAAAATCAACCTTGACGCATATAACAATGGTGTAGAAGTTTGTACAACACCTGATAATAGATGGGCAAGATGTGATATAAAATGTATCTCACTTATTGCAAATTGTTTAGCAAAACAGACTGCAATTGATAAAGGTTATTTTGATGCACTATTTGTACATGATGGAGTAATTACAGAAGGAACTTCAACAAATGTATGTTTTATAAAAGATGGGATTTTATATACTCATGCAGCAACAAATAGAATCCTAAGTGGAGTTACTAGAAATTTTGTATTAGATTTATGTAAAGAAATGGTATAAAAATAGTTGAATTTCCAATAACTATAGATAAGATTGATTCAGTTGATGAAGCCTTTTTAACAGGAACAACAGGAGAAATCACACCAATAATTAAAATAGATAATACAACTATCACAAAGGGAAAAGTAGGAACAGTTACAAAAAAAACTACAAGGTTACTATAAAGAGTATTTAAATAAACACTTTTATTAAAAAAAAGTTTTCAATGAAGACTAAAAGAATTTTCAAACTCTTTTGGTCTTTGTTTTACAAATTTAAACATATAATCATCACTACATAAAAAAAATATACTCTAGAAGAGTATTGTTTATGTTTTATTGTAATAACAGTTTGAGACTCTTTTTATAAAACAACGATTTAAATAGTGAAAAACAATCAAATACTTACACTTTATACCAAAACTTGCATTATTTATCTACTTTCCTTAAATAAATAAGCCTATAAAGCATTGGAACATAATATAGATTTAAAATCGTAGCCCATAAAATACCGTAACCTAAAGATAGAGCCATCGGTTGTAAAATAAGTGCTTGTCCAGAAGCAAAAAAGATAAGACTACTAAGTCCTAGTACAGTTGTAACAGAAGTTAATAATATAGGTCTTAGTCTAAGAAGTGCTTGCTCTTTTAACTCCTCAATACTTTTTGCTTTTTTTTAATAAAGTCCATCATAATAATACCGTCATTTACAATAACTCCAGCAAGACCTACCATACCAATTAAACTAGGCATCGTAATATTTACACCCATAATAAAGTGTCCAAAATAAACACCTAGAATAGATAAAGGAATCGTACTAATTATAATAAGAGGTTTAACCATAGAATCAAACATCCATACTAAAGCTATAAAGATTAAAATAACTGCCATTAAAGCAGCTTGTCCCATCTCTTTTTTTAACTTTTTCATTCTCTTCTTGTTCACCTTTAATATCTATTGTTACATCTTTTTCCAACTCTTTTAAAATAGGTTTTAGCTTTTCAAAAACTTCACTTGATGTTGCACCAGTAATTGAAGCGGTTACACTTATGATTCTTTTATTATTTTCTTTAAATATTTGTGAAAAGGCAGGAACCTTTATAAAATCTGCAATTTGTGATAATAGAACTTTTTGATTAGTATTTGGTATTGTTACTTCAAAACTTTTTAAAGAACTTAATACATCTTTATTTTTACTTTTAAATACAATATCAATAATCCCTTTATCATCAAACATTTTTGAATAAGTACCTTTAAAATATAAAGGTCTTAATTCATTTAAAATAGCCTCTTCAGAGAAACCTAAATCATATCCATAAGCATTAACTTTAAACTTCAATTCATAGTTTCCAATTAATGCATCATCAGCAATATTTGATACACCTTTTATCTTTGATAGTTCATCTTTTAAAGTCTTAACAGCACTTGAGACCTCTTTTTTATTTCCAGAGACTGCTAACTCTAAATCATTTTTTACAATTCCAGCTTTTGGAACAAATACTTTTAACTCATCGAACTCTTTAGAATCAAGATATTTTTGTAACATTTCTTTAACTCTATTTTCCATATCTTGTGCACTTGGGTTTCTTATCATATCAGTATCATCATACTTAGGTGATAAATAAGGATTAATATATTTATCAAAACCATTTTGAGGTGCTCGCTCAAATAGATTTACAAAAATTTGAAAATAAAACTCTTCATATTGGGGGGGTTGATTTTGTCCATCCAGTTTCATACCTGTAACTGAACTTATTGATTGTACTTCATTTTTAAAATCAAGCGTATTTAAAAGCTCTTTTTCTATTTTAAAAACTACATCTTCTGTTTGTTCTATTTTCTTACCAACACCAACTGAACCAGTTACATAAATCTGCGTTGAATCAAAATCAGGAAGAAACTGAAACTTAGATGACTTTATAAGTACTGCTGTAGCACCTAAAATTGCAAAAATCATTAAAGCTAAAGTGATATATTTTCCTTTTAGCATATAGCTTAAAATATTTCTATATAGCTTTTTATTAAAATCCCATATTTTATGTGATTTTCTCTTTTCACTACTTACATCTAAAATCTGTTTTGCATGTAAAGGTAAAAAGAAAAAAAAGCCTCAAGAAGTGAACTTAAAAGTAAAATACTTATCATAATAGGAAGTATCTGCATAAACTTTCCTGTTTGACCAGTCATAAGCAAGATTGGTAAAAATGCAAAGATAGTTGTTGCAGTTGCAGTTAAAACAGCTGGATACATCTCCATAGCACCATCTCTTGCAGCATCAAACTTATTTTTTTCCCATTTCCATATGTCTATAAATATTTTCACCTACAACAATAGCTTCATCAACTAACATTCCTAAAGCAATTAAAGCTCCTAGTAGTGAAAGCATATTTAAGCTATAACCTAAAGCATCTGCAGATATAAGACCTATCATAAAAGAAGTAGGAATACCAATACCAATTACTAGTGCAATTCTTACATTTATAAAAAGTAATAATGCAACAAATAGAAGCATAAGCCCAAATAGTATATTTGATACAACTGTATTAAGTCTATTTTTAATCCAAATAGAAGTATCAATATATGTATCAAATTTTAAATCACTATATCTTTGCTCAAACCCTTTAGTAATCTCTTTTATCTGTTTAACCAACTCAATTGCATCACCCTCTTCACTTTTAGAGATATTTACAGCAACATTTGGTTTTGCATTGAAGTGAGATTTATCAGTTACATCTCCATAAGAATAAGATACATCAGCAATATCTTTTAACAGTAACTTTGCATTTCCTATTTTGATAACTGTATTTTTAATATTTTCAACATCTTTTTCACCATTAAAAGTACTCAAATAGTAGTGTCTTGAACTATCTTTTATAATACCCACAGGGAAAATAGAACTTAAACTTTTTACAGCAGCATATTACTTGTACATTTGTTAAGTTAAATGCTTCTATTTTTGCATCATTAAAAGTGATATGTAACTCTTTATCACTTTTCCCTAATACTGTAACATTCTCAAGATCTTTAAGTTGTTGTATTTTTGATTTAACTTCATCTGCTATATCTAAAAGCTTCTCTCTTGAAGCTTCTTTTTTAGAATAAACTGCCACAGTAATAAGTGGAAAGTTATGGGTCAGCACTTTAACTGTAGGTTCATCCATATCAGATGGAAGATTAGTCTTTACTTTTGTTACAATATCTTTTATATCATCAACTACCAAGTTTGATTCTTCGCCCTCTTTAAGTTCTGCTATTATTGAAAAATATCCATTTTTTTATAACTGATGTTATCTTATCAACTTCACTAACACTTAAAAGTTCATCTTCGATATCTTCAACAGCTATCTTATCAAGTAAATCAGAACTAGCCCCCCCTGCATAAGAGCCTGATATAGATATGGCATCCATATTTGAAGGAGGAAATATCTCTTTTGGTATTTGAAAATATGCAAAAACTGAAAGTATAAATATAAAAAGTAGTAAAAAGTGGTTTAAGATTGGTTTTTTTAGACCAAACTCAATTATTGTTTGTATCATTATTAGCTTCTTCTATTGAATAAATTATTAAAGAATCTTCAATCTGATTTTTAAACTTCATATCTTCAAGTTGTTGTGCTAAGAATTTATTTTCCTCTTTTAGAGATATATAGTGTGCATATAACTTATTTATATCTTTACTCACATAATATATATTATTCGTAAAATATATTTTAGGAATAAATAATGCAAGTGCTAAAACTAAAATACTTATCACAATAACTATAGAATTTTTATGATTTAGTTTAATCAAATTTAAAAACCCTTAACTTTGAACTTCTACTTCTTGGATTTTGTTTTATTTCCTCTTTTGTAGGAATTATAGGTTTCTTAGTAACTATTTTTCCTAAAGCATGATTGTTTCCACAAGTACACTTAAAAGCATCACTTGGGCAAATACAAGATTTAGTCCATTTTTTTAAAATAATTTTTAACTATTCTATCCTCTAAAGAGTGAAAAGAGATGATAGCAACAGTACAATCTTTTGGTTTTATCTCTTCAATTGAATCAAATAATCTTTCTAAAACACCAAGTTCATCATTTACTTCTATTCTAATCCCTTGAAAAGGCAAAGTTGCAGGATGAATCTTACCTTTGTGCATTTTTTTTAGATAAAAAAAATCAGCAAGCTCTTTTGCAGAGTTAAAAGGTCTATTATTTACTATAAGAGATGCAACTTTTTTTTATACTCTCTTACTTCTCCAAACTCTTTAAAAACTCTTTCAAGCTCATTTTGAGAGTAAGTATTAACCACAACAGAAGCATCTAAACTCTTTGTTTGATCCATTCTCATATCTAAAGTATCACCATCAAACCCAAAGCCTCTATCATTTTTATCAAGTTGTAGAGATGATACACCAATATCAGCTAAAATACCTTTGATTTTAAAACCTCTAAAAGTCTCTAAAACATGTTCAAAGTTTCCTTGGTTGAATAAAACTCTTGTTTTATAAGGTTCAAGTCTATTTTTTTGAAAAAAGCAAAGCCTCTTCATCTTGGTCATTACATATTAAGTTTATATTTTCATTTTGTTCAAGTAATCCTGAACTATGACCTGCATAACCAGTGGTACAATCAATAATATATCCATCATTAATATCTTTAAATGCGTCAAGCGTTTCATTGTATAAAACAGGGATATGAGGAATATCCATTAAAGTAATCCTTATTAATAGTTAAAAAACTATTTATCTTTTTATTTGCTATTAGATATAATACCCAAAAATATATTTGAGGCTTTTTAAAATGATTGATGTTAGTACTGTGAAACTATTAAGTGATTTATCTTTAACAATGTTTAGAAAAAAACTTCTTTGGAATCTACCACGGTGCTATTTCAGCAAAAAAAAGATCACAACTCTTTTATTATTAATAAAGGTGATGCAATTTTTGATGAAATGTGTTCAAACTCTTTTTGTGAACTAAGTATGAATAAAGAAGACTATAGATGGAAAGTTGCAAGTATTGATGCAAGTATTCACTCTACAATATATACAAATATTCATGAAGCAAAATATATTGCATTTGGAGTTCCTATTTATACTACTGCTTATACATTTGAACATGATGAAATTGTTTTTGATGACTATTTTGGTAAAACTACTTTTCCTACTATTAAAGTATATGATCCAGGTGATTATGAAACTTGGTACGATAGAAATGCTTTAGAAATCACAAAATACTTAAAAGAGACAAATGAACACATCATGGTAATCAAAGGAATTGGTACATATGTATATGACCGAGATATCAATAATCTTGTAAAAAGAATCGCTATTTTAGAGAACTCTTGTAGGCTCTTAAGCATCAAATCTTCTTTTAAATAATTAATTCTTACATTTTTTTATTGTTTTTTTTTCTAAAAACCCCCCCAAGTTTTAGCTATTTTAAAGCTTAAATACTATAAAGTTTACCTAAATTTTAATCTTACACAAGGAGTTCACATATGAACAAAGCTGAATTTATTGATGCAGTTGCAGCAAAAGCTGGATTATCGAAGAAAGATGCAAAGGGTGCTGTTGACGCAGTATTAGACACAATTACTGAGACTTTAGTTAAAAAAGAAACAGTTAGTTTTATTGGATTCGGTACATTTAGTACTGCTGCAAGAGCTGAAAGAACTGCAAAAGTTCCTGGAACAGACAAAACTGTTAAAGTACCAGCAACAACTGTAGCAAAATTCAAAGTTGGAAAAGCTTTAAAAGAAGCAGTAGCTAAATAATTACTGTTTAACAACCTTGGAAAAGGGCTCATCATTGATGGGTCCTTTTTTTTAATGCTTAAAAAATTGCCTGTGTGGAGAAATTGGTAAACTCAGGGGGGGATTCAAAATCCCCCCCCGCTTCACGGCTTGTCGGTTCGAGTCCGACCACGGGTACC
>JDSG01000126.1_pt1 | contig 20495 bp, 41 predicted proteins | sample 199341 | NCBI WGS metagenome assembly JDSG01 (sample SAMN02584197, study PRJNA231836) | bioreactor metagenome | isolation source: continuous culture bioreactor short generation time transfer1 day 52 after... | place: Germany: Bremen | reverse complement strand
TTTTTTTATATGTGATAGTTAGGCGCTTCATTTGTTATTGTTACATCATGTACATGAGACTCTTTAAGGCCTGCACTTGTAATCTCTACAAACTCTGCAGTTTCTTGGAATATTTCAATAGTTCCAGAACCTAAGTAACCCATTGATGATCTTAATCCACCACTCATTTGATGAATAATATCAGCTATTGAACCTCTATATGCAACTCTTCCTTCAATACCTTCTGGTACAAGTTTATCAGCTGCTGTTCCTTCTTGGAAATATCTATCAGTACTACCTTTAGTCATAGCTCCAATAGAACCCATTCCTCTATATGATTTGAATTTTCTTCCTTGGAATAAAATTAATTCACCTGGAGATTCATCAGTTCCCGCTAATGCAGAACCCATCATAACAGAACTTGCTCCTACTGCTAATGCTTTTGCAACATCACCAGAGTATTTGATACCACCATCAGCGATAACTGGAATACCATGTTTAGCTGCCTCTTGCGCACACTCATCGATTGCAGAAATTTGAGGAATACCAACACCTGCTACGATTCTTGTTGTACAAATTGAACCAGGTCCAATTCCAACTTTTACACAATCTGCTCCAGCTTCTATAAGTGCTTTCGTACCTTCTGAAGTTGCAACATTTCCAGCGATAATATCTACATTAAGTTTTGATTTAATATCAGCAACTGAATCTAAAATACCTTTAGAGTGTCCATGAGCTGAATCTAAAACTAAAACATCAACACCAGCTTCAACTAAAGCTGTTGCTCTATCTAACTGTCCTACACCAATAGCTGCACCAACAATCAATCTTCCTAGCTCATCTTTTGAAGCATTTGGATATTCTCTTTTTTTTATTAATATCTTTGATTGTAATAAGACCAATAAGTTTGTTATTATTATCAACAATTGGTAACTTTTCAATTTTATTTGCATGCATTACATCTGCAGCTTCTTCTAAAGTTGTACCTTCTTTAGCAGTAATTAATGGCATCATAGTCATTTTTTTTCACTAACTTTTTTTTAGAGAAGTCTTTAGTAAATCTCATATCTCTATTTGTAACAATTCCTAATAAAATTTTATTATCATCTACAACAGGAACACCTGAGATTTTATATGAAGCCATAATATCTTCTGCATCTTGAAGTGTTTGATCCATCTTAATTGTAATTGGATCAATAATCATTCCTGATTCTGATTTTTTTTACTTTTTTTTACTTGTAGTGCTTGCGTCTCAATATCCATATTTTTGTGAATGATACCAATTCCACCAAGTCTAGCCATTGCAATTGCGGCTTCATATTCTGTTACAGTATCCATTGCTGCTGAAACGAATGGAATATTTAATGTAATGTTTTTTGTTAACTTAGTTTCTAAAGATACTTCTTTAGGTAAAATTTCTGATTTTGCAGGTACTAATAACACATCTTCAAACGTTAAGGCTCTTTTTCTAATTCTCATATTTTTTTCCTAAAATCTATTTATTATAATTTACTGCTTTTTCTAATGATAAAGCACCATCAAATACTGTTTGTTCATCATAAGCTTTTCCAATTAGTTGTAATCCAATTGGCATACCATCTTCATCCTTATCTATTGGCAATGAAATAGCAGGTAATCCAGCTAAATTCACTGAAATAGTATAAATATCACTTAAATACATCTCTAAAGAAGTTTTGAAGCTTCCAAACTCTGGAGCTGTTGTAGGAGAGACAGGAGATAAAATTAAATCAGCATCATTAAAAATTGCTTCATATTCATCTTTGATTAAGTGTCTAACTTTTTGTGCTTTAATATAATATGCATCATAGTAACCAGAACTTAATACGAAAGATCCTAACATGATTCTTTTTTGTACTTCTTCTCCAAATCCTTGAGATTTAGTTTGAACGTACATATCTTTTAATCCAGCGTTACCTTTTCTATTTCCATATCTAACACCATCAAATCTTGAAAGGTTTGCAGATGCTTCAGCAGTTGCAACAATATAGTATGAAGAAAGGATTTTACCAGTGTCTAACATATTTTTATGAACAATTTCATGTCCAGCTTCTTCTAAGGCTTTAATAGCTTTTTCAAATCCTTGCTTAATGGCAGGGCTTGCTTGCTCAATAAAATTATCAATAACTGCAATTTTTAATTTTCTATCGCTATTTAATTTATCAGCTACAGAATCATAATCAACATTTGCAGAAGTTGAGTCCATTTTATCGTGACCAGAAATAATATCGTATAAAATAGCTGCGTCCTCTACGTTTTGTGTAATAGGTCCGCATTGGTCAAGAGAAGATGAATAAGCTGTAATACCATATCTTGAAACTCTTCCATAAGTTGGTTTCATACCAACTACACCGCAATAAGCAGCAGGTTGTCTTATACTTCCACCTGTATCCGTACCAAGTGCAGCAATAGCAATACCACCAGCAACAGCGGCAGCACTTCCACCTGAACTTCCACCAGGAACTTTTGTATTATCAACTGGGTTTAAAGTTTTTCCATAACAAGAAGATTCTGTTGAACTTCCCATTGCAAACTCATCCATATTTGTTCTACCAAATGCAGATAATCCAGCTTTTTCTAAGTTATTGATAACTGTGGCATTATATGGAGATTTATATCCTTTTAAAATATTACTTGAACAAGTAATTTCCCAATTTCTTACATTTATATTGTCTTTAATCGCTATTGGAATACCATCTTTACTTATAGAAATCTCACTGTTAGTTAATTGCTCAACGTAAGCACCAATGTTACTCTCTTTGATTTTTGAAGTTAAATCATCTCTTAATTTTTTAATCTCTTCACTGCTTAACGCAAGTGCTTCTTTTAGAGTTATCAAATATTTCTCCTAAGGATTTACGTATAGTATATTACGCGATATTATATAAAAAAAATGATTAAAATCTGGTAAAGCAATTTTTTTTGAATAAAAATAATAATTTTGAGGAATAAAAAAAAGGGATAAAAGCCTTAGCTTCTACCCCCCCCTTTTAAAAGTTCTTTGTAATTTTAAATTATACGAAAGAAATGAATGCCATTTGAGTAGCATCACCTCTTCTAATTCTTGTTTTTACAATTGAAGTATATCCACCATTTCTACCTTCGTATTTTGGTGCAATTTCATTGATAAGTTTTTTTGTCGTTTCTTTATCTTGTAATGCTGCAAAAATAGCTCTGTGAGTATTTAAGTCAGCGTTTCTAGCTGTAGTAACTAATCTTTCAATGTGTCTTTTTAACTCTTTCGCTTTTGGAACAGTTGTTTCAATCTTCTCTCTTTCAATTAAAGCAATTGCCATATTTTTTAACAATGCTTTTCTATGAGAAGAAGTTCTGTTTAATCTTCTATATCCGTGCTTATGTCTCATATCAAACCCTTAAATTATGCTTTAAGTTGCTCTAGCTTTCTTCTTAAAGCAGATGCAACATTTTCTGGAAGTGTATTTTCAATTGGGAAACCTAAAGACTCTAATTTCTCTTGGATTTCATCAAATGATTTTTTTTCCTAAATTTTTAATATTCTTAACTTCAACTTCACTCATTAGTACTAATTCACCTAGGAATTTTAATCCAGCTCTATCTAAAGAGTTGAATGATCTAGCACTTAAGTTTAAGTCATCAATTTTTACAATTAAATCTTTTAACTCAACTGGTTCTTCACCAGCATCGCTAACTGTAACTTCAGATAAATCAAATACTTTATTAAATACTGACATTTGAGAGTACATAACTGATACAGCTTCTTTAAATGCTGCAATTGGAGTAATTTGTCCATTTGTTTGTACGTTAAATACAGCTTTCTCAAAGTTAGGATTATCTTCAACTAACATTTTTTTCAATATCATATACTACTTTTTTTACTGGTGTAAAGAAAGCGTCTAATGGAATATATTCTGTTCCAACAATTTCTCTGATATCTTCTGAAGGCATATAACCAATACCTCTTTGGATAATTACTGAAAAAGTTAAGTTACAGTCAGAATTGATAGTTGCTAAGTGAACATCAGGAGAAACTACTTCAACATCAGAGTTGATTAAATCTTCACCTTTAATCTCTTTTGGTCCATCAAAAGAGTACTCAACAACAACTTGATCTTCATCACCATTAATTTTAAATTTAATATTTTTAAGATTAATAATAAAAATAGCAATATCTTCAAGCATACCTCTTAAAGAATCAAACTCGTGGCTTGCCCCCCCTTCAATCTTTACAGCGATTGGAGCATATCCAACCGAGCTAGAAAGAAGAAGTCTTCTTAAAGGGTGCGCTAATGTAATTGCAAAACCACTTTCAAATGGATATGCAGAATCTTAGCTTCATTATCACTAATAGCTTCGATTTCAACTTCTGTTGGTAAAAATGGAGTGTCTGCAAATTTTTTCATACGTTGCTACCTTTATTTATTATTTAGAATATAACTCTACAATTAATCTTTCTTCAACAGGAATAACAACTTCTTCTCTAGTTGGGATTCTTGTAAAAATTCCGAATACTTTATCTTTATCTACGTCTACCCATTCAACCATACCAGTTTGGTTAGTTAATTCTAAAGCTCTTACAACTTGTGGGTTAGATTTAGATTTTTCTTTAATCTCAATTTTTTTGACCTGGTTTTACAACATAAGAAGGAATATTAACTTTCTTTCCGTCAACTAAAACATGTCCGTGAGTTGTAAATTGTCTAGCATTTGCTCTAGTTGTAGCAAATCCCATTCTATATACAACATTGTCCAATCTTTGCTCAATTGATGTAATTAAGTTAGATCCTGTGTTACCTTCAGAAGCAGCTGCTTTTTTAAAGTATTTTCTGAATTGTTTTTCAGAAACACCATACATAAATTTAGCTTTTTGCTTTTCTCTTAATTGTAATCCATACTCAGAAATCTTAGTTCTTCTTTGTCCGTGTTGTCCTGGAGCAAATGGTCTTTTTTTCTAAAGCAGATTTTCCGTTAAGTCTTCTCTCACCTTTTAATCCAAGGTCTGCATCAAGTCTTCTCTCGATCTTTTCTACTGGTCCTCTATATCTTGCCATACCTTACTCCTTACACTCTTCTTCTTTTAGGAGGTCTACAACCGTTGTGTGGTAAAGGAGTTACATCCTTGAACCATCTAACAGAAATACCTTCTATAGCTCCAACAGATTTAACTGCTGTGTCTCTACCTGAACCTGGTCCTTGGATTTTAATACCAACGTTTTTAATACCATGCTCTATTGCTTTTTGCATTGCATCTTCTACAGCTGCTTGAGCTGCGAATGGAGTAGATTTTTTAGAACCTTTGAATCCTAAGTTTCCAGCTGATGACCATGCAATTGCATTACCTGCATTGTCAGTTACTGTTACCATTGTATTGTTGAATGTCGCTGCAATGTGAACGATACCATCAGCAATATTCTTTTTAACAACTTTTTTTTCTAGTTACTTTTCTTTTTGCCATTAGTTATCCCTTACTTCGCTGCTGCACCAACAGTTTTCTTTTTACCTTTTCTAGTTCTGGCATTAGTTTTAGTCTTTTGCCCTCTACAAGGTAAACCTTTTCTATGTCTTAAACCTCTATATGAACCTAAATCCATTAAAGATTTGATATCCATAGCAACTTTTTTTTCTAAGATCACCCTCAACCATATAAGATTTTTGGATTTCTTGTCTAATTGAAGCTGCTTCGTCTTCTGTTAACTCGTGTGCTCTCTTGTTTCTATCAATTCCAACAGCGTCCAAGATTAATCTAGAGTTATGTAAACCAATTCCGTAGATGTACGTTAATGCGTACTCCATTCTCTTCTTGTTTGGTAAATCAACACCTGCAATTCTTGCCATGATTATCCTTGTCTCTGTTTATGTTTTTTTTGTTTTCGCAGATTACTCTTACGATACCTCTTCTTTTGATAACTTTACATTTATCACACATTTTCTTTACTGAAGCTCTTACTTTCATAAGTCTTTCCTCTTTTGTGTTTTTTGCCACAAGTCCAACAGGCATGGATGTAATTCATCCAGAACCATCCATACCAACTCTTTATAAAACACAAAAATTTTATAAAAAAAATTCTTTCATGGTTGGAAAAATGGAAACGGATTATAATTAATTTTTGCTTAAATATTGTTTAATAGTACATATAGCTTTGAATATAACTCTTAAAATCACTTTTTGAAATATAATTAACAATTAATTATATATTTTATTAACCAATTTTAGATATAATAATTTTCAAAATAATTTATCATTTTATTAAAAAGGTTTAAAAATTAATGGAATTAAAAAAAATTTAAAAGCAGTATATATTGATGATGAACCTGTTAACTTAATGCTAGTTCAAGCATATGGTGCTGAATTTAACTTAAATATTACTACATTTGAAGATCCAAAAGAAGGTTTGTATTATATTTTAAATAATGACATAGACATTCTATATACAGATTATATGATGCCAGATATCGATGGTATTGAGCTTATAAAAAGATTTAGAGAAGTTCATGATGAAGTACCAGTTATAGTTATAACAGCTGTAGGAGATGATCAAGAACTTAAAATAAATGCACTTGAAGCAGGAGCTACAGATTTTTTTAACAAAACCAATAGACATGACAGAATTTAAAGCAAGAAGTCTAAATCTACTTACACTTAGAAATGCACAGTTAAAGATTAAAGATAAAGCTTTACTACTTGAAGATGAAGTAAAAAAAAGCAACTGCTAAAATACAAGATAGAGAACATGAAACTCTTATGGTACTTGGTCGTGCAGCAGAATATAAAGATGTTGAAACAGCAAACCATACAATAAGAGTTGCACATTATTCTAAACTTTTAGCTTCAAAATACGGTTTAGATGAGACCCTACAAGAGATAATTTTCTATGCAGCGCCTTTTCATGATATTGGGAAAGTAGGAATTCCTGACTTTGTACTTCTAAAAGAAGGACGTCTTACAGATGATGAATTTTCAATTATGAAAAAACATGTATATATAGGTAGTGAGATACTTAAAGATACTAAAAGTGCCTATTTAATTGAAGGTGAAAGAATTGCATTAAATCATCACGAGAAATTTGATGGTACGGGATATCCTGAGGGAATTTTAGGAGAAAATATACCAATTAGTGCAAGAATTGTAACTATTGCCGATGTTTTTGATGCATTAACATCTACAAGACCTTATAAAAAATCATGGTCAATTCAAGATGCAGTACTACTACTTATAAATGAAAAAGGTAAACATTTTGATCCTCAATTAGTTGACCTTTTTATAGAATCAATGGATGAAGTGAAAAGAATTTATGATGAATTTCAGTAACAACTATATAAATATACAAATTGAACAAAGTGAAATACCTTGGTTAAAAATTTTTACAAATAAAAAATATAAAGAACTATCAGAATGTCCAAACGAAGTAAAAATAGAAATCTTTAGATGTCTAGATATTATTGAAAAAGAGATGATTCAATACTACAAACCAGAAAAAATAAATATCGCCTCATTTGGAAACTATGTACCACATGTACATTTTCATATAATGGCAAGGTTTAAGGAGGATTCATATTTTCCTGAACCTATGTGGGGGGGTAAAAAACAAAGAGAGGCAAGTTTAGAATTACCTTCTTTTGAAAACTTTTGTAAAAAAAATAGAACTATTATTAAAAGATGATAAGGCTAATTAAGAAGCCTCATCATACTTATTTTTTATATCTTTGACACATTTTTCTAGTTTTTTAATTTTTAAACTATAATCACAATCTAAATTCTCTTTAGCACAAAGTTCTATATCTTTTGTAAGCTCATAAATATTGTTTATCTTTAGATTGCCTGCTGCACCTTTAATCTTATGTGCTACTTGTTGTATCTGAAGCTTATCATCTTCTTCAATTTTTGATTTTAAATTATCAATATCTTTATCTATTGAAGATATAAAAGTTTTTAGAATAGTTTTAAAGATTGGTAGTTTTAATCCTAATGCATTTGCTGAATCTTCTATTGAATACTCAAAAATATCAACTACTACTTCTTCAGTTTTTATTTCCTCTTTAGATTCAACTTTAAGTTGTATATATTTATTTAATACATTATCTAACATATACTCTTCAAATGGTTTTGGAATATAGTCATCCATACCTTCAGAAAGAAATTTTTCTTTATCTCCAGCTACTGCATTTGCTGTTAGGGCTACAATTGGAGTATGATTTAGATTATTCTGCTCTTCATAATCAATAATTGCGTGAGTTGCTTCAATTCCATTCATTACAGGCATATTTATATCCATAAAATGATATCATATATTACCCCCCTGTTTTTATCTCATCAAGTGCTTCTTGTCCATTTCCTGCAATTTTAGATTTTATTCCTTTTTGAGCAAGCATTGCTTCCATTAGATGTTGATTTACTGGATTATCTTCAGCAATAAGACAAGTTACATTTGAATGTTTTATTAGCTCTGTATCAATTACTAAATCTTCTTCTAATCCTGGATTTAAAATATCTACAATTGCATCATAAAGTTTTGATTGATTTATTGGCGATTTTATAACTCTATGCTCTTTATTAGTATCAATTAATTTTTCTTCATAATCACAAATATAAATTAAAGGTACATGAATTTTTTCTAAATCTAACTTTATTAAATCTTCATATCTTCCTATAACTAAAGAGTAATCATTTAATAACTCTTTATTATCTGTAATTTCTGGTTCACTATAATTAGTTAAATATTTCTTTACAATTCCTAATTGTGAAGTACAATCATACTCATAACAAAAAAATTGCAATTTTAGAACTTGTATCAATTTGAGGATATAAGTTTTTTGTTTTTTCATACTCTAAATTAAGTTCAAAATAGAACTCACTACCATGATCTTCTTTACTATCTAATTCAATTTTTGAACCCATTAAAGATATAATATTTGTACTAATTGAAAGACCTAAACCTGTGCCACCAAACTGTCTAGTTACACTAGAATCTGCTTGTGAAAATGGATCAAATATACTTTTCTGTTTTTCTACTGGTATTCCAATACCTGAATCTTTTATGCTAAATAAAACCATTGCTTTTGTATCACTTTTATGTACAAGTTCAATTCTAATAGCAATATCACCATTTTTGGAGTAAATTTAATTGCATTACCAATTAAGTTTGAAAGTACTTGTTTTATCTTTAAAGGATCACCAATAATTGCACTAGGGAGTTTTGGATCTATATAAAATAAAATGTCAATATCTTTTTCACTTGCTTTTGCTACAAAAAGTTCAATAGCAGGTTCAAACTCTTTAAAAGGATTAAATCTTCTTCTTTCTAGTTCAAACTTGCCACTCTCAATTTTAGAAATATCTAAAATATCATTGATAATTCCAAGAAGTGATTTTGCACTACTATTAATAATCTCTACATAACCTTTCTCTTTTTTAGGTAAAGATGCTGTTTCTAAAAGTTTTGCAAAACCTAAAATACCATTTAAAGGAGTTCTAATTTCATGTGACATTGTTGCTAAAAATGTTGACTTAGAAGCTTCTGCCTCTTTAGCTTTTTGTAAAGAGTGAATATGTTCTGTAATATCAATAGAAAAAGATAAAAACTCTAAGATATCATCATTAGCATCTAAAATAGGTACAATAATTGAAGAGATATAATATTCTTTACCATTTTTCTTTAAATTTTTAATTTCGCCATTCCAGATATTTTTACTTGAAATTTCTTTCCAAACTTTATCAAAGTAACTATCTTCCATATCTCTATGTTTTAGAGTATTATAGTTTTTTTCCTAAGAGTTCTTCCTCATTATAACCTGAACTTTTAATATACTTATCATTTATATATGTAATTTGTCCATTTCTATCAAACTTAGAGATAATGGCAGAAGCATCTACTGCTTTTTGATACTCTTCAAGTGATTTATTTGAATCTGATAAGCTAGCAATCAAGCTATTTGTTTTTTTATCTTTGTTACCTAAATATTCAATTAATTTATTTACTTGTACTATAAAATTATCAATATCGCTATTATTAAATTCTTTATGAAATGCCTCATATTGATCATTTTCAATCTTATCAAGAAAGTTTGTAAGCTCAATCATAGGCATCTTTACAAATCTATTAGATACAAAAACTGCTATAATTACAAGTGTAATTAGAAGTAATGTCATATAAAAAGCCATAAAGTTTTTAACATCATTTCCAAGAGTAGAGCCTAAAGCAATATCTATTCCAATATATAAACTTACAATAAAAACAAAACCAGTTAAAATTACTGGTATTAAAATCTTTTCTAAAGTATCAAATTTTTTTTCATTAATTATCCATCCATATTTAATTGTTTAACAAGTTCATCTAAAACTTCTTCTGATTCAGTTACATCTACTTGGCAGCCACCTGCAGCCATATGGCCACCTCCACCAAATTTAAGCATTAATTCACCTACATTTGTATTTGAACTTTTATTTATAATTGATTTCCCAACACTATAAACAATCTTTTTATTATCTTTTCCCCCCCAGTTTTTATGAATAGAAACATTTACTTTTGGAAACATTGCATAAACTAAAAATCTATTTCCAGGATAAATAATTCCTTCATCTAAATAGTCAATAGTTACGACATTTTCAATCAATGTTGAGCAATGTTTTAACTGTTGTTTAAACTCTTTTTCATATTCAAAATATAATTCAACTCTCTCTTTTACATCTGGAAGTTCTAATATCTCTTCTATAGAGAGTTCCATACAATAATCTATTAGATTCATCATAAGTTGATAATTTGATATTCTAAAATCTTTAAATCTTCCAAGTCCAGTTCTTGAATCCATTAAAAAAACTTAATAAATCCCAACCTTTAGGTTCAAGTATATCTTCTCTACTAAACTGTGCACTATCTGCCTTATTTGATGCATCCATAATCTCTTTAAAAAAAACTCTGGAAATTTTTTATCGCCCCCCCCATAATAATCATACACAACTTGTGCGGCACTTGGAGCATCAGAATTTATAATATGATTTACTTTTGGAGTATTTCTTAAAGTTTCTGAATAATGATGGTCAAAACATAAATGAACACCATTTACATAAGGAAGATTTGTAGTAATATCATTTGAAGTTATTGGAACTAATCCATCTTGCATATCTTTAGGATGTACAAAAATTATATCATCAATAATTCCTACATATTTTAGTAGTGTTCCACATACTAAACCATCCATATCACTTCTGGTTATTAATCTATATTTTTTAGAAGACATTTTTTTCTCCATAAGTTAAGAATATTCGTAGATTTTATCATAAAATAACTAAAACTAATAATTAAGAAGAGTATTATTAAAAAGGAGAAAAAGAGACTCTAAAATAGAGTCTCTAAATTATTTATTGATATTATTTGCTATAACATCACCCATTTCAGAAGTACCAACAACCACTTTAGCATCATAAGCTGCTAAATCACCTGTTCTATAACCATCTTTTAGGGCTTTTTTTAATTGCTGCATCGATTTTATCAGCAGCTTCAATTTCACCTAGAGAATATCTAAGCATCATTCCTGCAGATTCAATTGTTGCAATTGGGTTTGCAATTCCTTGTCCTGCAATATCAGGAGCAGAACCATGAATTGGCTCATAAATTGCTGTTTTATCTCCAGTTGAAGCTGATGGCAATAATCCAATAGACCCAACAACCATAGAAGCTGTATCAGACAAGATATCTCCAAAAATATTTCCAGTTACTACTACATCAAACTGTTTTGGATTTCTAACTAATTGCATTGCTGCATTATCAACATACATATGAGAAAGTTCAACTTCTGGATAATCTTTTGCTATCTCTTCCATAGTATCTCTCCATAACTGAGACACTTCTAAAACATTCGCTTTATCTACAGAACAAACTCTTTTATCTCTTTTCATTGCTAATTCAAATGCTTGTTTACCAATTCTTTCAATCTCTGGCTTAGTGTATACCATTGTATTAAATGCTTTAAAACCATCATTTCCTCTTGGTTGACCAAAATAGATTCCACCAATAAGTTCTCTAACAATCATAATATCAACGCCCTCGATTACCTCAGGTTTTAACGTAGAAGCATTTACTAACTCATCATAAATAATTGCTGGTCTTAAGTTTGCATAAACTTCCATTGCTTCTCTAAACTTTAGAAGTCCTGTTTCAGGTCTAAGCTCTCTTGGTAAAGTATCCCATTTTTCTCCACCAATTGCTCCAAATAGACAAGCATCAGAATTTAATACCCCCCCCTCAACTGTCTCTTCTGGAAGTGGTTTACCAGTTACATCAATAGCAATACCACCCATTAAATACTCTTTATAATCTAATTCAAATCCACAAGTTCCTGCAACTGCATCTAAAACTTTAATTGCTTCATCAACAATTTCAGGACCAATCCCGTCACCTTTGATGATTGAGATATTATATCTTTTCATATTTATTTTACTCCCATTTCTGCTTTTGCATAATTAATTAACCCACCAGTAGCGATTAACTCTTGCATAAACTCTGGAATTGGAATAAATTTATAAGTTTTATTTGTTGTATTATTTGTAATCTCACCTGCAGCTAAATCAATAGAAATTTCTTCACCCTCTTTAATTTCTAATGACTCTGGCAATTCAAAAATTGGTAATCCCATATTAAATGCATTTCTATAAAAAATTCTTGCAAAAGATGGTGCTACAACTGCAGCAACTCCAGCAGCTTTTAAAGCAATTGGTGCATGTTCTCTAGATGAACCACATCCAAAGTTCTCCCCCCCAGCAACAATAATATCACCTTTTTGAAGTTTATTTGGAAATTCAGGATCTGCATCTTCCATTACATATTTTGCTAAATGCTCAGGATCTGAACTATTTAAATATCTTGCAGCAATGATAACATCAGTATCAATATTAGCTCCAAAATTCCAAACCTTCCCTGTTATTTTACTCATATTATTTTTCCTTATATAGTCATACTTTTTACATAAAAAAGTAATCAAATAGTTTTTTTTCAAAGTTAGGCATTTTACCTAAAATTTTAAAAATAATAGATTAAATGTAAAATAATTAATAATTTTCTTAACTAATTTCGGTATAATATCTGACTTATCTTTAACCAATGAGGAATATCCATTTATGAGTGCAAAAGATTTAAATAAAGTAATTGAAACTACTGTAAAAGAGTACAAAGATTCAATACTTACTTATGAAAAACTTATTAAAATTTTTCCAAAAGCTCCCTCAGCTGCAAATGTAAAAAAAACTTTTAGCTTTTATTCAACTATACAACGTAACGTTAATTAGTTCACAAGAACAAGCAAAAAGAATGAATGCTGAAGAGGCTAAACGGAAAGAAGACTTAATAAAAAAAATGAAAGAAAACGATGATGATGTTTTCGACCTTTTAAAAAGTAAAGAACTTTTAGAGTGGTCTAGATCAGATTCACCCGTTAGAATGTATTTAAGAGAAATGGGTCAAATTCCTCTTCTTACAAAAGAAGAAGAGATTGAAATCTCTAAAAGAATTGAAATGGGTGAAGATATTATTCTTGACGCCATTTGTTATGTTCCATATCTAATTGATTTTATTTTAGAATATAAAGAACCTTTAGTAAACAGAGAAAGAAAAGTAAAAGAACTTTTCAGAAACTTTGATGATGAAGATTCAGATGATACGGAAGAAGTAGAAGAAACAGAAGAAGATGATCCAAATGCAAGTGAAGATGATAAAGCTTCTAAAAAAAACTAAAAAAACTAGATAAAAGAGCGGAAACAATTATTGATGCCTTCAAAATATTAGAGAAAGCAAAAAAAGATTGGCTTAAATTCCAAGTTAAAGAATCTGCTAAATCTGATGATGAAGTAGATCAAATGCAATTTAACCTTGCAGTTGCTTTTAAAAAGAAAGTTTTAAAAGAGGCATTATTAGATTTAGGTCCAACTTCAAAGCTTATTACTGAGATTGTAAAAGCAATGGAAACTGCACTAAAATCAGATACTGGATTTGATACAGAATTAAAAAAACTTGAGTATAAACTACCTCTATTTAACGATATTTTATTAAAAAATCACCAAAAGATTTTAGATAATATTGTTAATTTATCAAAGGTACAAATTACATCTATGGTTCCTGAAGCCACAATGGTTTCTACTTATATGGAAATTAAAAAAACTTTTCCAAACAGCAGAAGCTTCAAAAGGTGGATTTGACTTAGAACCTGAAGAATTAATTGATGTACTTGAGCAAATTAAAAGAGGTAAAAAAAATTACTGATGAAGCTAAAACAAGAATGGCTAAATCAAACCTTAGACTTGTTGTATCTATTGCAAAAAGATATACAAATAGAGGTTTACCATTCTTAGACTTAATTCAAGAAGGTAATATTGGTCTAATGAAAGCCGTTGACAAGTTTGAATATAAAAAGGGTTATAAATTCTCTACTTATGCAACATGGTGGATTAGACAAGCAATTTCAAGAGCAATTGCTGATCAAGCAAGAACTATTAGAATTCCAATTCACATGATTGAAACGATTAATAGAATCAATAAAATCATTAGAAAAGGAATTCAAGAGAATGGTAAAGAGCCAGATGTAGATGAGATTGCAAAAGAAGTAGGACTTCCAGTTGATAAGGTTAAACAAGTAATTAAGATTACTAAAGAGCCTGTATCACTTGAAGCACCTATTGGATCTGATGATGATGGTAAATTTGGAGATTTTGTTCCTGATGAAAAAGCTCCAACACCAGTTGATAATATCATGAAAGAAGACTTACAAGGTCAAATTGACCAAATCCTAGCACAGCTTAACGAAAGAGAACAAGCAGTTGTTAGAATGAGATTTGGACTAATGAATGATGCATCAGATAGAACTCTTGAAGAGATTGGTAAAGAGTTATCAGTAACTAGAGAAAGAGTTAGACAAATTGAGTCAAGTGCTATTAAGAAATTAAAACATCCTAAAGTTGGTAAAAACTTAAAAAAATTATGTTGAGAGTTAATAAGTAGTGAACTTTTTTTGAAGAATGGGTTGAATTAGATTTAAATCCAATTATTTCTTTTTCATCAAATGGAAAAATTACTTACTCAAATCAAGAAGCTCAATTTTTGCTTAGTAGAATTAAGCAAAAAGAGCTTTTTGATCTTACATTAAAATATGCTCCAAAAACATACGGGACAGAAACAACATATATTGATTTAAATATTAAAAACTATACTTTTTACGCTATTACTGCTAAGTATGAAAATGAAGATGAAATTCATATGAAACTGTACAAAAGTGCAATGGTAAAAAAAGATTCTCAACTTAGTACAAAAAATACTAATATTACAAATATATTTACTTTAGTTGATTTAGCAATTTCAACTAAAAAAAATAAAATCTTCTGCAAAATTTATTAAAAATTATGATCCATCAATTCCTGAGTTTAAAATAAATGCGAGTGAATTTATAAAAGTATTAAATCTTATTTATGATTCATTTGAAGACTCGAAGATGCTTACAACTTCAGTTATATTAAAAATTGGAGAGTATATAAAAATAGAGAATAAAAAAACACTCTATTATTAGTGTGGAGATATTGTCAAGTTCAAAATTAAGTAAAAAATTTAATTATAAAGATGAAAATGCATCATTTATAGTAACTTGCAATGATAGCAAGATTACTATTGATTTACCTCTGATTTTAAAATAAATTTAGCTGCTAAAACAGATAAAGGTACTACTCCTAAACCTATTAAAAATGGTACTGCCATAAATATTTTATTGTTATTTAAAGCAAAAAAAATCCAAATAACAATGATGCATAACCTACAATTCTATATATTGAAACAAATCCACCTGCTGAAAAAAATAGTATTTTTAAAAGAGTTCTTTTTTACTTTAGATTTCTCTTCTTGTAATATTTCTTTTATTTTCTCAGGTGTTAAATCCTCTTCTGCAATTGGTTCAACATCTTCTGAATATAAATCAAAAGGATCATCTATCTCATCAATTTTATCTCTATCATCAGTAGTAACTGATACATTTGATGTATCTAAATTAGATAATCTATTTTGAATATTTCTTTTATAAGAAAGAAAAGAAGCAATAGTTACAAATAAAGAACCAACAAATGCAACCTGAGTATTTAATAACCAGATTGTATCATGGGCAATTAACGCATAAACAATTAAGCAAAGGTTTATAACAACAAAAACCTTTGCAAAATCTAATATAGTATTTTTAGTCTTCATCTTCGTCGTAAGACTTATCACCATGTTTTGCTCTATGAGCATATCTAGGGTCATTTTCTAAGCCTTCAAATTGCTTTTGTGCTCTTTTATAAGCTTTATAAATATTTAGACCAGCAGCAGCAACTCCCCCCCAAAACACACCTAACCATAAAGTCCAAGTATAACCTGTCCATTCTCTAAGTCCATATCCAATTGCAAAACCAATTACAATTGCTGCAACTATTGAGATTCCTAAAGATAAGTTATCAAGTGCTTGAATCTTATCTCTGTGTTTAGGAACTTGTTGTTCTTCTTTATTTTCCATTACTAACCTTTATTGAAAATATGTACAACAATAATCTGTTATTTCATCCACTTTAATTTCAAAACTTGAATTTCCAGGAACTTCAAAAGAATCACCTGTAGAAAAACTTTCCCAGTTACTTTCTAAACCTGCAAAAAGCACTTCCACTTTACCTGCTAGAATTTCCATCTTTTCAGGTGCTTTTGTTCCAAATGTATATTCACCTGGTAACATAACACCTAAAGATTTAACAACACCATCATTATCTGTGTAATTTCTACTTGTTACTCTTCCATCAAAATAGATATTTGCCTTTTTAATAAATCTACATTTTTTTCAATAATATCACTCATAAATTTTCCTTCCTTATATTTTATTATAAATTTGCCATTACTTCATCAGCAGCAGCAATACACTTATCAATCATCTCATCTGTAATTACAGTTGAAATAAACCCTGCTTCATATTGAGAACAAGCAAAATAGAAACCTTTTTTAATCATTTCATGATGGAATTTTGCAAATCTATCAAAATTACAAAAATCAGTAACTTCTTTAAAGTTTTTAGGCATTTCATCTGCAAAGAAAAAAACCAAACATTGATCCTCTTGTATCAACTTGGAGTCCTATACCATGATTTACTGCAACAACTTTTAATCCATTTACAAGTTTTACAGCTTTTTCATTTAACTGTGAATAAATCTCTGGCTTAGCTTTTAGTTTTTTAAGAGATACTAAACCTGCTGCCATTGCAACTGGATTTCCACTTAATGTACCTGCTTGATAAACTGCACCATCTGGAGATAAGTTCCCCCCCATAATCTCTTTTGAACTTGCAAAAGCACCAACTGGCATACCCGCACCAATTACTTTACCGAATGTTACAATATCTGCTTTTGTATTTACAACTCCATGAGCTCCTCTTAAAGATGCTCTAAAACCTGACATAACTTCATCAAAAATTAGTAAAGCACCATTTTCATCACAAAGTCTTCTACACTCATCTAAAAACTCTTGTGAAGCAGGAACTAATCCCATATTTCCTGCAATTGGCTCAATGATAATACAAGAGATATCATTTGAGTCTTCAAAACATTTTTTTCAAGTTTTCAATATTATTATATTCACAAAGTAATGTATGTTTTGTTAAATCTGCTGGTACTCCAGGAGAGCTTGGGCTTCCAAACGTTGCAAGACCAGAACCTGCTTGTACTAAAAGTGAATCAGAGTGACCATGATAACATCCTTCAAATTTTAGGATATCATTTTTTCCAGTAACACCACGTGCAAGTCTAATTGCAGACATAACAGCTTCAGTACCAGAAGATACAAATCTTACTTTATCAACATTTTCATACATCTCTACAATTTCTTCAGCAAGCTGCGTCTCTAAAAGTGTTGGTGCTCCAAAAGATAGACCTTTTTTAACAGTATCTAAAACTGCATTTTCAATATCACTATCACAATGTCCAAAAATTAGTGGTCCCCCCCAAGATTGTACAAAATCTAAATACTTATTTCCATCAATATCAATAATGTAAGCACCCTCACCTCTATCAATAAATGGCGGAGTTCCTCCTACACTTTTAAATGCACGTACTGGTGAATCAACACCGCCTGGGATAACCTGTTTAGCTTCCTCATAAGCTTTAATCGAATTTTCAAACATTTTATTTCCTATTATAAATAACTTCTTTTAATTTAAAAGCAATATTGTATTATAATCCACTTATGAAACTAATTATACTAGCATTTATTTTATCTATAAGTTTACATATTCTATTTTTTTTCATCATACAAAGATTTAAAAGAGGAACTTAGTTCAAATCCATCTACTTCAAAATTTGTAGATAAAAATTCAAAATCAAAAGTAAGATATGTAAAGTTATCATCTAAAGTAGAACAAATTCAAAAAATTGAAAAAAAAGTAGAAAAACCTATAACAAAAACAATTCAGAAAGAAGTTATTCCTAAAATAAAAACATATAAGAAAGTTGAAAAGAAAAAAAATTGTTCCACAAAAGAAAAAAAAGATAGTAAAAAAAACCTAAAAAGATTATTCAAAAGCCTATAAAAAGAGCGGTAGTTAAACCAACTTTTACAAAACCTTTACCTAAAAAAAAGATTATTAAAGCTCAAGAAAAAAAAGAAAAACAGTACCAAATAAATCTTTAGAAAATTTTCTTTTAGCTGACCCCCCCGTTCCATTAGATAGAAATATGTTAGATGAAATCACCAAAAGCTATATCAATCTTTATGGAGAAGAGTTTAACTCTTTTACAAAAGTCCAAAAAGTATTTTTACAAAAGAACTTAAAGGATATTGGGAAAATAACAGAAAGATATTTAAGATATCCATCAATTGCTGTTAGAACTAGACAACAAGGAATGAATGTTATACAGTTTTATCTCTACCAAATGGGGGGGATATAAGTGATTTAAAACTTACAGACTCTTCTGGTTTTACAAGTCTTGATAAAAACACGGTGGAAACTATTGAGATAGCCTATAAAGATTATCCTAGACCAAAAACAAAGACTAAAATCAAAATTTATGTTTTTTACAAGTTGTATTAAGTAAAATACAAAAAAAATTAATACTAACTATTAGGTTAAATAATGTTAACAGACAAAATAAGAAATAAAGAAAATGGAATTATTCTATATGGTATTACTCCACCAAAAGTAAATCATACAGAAGATGAAATAAAAGAGATTGCTAAAAGACATATAGATAGAATCTCTAAACTAAACGTTGATGGTTTAGTTTTATATGATATTCAAGATGAATCAGATAGAACAGATGAAAAAAAAGACCTTTTCCTTTTATAAAAACTTTAAATCCTTGTGAATACTCTAAAAACTACTTACAAGAATTAAAAACGCCAAGAATAGTATATAGGGCTGTTGGAAACTATACGCCTGAAAGATTTACTGCATGGCTTGAAGATACTAAACAGAGTCAAGTTCACTCAGTGTTTGTAGGAGCTGCTTCTCATGAACAGCAAAATAATATTACTTTAAAAGAAGCATATGAACTAAAAAGAGAAGTAAATAATAATCTATGTCTTGGAGGAATAGCAATTCCTGAAAGGCATACAAAGAAACATGATGAACATCTAAGAGTATTTTCAAAGAAAAATAGTTCTTGTGAATACTTTATTACTCAATGTGTATATGATTTACATGCGGCAAAAACTTTTTTTAACTGATTATGCTAAATATGCAAAAGAGAACAACTATGAGATGGTTCCTATTATCTTTACATTAACACCTTGTGGTAGTGCAAAAACATTAGATTTTATGAAGTGGTTAGGAATAAATGTACCAAACTATTTAGAAGAAGATTTAAAAGAATCAGGGGGGGATATTTTACATGAATCTGTAAAACTATCAAGAGATATCTTTGAAGAACTTTATAGATTTGGTCTTAAAAAAAAGGTATTCCAATTGGCTGTAATGTAGAGAGTGTAGCTATAAGAAAAGCAGAAATAGAAGCCTCTGTTGAATTATTAGATGAAATTAAAGCAATAGTAAAAAAAATACTCTTAATCAATTTTCCAATAAAAGACTTTATTCTCATCACCTGATGAGAATAGCTCTTTTTCATTAAAAAAACTTTATATTTGTGGGAATAGTATTATGACCAACAAGTCTATTTAACAATTTTTTTTGTATTTATATCAAAAAGCTGTAAATGATTCTCTTCACCACTTGAATATGCTGCAATAGTACCACTAGGATTTAAACCAACACTATAAACTAAAAAATCACTTTTTATATGATATGGTTCACTATTTTTAGGATAAACACCTACTCTTCTATCTTGTCCTGCTGTAACAATTGTTCCATTTTTATAAGATATTTTATAAATATTATCAACATTTTGAGACTCATATTTTTCTAATATAGTTCCTGTTTTTACATCAATTAAAGAGACTCTTCCACTTTCACTTGAACTAATCATAGTTTTCTTATCTTCACTTAACATAACATCAGAAAAAGCACTCTGTTCAACATGTTTTCGG
>JDSG01000125.1_pt1 | contig 20689 bp, 32 predicted proteins | sample 199341 | NCBI WGS metagenome assembly JDSG01 (sample SAMN02584197, study PRJNA231836) | bioreactor metagenome | isolation source: continuous culture bioreactor short generation time transfer1 day 52 after... | place: Germany: Bremen | reverse complement strand
CATAGAGATTTTATCCATTTTAGTTCTAAAAAAAGTCTCTTCATCTCTTATTTTGTTTTTTTTAATGATAGTTTTGATTTTAAATAGTCAATTCTTTTACTCTGTATATCATTAAATGTTCTACTATCTAAAGGAACATTTACTGTTAATCCGAAGTTTGTTGTTGATTCTTTACTAAGTCCAGGCTTTCCATCTGTAAAATGATTCTTACTATAGTTATAAAAGGCATTTACACTAGGTAGATATTTTGTTAGTGTCATATATGCAAAGTTATCTTTTCTTACAATATCAGCATTTGCTTTTTGAATCTCTATATTTTTTTCTAAAAACTCTTTTTTTGAATAAAGCTTTAATTTGGGTAGTTCAAATTTAGTATAGTTCTCAGATGAGATATTATGAAAATTATTTATAAGTTCTCTTTTTTGATATTTTAAGTCAATAATAGAATGCTTAGCGTTATTTAATGCAAGTATTGCATTATCTAAAAATGAGCTATCTAAAAAAAACCATTTAAAACTTGTTCTTTTTTTCTATTTACGTCAATTTCTGCGTTTAGACTGATAATTTTGCTTTTTGAAGATTTATTATCAGTCTTTTTATCATATATAGATAGTTAAGAGCTTGAATAACTAATAGTTTTTTTTGTTGTTCAATTTCTAAAGATGCATATTTATGTGTTGAATCTGCATATTTAATTGCTTCATAGATTCCTCCACTTTGAAAAATCGGTTGATTTATAGTTATCATTGACTTTTCATTTTCATAATCTTCACCAAAATTTTTTGTAAATTGGTATTGAATAGGGTTAATCCAATCTTTTTTTTAGTTTTGAACTATCTTCATTAGCTTTCTTTTGCTCAAGTTCAAAAAGGTTTAATCTGTCTTCAGATAAAACCTTCTCTTCTTGTGCAAGTAAACTAAAAGGTGATACTAAAAGTAAAGATAGTAAAAGTTTATTTAATTTTTGCAAGTGCATTTTCTAACCTTTTAAATCCTTCATTTATCTCTTCTTTTGAGATAGTTAATGGAGGTAAAAGTCTTAATGTATTTTTCCCTGCTTTAAGTACTAATACTGCCTCTTCATGTGCATTTTCAATAATTCTTGTAAGAGTTTCGCTATCTTTAACTCTAAGTCCCTTCATAAGACCTAGACCTACTTTTTGAGTAAAAATTTCTTTGTTGTTTTGGAAAAACTCTTCTAATTTTGCATCAAAATATATAATTGTTTCATCTAATGCACCACTATTTTTATAATCTTCCAAAATATCTAAAACTTTATTTGCGGCAGCTGTACTTAAATAGTTTCCTCCAAACGTAGAACCATGATCACCTGGACTAAAAATATCTTTATGTTTAGTAATAACAGCACCAATAGGAACTCCTCCTCCTAAACCTTTTGCCATTGTTATAATATCAGGTTCAATTTCATAAAGATTTGTAGCTAAAAATTCTCCTGTTCTATATGCTCCTGTTTGAACTTCATCAATGATTAATAAGATTCCTTGTTCTTTTAAAAATTTTGCAAGTTCTTGAATTGCATCTTTAGAGAAAGGTTGAACTCCACCTTCACCTTGCACAAGTTCAATCATCACTGCAACTGTTTCATTATCAATTGAGTTATAAATATCATCTATTTTTGCATCATAAGAAAAACCATCTGGGTATGGAGAAAAATTTGGACTATGCATTGAACTTTGTCCTGTTGCTTTTACAGTTGTAATTGTTCTTCCATGAAAAGAGTGCTCTAATGTGATAACTTTATATTTTTTTATTGTCAAATTTTGTTTCACCATATTTTCTTGCAATTTTAATTGCGCCTTCATTTGCTTCTGCTCCACTATTTGAGAAGAAAGTTGCAACATCCATTTCAAGAAGTTTTGAAATTTTTTTCACCTAATTTTGCTTGAGGTTCTATTGCATAAAGATTTGAAATATGTGTGATATTATTTACTTGTTCACAAATAGTATTTGCAACTTCTTTGTTACCATGCCCAACTGAAACTACACCGATACCTGAAGTAAAATCAATGTAATCTTTTTCATTCTCATCAAAAAGTGTTGCGTTTATACCTTTTTTTTAAAATTTATATAATTTCTTGCATATGTGTGTAAAACATACTGTTTATCTAATTGTTCCAACATATATAGTTCCTTTTTTTTAAGTCATAAAATTATATCTAATTTTTTTTAAACAAAATATTAACAATTAATCTCATTTTAGATAAAATCAAAACTAAAATTAAAGGAAAAAGATGCAGCATTTGATTACAACGGGTGATTTTACAAAAGAAGAGATTATTAAAATCCTTGATGATGCAAGAATGTTTTTAGATATGGAGTCTAGTGAAGTTTTAAAAGGTAAAATTATTGTTAATTTATTTTTTTGAAAACTCAACAAGAACAAGGGGGGGTGCTTTTGAGATGGCTGCAAAGAGGCTTGGAGCACAAGTTATTTCACTTGATGTAGGAACTAGTTCTACAAAAAAAAGGTGAAACAATATTTGATACAGTAACAAATATTAATGCAATGAGACCAGATGCAATTGTTATAAGACATTCAGATTGTAACTTCCATAAAACTTTAATTGATTATGTTGATTGTCCTATTTTAAATGCAGGAGCGGGTAAAAATGCTCATCCTACACAAGCTTTATTAGACTTATTTACTATAGTTGAACATTTTAATGGAGATACAGAAGGTAAAAAAAGTAGCAATTGTTGGTGATATTAGAACTTCAAGAGTTGCAGGTTCAAATAAAAAAACTTCTTCCAAGATTTGGTATGGATGTATGTTTTGTTGCACCTGATTGTTTTAAATCAGAAGATCCTGATTTTAAACAGTACGATAATATTTCTGAAATTATTGATGAGGTTGATGTTGTAATGAGTTTAAGAACTCAACTTGAAAGACACAATGAGATGTATTTTGCCTCTTTACATGAGTATGCAAAAGATTATTGTATTACAAAAGACACTTTTGGAGATAGAGATATTTTACTTTTACATCCAGGTCCAGTAAATAGAAATGTTGATATTTCTGATGAAATGTTAGTTGATCCTAGAAATAAAATCTTAGAACAAGTAAGAAATGGTGTTGCTGTTAGAATGGCAATTCTTAAAAAAACTAGTTTTAGGTGAATAGTTAAAAGAATTTGAATAACGAACTTAAAAATATACTAAATAAATATGGCTCTTCAAAAGAGCCATTTTTTTTACTATCTCATATGATTTGTCAAAGTTTTATGTAAAGGCTTTAAAAGATTTACCTTCTGAAATAAAATATGAAATAAATGATAAGGTCTCTTCTAAACTAACAAATAAAGAGAAAATAGAGAAATATCCAATATCTTATGAAGAGTATAAAAAGAAATTTGATTATATTCAAGAGAATATAAAAGCTGGAAACTCTTATCTTTTAAATCTTACTTCTAAAACTCAAATTGATTCGGAATACTCTTTAGATGAAATTTATGAAAAAGCAAATGCAAAATTTAAATTAAAATTTTTCGATGATTTTGTATGTTTTTCACCTGAAAAATTTATTGAGATAAAGAAAAATAAAATCTATACATATCCCATGAAAGGAACTATTGATGCTTCTATACCAAATGCCCAAGCTAAAATACTTGGTGATATAAAAGAGATGGCTGAGCATACAATGGTAGTTGATTTACTTAGAAATGATTTAGGAATAGTTTCAAATAAAGTACGTGTTGAAAAGTTTAGGTATATTGATAAAATAAATGCAGGCAATAAAAAAACTTCTTCAAGTAAGTTCTAAAATATCAGGTCATCTTGAAGATAATTGGCATGAAAATATAGGAAATATATTAACTTCTCTTCTTCCTGCTGGTTCAATTACAGGAACACCGAAGAAAAAAACTATAGAAATATTAGAATCTATTGAAGGTTATAATAGAGATTTTTATACAGGTGTTTTTGGCATTTTTGATGGAAAATCTTTAAGTTCATGTGTTATGATAAGATTTATTCAAAAAGATGAAGATGGAAAAATCTACTATAAAAGTGGTGGAGGAATTACTTGTGATTCAAATGCTGCTTTAGAGTATGAAGAACTTATTGATAAAATTTATTTTCCTTTTTAATTACAACTTAATTACACTCTCTTTTTTTTGTAACCAATTAGTATTTGATTTTTTTTATAAAATCCTCAAAAACTTGAGGAGAAAAGATGAAAAATAAAATTTTTGTTATTGAATACCAAAAGGGAAGTGATAAAGGTTTTGATGGATTTAGATCAGATTCTAAACCTATCTTGAATGCTATAGAAGAACTTACTGATTTTAAAACTGAGATTGTGTTTTATAGACCAAATAGAAAATATGATTTATTAGAGTATTTAAAAGTTAATGCAATTGCCGTAATAAGTAGAATAAATCCTGGTAATCTTAAAGAAGTGGATGAGTATTTTCAGTTTTTAAAAGCCTTAGGAAACTCTGGTGTAATAGTTCACACTCATCCTGACGTGATGATTAATTTAGACTTTAAAGATATATTAGCAAAATTAAAAGGTACAAGGCTTGGCGATGATGAAACATATTTTTATCATACTTATACAGATTTTGCAACAAAATTTCCTTCAGATTTAGATGTTCATGGAATAAGAGTTTTAAAGACTAATTATGGTTCTACCGGTGAGGGTGTTTACCTGGTATCAAAAAAAGATGATGGTTCAATATTTTCAGTTGAAGCTGTAAATAATGAAAAGTTTTATTATGATGATATCAATGAATTTTTACATAAATTTGAATCAAAATTTGAAGAAGAATCTGAAAATGCTGCATATTTTAAAGGAAAGACTGGATTTGTTGGTTGTAGATATTTGCAGAGAATTTCTGAGGGTGAAATAAGAGTTTTACTTGTAAATGATAAAGCAATATCTGTTGTACATAAAAAGCCACAAGAAGGTGAGTTCTCTGCAACACTGTTTTCAGGTGCAATGTATAAATATGAATCACCAGATGATCCAAAATGGCAAGAAGTTGTTTCTCTAACGAAAAAAAGGTTTAAAAGATATAAAACCATTTTTAAAAGGACAAAATTATCCACTTTTATGGACAATGGATTATATCTTGGATTATAATAAAGATGGAAGTGATAAATATGTTTTATCTGAAATCAATTGTTCTTGTGTTGGTATTACGACAGAACTTCAATATGCAAAAGAGGTAGCTGAAGTTTTTCTTGATATAAAAGAAAAAAAAGATAATAAAAAGAAAAAGTAAGAGGTGAAGTTTCACCTCTTTTTTTTGCTAATATTCTTTAAATAAAAATTAGGGAAGATATGCAGTATTTTGAAACTATTAAATGTGAAGACTATGAAATATTTAATTTAGAATATCATGAAAAAAGAGTAGCAAAAGCTATTGCTATGAATTTAAATCTACAAGATTATATTTACCCTATATCAAATGAACTTTTAAGATGTAAATTGATTTATGATGATAGTGGTATTTTAAATGTTGAGTATTTCCCTTATAAAAAAAAGAGATATAAAATCATTTAAAATAATTCTTGATAATGAAATTGAATACTCTAAAAAATATCTAAATAGAGATAGTTTAGATAAGTTATATGAACAAAAAAAAGATGCAGATGAGATTATTATAATAAAAGATGGTCTTGTAACTGACACATCAATTGCAAATATTGCTATTTTTAATGGTACTAATTGGTTAACTCCTAAAAGTCCATTACTTGAAGGAACAACTAGAAATAGACTTCTTGAAGAAAAATATATTTATGAGGCAGATATTACAGTAGATATATTAAAGAGTGCAAAAAGAATTGCACTTATGAATGCGATGATTGATTTTGATATTTTAAATGAGTTCACTTTTATATAAAATTCCCTCTTTTTTCCCTCTATTTGTTTTTATAATTTCATTCATATTAAAATAAAGGAATGAAAATGAAAAAAAATTTTAGCTGGACTTTTAGTTTCAGGGGGGGCACTTCTATTTGCGGGAACTTATCAAGTTGATGCAGAACATTCAAAGGTAGGTTTTAAAATTAAACACTTATCTATTACAAATGTTTATGGTACGTTTGATAAGTTTGATGCAAATATTGTCTATGATGAAAAAAACTAAGCAGTTAAAAGTATTAAAGAGTAAAGTTGATGTAAACTCGGTAAATACACAAAATGAAAAAAGAGATGCACATTTAAAAGAATCAGATTATTTTGATGTTAAAAAAACATCCAAATATGACTTTTGAACTAGTTGAAATTAAAGATGATATTTTAATTGCAAATCTTACAATTAAAGGTGTTACAAAACAAGTTGAATTTGATTATGAGAATAATGGAATTGTAAATGACCCATGGGGGGGAAATACAAAACTAGGTTTCTCTTTAGAAGGAAAAATCAATAGAGTTGACTTTGGATTAAAAGCAAACAAACTTTTAGATTCAGGTGCATTACTTTTAGGTGAAAAAGTAAAAATTACAGCTGATATAGAAGCAAAGAAAATTAAGTAAAATAACAAAGGATTCTCTCCTTTCCTTTGTTGTTTAAAAGAGGTTTTATGAATTTAGAAGATTTAACAGTACTTTATGCAGAAGATGAAAATGGTATTAGAAATACTGTTTGTGATGTACTAGAACTTTATGTGGACAATGTAATAACAGCATGCGATGGACAAGAAGCTTTAGAATTATATAAGCAGTATAAACCATCAATCCTCCTCCTTGATATATGTATGCCAATAAAAGATGGTCTTGAAGTTTTAAAAATAATTAGAGAAACTGATCTTGCAACACCAGTTATAATTATGACAGCACATACAGAAAAAGAGTATCTTATGAATGCAGTAGAACTTTATATCACTAAATACTTAGTAAAACCTTTTGATAAAAAAAAGCTTTAGTTGGTGCTTTAAACTCTTGCCTTGAAGTAATAAGCAAAAAAAATAATAAAGAGATTGATTTAGGAAATAATATTTTTATATAATAGAATCCCAAATAATTAAAAAAAAGATGAACAATCAATTTCTTTAAATAAAAAAAAGAGAGACAATTATTAAATTTACTATTAAAAAAATCAGAATAAAGTTCTAAGCTATGAAGAGTTAGAATACCATATTTGGGATGATAGTGTAAGTAGAGATGCTTTAAAATCATTAATAAAAGATTTACGAAAAAAAACATCTAAAGAACTTATTAAAAATGTATCTGGTATTGGATATAAATTAGAGACTTAAATGAAAATAAAACTTTGTATAAAACAAAAAGCTATATTATTTATTTTACTTTTAATATCAATACTTTTATTGACAGTATATTTTCAGAATAATTCATCAAATAAAAACTATTTAATTCAAATTGCAAAAAATTACAAAAAAAACTTTGATAACTATTATGACTTTTTTTTAAGAAACAGTTAATAGAATTTTATGAGTTACAAACTATTTATATACAAAATAATCCAGAAAATATGAATCATTTAATTAATAAAGATAAGTTTTTAAAAGATGTAAAGATTGTAAATTTCGAAAAAGAAAAAAATATCAACTATATATTCTAAAAAAAAGTATTAGAAGAAAAAAGTTTTTTTTAGATATTGAGGTAAATGAGATTGATGTTTTTTTTATAAGGTGATTGTACCAATTAAAAAAGATACTAAAATAGAGTCTTATGCTGTATACACAATTGATTCAAGGTATTTTCTTCAAAGTGTAAAAGATTTTGATGGAAGTAATGGAATAATTTTTGTAAAAGATAACAATAGACAAAATGATATATTTTTAAAAGAATACAAAGATAGTAATTTTTTTTAAAGCAATGGCTTTAAAATGTGAAGAAGAGCATGATAAACCTGTAGTAGAGTATGAAGATAACATTTATGTAAAAAAAGATAATGACTTTTAAAGATTTTAAAAATAAAGATGTTGCACATGCAATCTTTTTTTTAGATATTTCAAAAGATAGAAAAGCTTTTTTTCTCTACCGTTAAAGACTCCATTCTAACAAGTATTATACTTTTTATTCTTGCTGCAATTATAGTAAACTATTTTTTTTAATTATTTAATAAAAAAGATTGATAAAAAGAAGAAGAGTTAAAAAGTATAAATAGAAATTTAGAAAAAATGGTAGATAAAGAGATTGATCATAGGTTAAAAATTCAAAAGAAAGCAGATGAAGAAAAATCAAAAAATGAACAACTTTTAATGCAACAATCAAAGCTTGCAATGCTTGGTGAAATGATAGGAAATATTGCACATCAATGGAGACAACCTTTGATGCAATTAAGTGCAATTTTAATGTATCTTGATGCATACAATGAAAAAGGAAAATTAACACCTCAAAAATTTACTAGAAAACTTGATGAGGGAAATTTAATTATTGATTTTATGTCTAAAACTATTGAGGATTTTAGAAATTATTATAAACCTGAGAAGCAAAAAGAGAAATTCTTATTAAGAGATTGTATTAATAGTGCTTTGTTTATTGTAAATTCAAGTCTTAAATCTTCAGGTATTAATATTGTTACAAATTACTCAAGTAATACTATTGAACTAGAGAGTTTTAAAAATGAGTTCTCACAAGCTTTATTAAATATTATTACAAATGCAAAAGATATTTTGATTCAAAGAGAGATAAAAGATGCAAAAATTTCTATTGATGTAAAAGAAGAGTCTAATAGAGTTATAATTAGTGTAGAAGATAATGCAGGTGGAGTAGAAAAAGAGATTTTAGATAAAATATTTGACCCATACTTTACAACAAAGCATAAATCACAAGGAACTGGAATAGGGCTTTATATGACAAAAATGATTATTGAAAACAATATGGAAGGGACAATTAGTGTTGAAAATAGCTTAAATGGAGCTAGATTTATAATAGTATTAAAAATATAAGCTATTCATTTTTTTTATAGACTCTATTTAATAAAAGTTGCCATTTGTCAACTTTCCCCCCCCAATTAATTCTTACTTTTTTTATCAATTTTTTTTATCTTTAAGAAGATATGCCTCTTTTTCGTTAAATATAAATTGTGGTTCTAAATCAGTTCTTTTTGTAAAAGGCAAGACTTTAAAACTAAGATTATCAAGTATTAATGGAACAGATTTTTTTATTCTCAAAATAAGTTAATATCATGTGATAGTCTGTAGCACCTTTAACTTTTACAACACTTAAAAAAAGTTTCTCTTTAGGGATACCTATCTCTTTTAATGTAAAATATTTAGCAATTGCATAATCTTCACAATCACCTTTCCCTTCTATAAGAAACTCTTTTGGTGTTGCCCAATGGTCATCAACTTTATATTTTCTTGCATCATTAATTGGTAAAATCTTATTATAAAAAGTGTTTACATAATTTAGTTTTTTTTCTAGATTAAAGTTTTGTGTATTTTTTTTTAGTTTTATATATTTTATTAATCTTATTTTTACAGCTTTTTTTTGAGGGTTATTATTAAGCTTTTTTTTATATCTTCATTTGTAAGAGTTATACTTTTTGCTTGAAGAAAAATAATACTAATAAACATAAGTAAAATTAATTGTTTCATAAGGTATAATAACAAAAAAATTTGAACTTAGGATTAAGAATGATAAATAATATTATAGAAAACATAGAGTATAAAAATTTAGTAAGTTCACAAGTAAAAGATACAATAAAGTTTTTATTAGAACAGAAGCAAGAATTCGCTATTACAGCTAATATTGATGCCTTAGAATTCAACCCAGAATTACCAAGTACAACTTTTGAACAGTTATCAAAGTTTTCATTATTTGTTTTATCAAATTATACATATACTACAATTAAATTAGATAATGGGTTTTTATATTTTGAGGCAGGATTTGGCAGTGAAAATTTTGGTTCTACAGTTAAAGTTCCTTTTTATTCAATTTTTCAAATTGTTGTAGATGAGTCAATACTATTTGTAAATTCTGTTGCAACTGTAGATAAATTTAATAAAGATACTAAAGAGAAATCACTAAATATATTTAAAAATAATCCAAATAATAAAAAAACTAATTAAATAAGATTTAGATTGAAGTATGAACGTGAAATAAAAACAGCATTTAAAATATCTATCCCTGTAATGATGGGATACGGTGTTTTAGGTTTTGCCTTTGGCTTACTTTTAGTATCTTTTGATTACCCTTGGTATTTAGCTCCTATTATGAGTCTTTTTATTTATGCCGGTGCTTTACAGTTTGTTGCAATTAACTTTTTTTTAATGCAAAAGCTGGATTTATTGATATTGCAATTGCCACTTGGTTTATAAATATAAGACAAAGTTTTTATGGCTTGTCTTTATTAAAACGATTTAAAAAAACAGGTAAATTGAAACCTTATTTAATATTTGGTTTAACAGATGAAACCTATGCTTTACTTACAACAATCAAAGATGATGAACAACTAAAGAAAAGATGGTATTATTTTTTTCTTAACGGCTTTTAATCAATCATACTGGTTCACAGGAGCAACACTTGGAGCAATAGTAGGTTCAAATATAAAGTTCAATACCGCAGGGTTAGAGTTTTCATTAACTGCATTATTTGTTGTATTGTGTATAGAACAGTATAAAAATTTAAAAAATATTGTTCCTTTTTTTTACTTGGAGCTATTGCTTCTGTACTAGCTTTATGTTTTGTTCCTACAGATAAGATGCTTATAGTCTCAATTTTAGTGGCTTTAATATTAATGTTTACATTTAGAAAGAAAGTTGAAAATGAGTAATCTTGAAATTTATATAGCTATTCTTATTATGGCTGTAGTAAACTATATTACTAGACTTTTCCCTTTTTTTATTTTTTTAGAAAAAATGAATTGCCCAATTACATAGTTTTTATAGAGAAATATTTTCCTGCAGTTATCATGACTATACTAATTTTTTTTATTCTATAAAAGAGATTGATTTTATGAGTTTCCCTTTTGGATTAAAAGAGATTGCAGCAATATTTTTTTTACTGCTTTTTTTTGCATATTAGTATGAAAAACTATCTTATATCAATTTTTTTTAGGAACAATTTTTTTTATATGATAACTATACAGTATTTATAATTAATTACATTTGTGTTATAGTTTTAAGATTGAGAAGGGATAAATATGAAAATACTCGTTTTTGATAAAGAATATAGTTTTGAAAAAAAATGATTATTTAACTGTATTAATACATAACTTAAGTGATTATCATATTACTTTAACAAAAAAACTTTAATGAAGCAATTGAATTATTTAGAAAAAAATGTTTATCATATAGTTTTAATAGATTTTACAACGCAAGAAGGTAAAGAATTTTTGCAAGAAGTTAATAGATTAAATACATTACAAAGAATTATAACAATGGGATATTCACTTAGTTGTAGTTCAGAAATGGGTTGTGATTATTGTATAGATAATTTTCATAAAAGAAGACTTATTAAACCTATTGATTCAATTGAATTATATAAAACAATTCTAAATTTTAATGATATTAAATGTAAATATGCAAATGCATTTTCTGAACCAAAAACATTAATAAATGAATTACTAAATAGATATGATTCTTTTTCTTATAATTCATTAACACAAATGATAGAGTCAAAAGATATAGATATTCATGAGTTAAAAGAGTTTTTAGATTTAATAGTGGATTTAAAAAAATTATCATATTGATTTTGAAATACTAAATGAGCAGAGTATTAAAATACTTTAAATCAAAATAGGCTTTTGCCTATTTGATTATTGTTTAGGTGCAAATGGGAATAGTGCACTACCCCCCCATGTAAGTCCAGCACCAAATGCATCGAATAAAATTGTATCACCAGCTTTTATTTTTCCTTGCTCGTATGCATAGTTCATAGCCATAGGAATTGATGCTGCTGATGTATTACCATATTTATCAACTGTTACAACAGTTTGTTCATCATTTAAACCTAATGCTTTTCCAACTGCAGAGATAATTCTATAGTTTGCTTGATGAGGAATAAAATGATTAATATCTTCATTTGTGATATTGTGTTTTTTCATCATTACTTCAACATCTGCTGTTAAAGTTTTAACTGCAAGCTTGAAAGTTTCATTCCCTTTCATTTTAATGCATGCAAGTTTTTGATCAAGTACTTCTTGAGAACATGGATGTTTACTTCCTCCACCTGGAGTTTTAATTAAATCATCATAATTTCCATCACTTGAACAGTTTACGTCTACTATTGCTTCTTCTTTGTTATCAGTTGCAGAAATAATTGCTGCTCCTGCACCATCACCAAAAATAAAACAAGTACCTCTATCAGTATAATCTAAAATAGATGTATAAGTTTCTGCACCAATAATTAGTACATTTTTTTTCATTCCTGATTCAATAAAAGCTTTTGCTACTGAAACAGCATATACAAATCCAGTACATGCAGCACTAATATCATAAGCTTGAACAGGAGGTAATCCTAATTTTGAAGCGATTAAACATGCCGTAGAAGGCATACATAAATAATCTGGAGTTACTGTAGCACAAACAACTAAATCAATATCTTCTTTAGCAATTCCTGCTCTTTGTATAGCTTGCTCTGCTGCTTTTGCTCCTAAGTCAGACGATGCTTCATTCTCCTCAGATATTCTTCTCTCTTTAATACCTGTTCTTTTAGTGATCCACTCATCAGTAGTATCAATAATTTTTTCAAAATCTGCATTTGTCATTATCTTTGGTGGAATGTACGCACCAATAGATCTAAAAGCTGCATATGCCATAAAAAATCCTTAATTATTTATATAAATTTAACTTTTGTTCAATATCTTCATTTAAATTTGAACTTGCTGCATTTATTGCTTGAAAAATTGCATTTTTAATAGCTTTTGGATTTGATTTACCATGTGCAATAATTACAGGAGATTTAACACCAAGTAATGGTGCTCCACCATATTCTGCATAGTCAACTCTTACTTTTAAGCTTTTAAATACTTTTCTCATTAGAACTGCACCGGCAATTGAAATAAGTGATCTTTTAAGATTTTTCTTTAAAATCTGACCAATTGTATCTGCAACACCTTCTGCTGTTTTTAATAAAATATTTCCAATAAACCCATCACAAACAACAACATCTACTGTTCCTTTAAAGATATCACTACCTTCAACATTACCAGCAAAGTTAGGTATTTTTGAGATTAGTTCATACGCTTCTTTTGTTACTTCATTACCTTTAGATTCTTCTTCCCCCCCGTTACTTAATAAACCAACGATAGGATCATCTAATTGAAGAACATCTTTTGCATATGCTTGTCCCATAATTGCAAACTCAAATAAGTTTTTAGCATCACAATCAACATTTGCTCCAACATCTAGTACTAATGTATTTTGATTTTCGCTTGTAGGCATTAATGTAGCAATTGCAGGTCTAGTTACACCTTTGATTCTTCCGATTCTAAGTGTTGCAAGTGACATAGAAGCACCAGAATGTCCTGCAGATACTATTGCATCAGCATTTCCTTCTTTAACTAAATCTATTGCTTTATAAATTGTTGATTCTTTTCTTTTAAGAGCATCTGTAGCTGAGTCATGCATGCTAATAACATCTTCAGTATGCATTATTTCGATTCTGTGTTCAAATTGTTGAGGAATTAAAGCTTCTAATTTGCTTTTATTTCCAACTGCTATTGCAGTAAAGTTGTTGTTGATTCTCAACGCTGCAATAAGTCCATCCATAATAGGTTCAGGACCGAAGTCCCCCCCACCCATTGCATCTATTGCTATCTTAAGCATTAGTTTTTATATTCACCAGTATTTGGGTTAACCGTGTGAGGCATCTTCCAAGTTCCGTCACTATCTTTTACTGGTTTTTTTTAAAGTAATTTTATAGTGAGTTCTTCTTTTAGCTGCTCTAGTATGAGATACTCGTCTCTTAGGTACTGCCATGTTTTCTCCTTAATTAATATTCTTTTTCTATAAAATTATCATCTATGCAATTTGCACAAACATGATAATCGCTACTTATAGATGATACTTCACTTTGAATAATCTCTTCAAAATCAATATAATGATCATCTATTTCTATTACTAACTCATCATTTTCTAAGTCAGATTTGTAAATACCATCACTTATTAAAAAAAATCTAATTTTTCATCTAAGTTAATAGTTTTGTCTTCACCGCATCTTGCACATTGAACAGTAGTCTCACCTGTTAATGCTCCATCGATTTTGACTAAAGATGGCGATATTTTACAAAAAGTACCTTCAATTTTAACTGAATCAAGCTCAGAAGTGAATTCTTTAGGTGCTTGTGGTACTTTTCTAAATTCTATTTTCATTGGAAATTTTTATTTAAATTCTTAACAAATTTCTCTTGCTGCAAAGAAAAAGCTAATTTCAATTGCTGCATTTTCTAACGAATCAGAACCGTGTACGGCATTTGCATCTATAGATTCAGCGAAATCAGCTCTGATTGTTCCAGCTGCTGCTTCTTTAGGGTTAGTTGCACCCATTAATTCTCTATTTTTAGCCATTGCATCTTCACCTTCTAAAACAGATACTACAACTGGTCCAGAAATCATGAATTCAACTAATTCACCAAAGAAAGGTCTTTCAGCGTGTACTGCGTAGAATGCTTCAGCGTCAGCTTTACTTAATTGAATTTTTTTAGTAGCTGCTACTCTAAGTCCGTTAGATTCAAATCTGTCTAAGATTTTACCAACAACATTTTTTGCAACTGCATCAGGTTTAATGATTGATAACGTTTGTTCCATAGGTATTTTTCCTCATTTTATTTTTAAGTCGCGGATTATACCTAAAAAAATAAAAAAAGGCAAGTAGTAAAAACTACCTGCCTTTTTTTTGAGCTATATTTATAGTTAAATATTAGTCTTCAACTACTGGTTCACCGTCAACTGCACCTTCAGTTGTTGGGTTGTCCCAAACGATACAACCTTCAGTTGGACAAGCTTCAGCACATGCAGGAGTATCGTTGTCTCCAACACACTCAGTACAAGTTTCAGCATTTACATAATAAATGTCCTCACCTGTTGGGTTCTCATCATTATCAACAATAGATTCTGTTGGACACTCATCTAAACATGCGTCACAATTAATACAAATATCAGTAATTTTAACTGCCATTCTAACTCCTTCTAAAATTTAAGAAACTTTAGCACACAAAAAAAATTAAATTTAACTTTAAATGATAATTCTTATAAAAAAAACCATTTCATGGGCTGTTTCTAGTTGAAAATAATAACGATTATCACATATTTAAGATAGCAAAGGATAATCTTTTTCCAAAAGTAAAAGTTTTCTTAAAATTTAAAATTTATTTTAAAAGGTCTATTTTTTTTAAAAAATTTATATTATAATTACATCACAAAAATTAATTTTATAAAAAGGAAATTACATGTTAGTAACAAAAAAAGCTCCAGATTTCACAGCAACAGCTGTACTTGCGGATGGTCAAATCGTTGAGGATTTTAATTTATATGATAATATTGGTGAAAAAGGTGCGGTTTTATTTTTCTACCCACTAGATTTTACATTTGTTTGTCCTTCTGAAATCATTGCTTTTTCTAAAAGAATTGAAGAGTTTACTTCAAGAGGTGTAAATGTTATTGGTGTTTCTGTTGATTCACAATTCTCTCACTTTGCTTGGAGAGAAACTGCAGTTGAAAATGGTGGAATTGGAAGAATTAAATATCCATTAGTTGCAGACCTTTCAAAACAAATTTCTAAAGATTATGATGTATTATTTGGTGAAGCAGTTGCGTTAAGAGGTTCTTTCTTAATTGACAAAGATGGTACAGTAAGACATGCAGTAATTAATGATTTACCATTAGGAAGAAACATTGATGAAATGATTAGAATGGTTGACACTATGTTATTTACTAATGAACACGGTGAAGTTTGTCCTGCAGGATGGAATAAAGGTGATGAAGGTATGAAGCCTAACACTGATGGTGTTGCTGAATATTTAGGTAAACACGAGGGTGACTTATAATATTAAAATTTAATATTCATTAAATATACTTAAAAAGGTGTCAACTATTGGCACCTTTTTTTTATTTACTATATTTACTTTCTTGACTTTTTTTTAAATAAAGACTAAAATTACAACACTTAAAAAAAATTACTAAACTAAAAACTACAAAAACTACATAACTTATATGTAAATCAAAAAAAGGCAAAATATACTTATGGAAGAGTCAAAAACTCAAGCAAAACCACGAAGTCCAAAATCTTCAAATGGAAATAACAAAAAAAGCAAGAACTCATATTCCTGTAGAGGGTTATAAAATTGAACAACTAAGAGAACTTCCTTTAGAAGAACTTTTAAAAATTGCAAAAGAATTAGAAGTAGAAAACCCACAAGAGCTTAAAAGACAAGACTTAATGTTTAATATCTTAAAGTCTCAAATTGACCAAGGTGGATTTATCTTATTCACTGGTATTTTAGAAATAAAAGATGGTGGATTTGGATTCTTAAGAGCAATTGATGGAAACTTTTCAGATACGTCAAATGATTCTTATGTATCTGCTACACAGATTAGAAAATTTGCATTAAGAACAGGTGATATCGTTTCAGGACAAGTTAGACCTCCAAATAAAGATAGTGAAAAATATAATGCATTATTAAAAATAGAGGCTATTAATTATTTACCAATTAACGAGTCAAAAAATAGACCACTATTTGACAACTTAACACCTTTATACTCTACAGAGAGATTTAAATTTGAATATGACCAAAATAGAATGACAGGAAGAATGTTAGATTTATTTGCTCCAATGGGTAAAGGTCAAAGGGGGGGACTTATCGTTGCACCTCCAAAAACTGGTAAGACGGAATTACTTAAAGAGCTTGCACATGGTATAACAAGAAATCATCCAGAGACGCACTTAATGGTATTATTAATTGATGAGAGACCTGAAGAGGTAACTGATATGCAAAGAAGTGTTAAAGGTGAAGTTTACTCTTCTACTTTTGATTTGCCAGCACATAATCATGTTAGAGTTGCCGAAATAGTAATTGAAAAAGCAAAAAGACTTGTAGAGATGAAAAAAAAGATGTAGTTATCTTACTTGATTCTATTACAAGATTAGCAAGAGCATACAATACTGTAACACCAAGTTCTGGAAAAGTACTTTCAGGTGGGGGGGTTGATGCTAATGCTTTACACAAACCAAAAAGGTTTTTTGGAGCTGCTAGAAATATAGAAGAGGGTGGTTCTTTAACTATTATCTCAACTGCTCTTATTGAAACTGGTTCAAAGATGGATGAAGTTATTTTTGAAGAGTTCAAAGGAACAGGTAACTCAGAAGTTGTATTATCAAGAAATGCAGCAAATAGAAGAGTTTATCCAGCACTTGATATTATCAAATCAGGAACTAGAAAAGAAGAGTTATTATTATCTCCAGATATTTTACAAAAAAACTTGGATACTTAGAAATGCTATTGCTTCTATGGATGAAGTTGAAGCTCTTAAATTCTTATATTCAAAAATGCAAAAAACTAAAGACAACGAAAGCTTTTTTTGCTTCAATGAACGAATAGAAAAATAATTATCAATAAAAAAAGGGAAGCTAAATTCTAGCTTCCCTTTTTTTATGTAAACAATTTATTAAAAGATTAATTTTTAACAAATAAACTAACAGTTCCACTTACTACTGTAAATGCAACTAATCCTACAACTACGAATAAAAGTATCTCCGTAATAAACATTTTAATTCCTTTTGCATATCTATTTAATGAATAGTTATTCATTTTTTGATAAAAGTATAGAGGAATTAAAATTAGTAGATTCTTAAATAGTGAATAGGTATTCACTAAATTTAAAATTTAAATACTTTTTCATATTGTTCAACTCTAAAGTCAAAAGTAGTGTAGTTTTTATTTTTTTGTTTCTGTTCTTTATAATAAGGGTTTGCTCCGATACTTCTGTTTGCAGCATTTGAAGGTGAGGTTAGACTTATTGTTTTGATTTCTCTGTTATCATATTTAAATGTATGAATTTTTGGAATAGATTCATCTAATAGATTATATGTAATAGAGTTTTCTTTTAAAACTTTTCTTAAAAAGTATTCTGGAGAGTTTTTACAAAGTCCACCTGTGAAAATAATAGTATCTATATTTGTATACTTTTTTAAAAACCAAAGAATATCTCTTAATACAACATCTTGCATACCAATATCACTAGCATCTATTTTTTTCTCTTTTACAAGAATCAACAATATCACAAATTCCTAGATAATTTTTAAGTAGAAAATCTTTTCTTTGTTTAACTGCAAAACTTGATTGGTCATAAACTAAGTTTAAATCAAATATTTTATCTAAAGCTTGCCATAAAAGACCATCTTGTGAACCATAACAAAATAGCACATCTTTTTCTTTATACTCTTTTGTACAAAATCTAGGAGGAGGAAGAGTTCCTACTATGATTCTTTTTGTTTCTTTATTTAAAAAAAAGGTTCAAAGGGATGAAAGTGATTAAACAAAAAAAATCCTTTTTTTAATATGGAATGAATTTTAACATATTAGTTATAACTTTTTAGGTATAATCTTACGAATTTAAATAAAGGTTTTATTTGAAAGTTGGTGTTTTTGATTCTGGACTTGGTGGATTAACAGTTGTGCAAGCAATTGCGAAATCTTTTAAGGGTGCGCAGATTTTTTTATATTGCAGATACATTATTTGCACCTTATGGAGAAAAATCAGAAGAACAGATATTAAAACATAGTTTGGATATTACAAACTATTTAATCAAAGAACATGAAATAGATGCACTTATTGTAGCTTGCAATACAGCAACTTCAGCAGCAATAAAATACTTAAGAGAAAACTTTCCAAACCTTATAGTAATAGGAACAGAACCTGGAATAAAACCAGCTATGAAAACAACACTATCAAAAAAAATGTTGGAGTCTTAGCTACACCAGCAACATTAAATGGTAACAAATACCAAAATCTTTTAGAGACTCTGTCTTTAGAACATGATGTAAAAGTTCACGAACAAGCTTGTACAGGTTTAGTAGAACAGATTGAAAATGGAAAGATAAATCATCCAGAAACAGTAACTATGCTTCAAAATTGGTTGAAACCAATGAGTGTAAATAGTGTAGATACCATAGTTTTAGGATGTACACATTATCCTTTGATAAGTGAAGTTATAAAAGAGATTATGGGTGCAAATATTATTTTAATAGAGACAGGAACAGCGATAGCTAAAAGACTAGAGGATTTAAGTTCTTTAAATGGACACAATGGAAATAGTGAACTTAAGATAAAAGTTTTTTTATACAGGTGAGATAAAAAAAAGAGATGATAAATATGATTTTAGACACTTGGGATGATGGTGGAAAATAGTAGTAAGGAATTCAAATGAGTGATAATCAAACAGTAGAAAAAAAAGTTTTAGCATTAAAATATAGACCAAAAAGATTTGAAGATTTAGTAGGACAAAGTACTATTTCGCAAACTCTTTCTTTAGCATTAGATTCAAATAGATTATCACATGCATATCTTTTTAGTGGATTAAGAGGTTCAGGTAAAACTTCAACCGCTAGAATTATGGCTAAAGCTTATTATGTTCGAAGGGTCCAACTTCAAAACCTTGTGAAGTTTGTGAAAACTGTCAAAGTGCAAATACAAATAGACACTTAGATATTATAGAGATGGATGCAGCTTCAAATAGAGGTATAGATGATATTAAAGATTTAATAGAACATACAAAATATAAACCTAGTTCGGCTAGATTTAAAGTCTTTATCATCGATGAGGTTCATATGCTTACTACTCAAGCATTTAATGCCTTACTTAAGACATTGGAAGAGCCTCCAGGTTTTGTAAAATTTATTCTTGCAACTACAGATCCACTTAAGTTACCAGCAACAATTTTAAGTAGAACTCAACATTTTAGATTTAATAAAATTGCAAATCAAGATGTACTTCATCATCTTTCTCATATTTTAAATGAAGAGAATATAGATTTTGAAACACCAGCTTTAGAGATAGTTACAAGAAGTGGACAAGGTAGTTTAAGAGATACTTTAACACTACTTGACCAAGCAATAATTTTCTCAAAAGGAAAAGTTACAGTTCCTGCTGTTGTTGATATGTTAGGACTTATTGAACCTGAACTTATGGAAAAAGTTTTTGATGTAATACTTAGAAAAGAAGACTTTAGAGATATTGTAAGTGAATTAGAGAACTATGAAATATCACAAGTATGTGATGAGATGACAATTTATCTAAAACAGAAGATGTTGGAAAAAGATGCAAAATTTGATTTACTACTTTTTGATAGATTTTTTAGAATATTAAGTGATGCTAAGCATCTTTTAGCATTAAATTCTGATAGTGGATTTGTACTTATACTTACACTTTCAAAGATGATTGAAGCAACAAATTTAAAAACTATAAATGATATTATAGATCAAGTTGAACAAGTAGATGTTAAGCCTATTATGAAGGAGGCTATTTCAACTGCAAAAGTTTTAGAACATGCACAAAATGATGTGAATCATGCTTATGATGATAAACCAGTAAACATTTCTCAACAGTATAGTGTAAATAAAAATATTCAAATAACAGAAACACCAGTAGTTCAAGAACCATTAGTAAATATTGAAGAAACTGTAGTTGTAGAAGAGATAGTTGAAATAGAAGAAGAGACAACTTTAGCAATAGATACAATAAATGCAGTTCCTACAGTAGAACCAATTGAGACTATTGAAGTTGATGAATTTTCAACACCTTTTGATGAGGTACC
>JDSG01000124.1_pt1 | contig 21091 bp, 41 predicted proteins | sample 199341 | NCBI WGS metagenome assembly JDSG01 (sample SAMN02584197, study PRJNA231836) | bioreactor metagenome | isolation source: continuous culture bioreactor short generation time transfer1 day 52 after... | place: Germany: Bremen | reverse complement strand
ATCAGCTGTAACTGTTGTAACAATATCAGCTGTCTGAATACACTCTTTAGCATCTTTGCAAGCTGTAAATTTAATATCATATTCTTTTAAATTTTGAGCCATCTTTTTCATCGCATTTTCATCAACATCAAAATATCTTAATTCTTTGATATCAAATATATATGAAAAAGCTAAATACTGAAACTCACTTTGAGCACCATTTCCTATTATTGCAAGCACTTTTGAATCTTTTGGTGCTAAATATTTTGCAGCTAAGGCAGATGTTGCTGCCGTTCTTAATGCGGTTAAAAGTGTCATTTCACAAAATAGTAATGGTTCTCCTGTTTCTACAACTGATAATTGACCTGTTGCCATAACTGTTAGCTTATTACTTTTTTTTGGATTTTTAGGATGTCCATTTACATATTTAAAAGAGTATTGGGATTTATTTGAGATTGGCATGAGTTCGATAACTCCACCATCTACATGAGTAGCAACTCTAGGAATCTTATCAAAATCATCCCAAGCTTTATAATCTTCTTCTATAGTATCAATGAGTCTTAAAAAATACTCTTTAAAACCTATTTTGTCAATAATTTTTTTTAATATCATCAATTTGTAAAACTAGCATATTACTCCTTTTACGAAAAGATACATAAATATAGTAGCACCATTTTAAAATTTAGGCAAGTAAATTTTAAAACTAAAGTTTTTTATTAAGAAAGTCAAAGAAATAATAAAATACTTTGACTTTTTTAATAAATAAAATTAATCTATAAACTCTACTACGTCTTCAAGTTTTTCTCTTAATTGAGATGATTGTTCATTTATTCTATAACCAAAAGGAAGTACCATAGCTACTTGATATTTTGTTGTATCAAGTTCTAAGATATTTTCTAAATTTTCTTTTTCAAAACCTTCAATAGGACAAGAGTCAACACCTTTTACTGCGGCTGCAGTCATCATATTACCTGCTGCGATATAGCACTGTCTTGCTGTCCAAGAGTATGTATGTTCATCTGTATCTAAAATATCTTTTAAATGATTTGCATATAAACCAATATAAAAGTCTTTCTTCTCTTGAGGCATCTCTCTTCTACTAAATTTTCTCATAGGAGTACCACTCTCAACTTTTACATCTTCAATAGCAGCTAAAATAATAACTAAATCACTACAAGTTGTTATTTGTGGTTGATCCCAACATACAGGTCTAATTTTAGCTCTTAATTCATCGTTTCTTATAACTAAGAACTTCCATGGTTCCATACCAAAAGAAGATGGAGATTTTCTTCCAGCTTCTAATATAAAATTTAAATCATCTTTTTCAATCTTTTTTTGTATCATCAAATACTTTACAAGCATGTCTATAATCCATTGCTTCCATAAATGTTTTATCCATATTTTTTTCCTTTTGCATATTTTTCTGTAGTACACCTTCAGCAATACCTTCATATCTTTGATGTCCATTTATAATTAAAACTTTTTTTTCACTTAGATCTTTAATTATTTTGAAAATTATATATCCTATAAACTTAATTCTCTCTTACTTTACTTTAGGTAAGTAATGTATTTTTATTATCTTTATGATATAATTACATAATAAAAGGAATTTAATGTATATTATAAATGATAAAGAATATAAATGTTCAGTAGCTGTTACACTCGATATTTTCAACGATAGATGGAAACTTGCAATAATTTGGCATCTACTTGATTCTGATAAAAGATTTAAAGACTTACATGAAGTTATTTCAGAAATCACACAAAAAAAACATTAACAGTAAAATTAAAAGAACTTGAAGAAAAAAAACATTATACATAGAGAAGTATTTGCAGAAGTTCCTCCCAAAGTAGTATACTCACTAACAAATACAGGAAGAAGATTAAAACCTGTACTAGAAGAGATGTTTAACTGGGGGGGAATTGAATATACAAAAGAGTTTGGAAAGATAAGCGAAGATAATTTATGTGAATCAAATATCTGTAAATAAATTAGCTATTTAAATACATTTTTAGGATAAAACATTCTAAAAAGTATAAATACTAAGAAAAGATAATTTAAAATATATAAATTAAACTCAAAACCCACAAGATATGTTCCAACTATATAAATAAAAGATATTAAAGCATACCAAAATAATACTATAGAAAAAAGTACAAAAAAAGCTCTTAATATTGTTCCTAAATAACTGCTAATCATTTTTTTCTCCTAATACTCTAATAATTTCTTCAATTTGTCTTCTATGAATAAAAGTATGCATATACATAAATACTGACCAATCAAAGTTATTAAACTCGACAAACCACGGATGTCTCATCTTTGCTCTAGACTGTTTTTTATCTAATTTTTTTATCATATTCTCATACATATTCATAAATGTTAAAAAAAATCATCAAGTGAATTTTCTTTATTCTCTTTTGGTTTTACTTGCTCTATTGTTATCTCATTTTTAGGAATTTGCTCACATGAAAGTTTTTTTTATAATACTTGAAACACCCATACCAGCAATAACTAAATGCTCACAAACCATATTTATTGAAAATTGTCGACTATGGTCTTCTATTGCAAAGGTTCTTTCTATAATAACTTGCTTTTGTAATAAACTCTTATCTACTTTAGAAACTAGTTTTTCAATTATTTTAGCTTCTCTTTTTATTAAAAAAAAGAGCTATATCCCACGTAAAAAAATACTCTTACAATTGGTAATAAAATATTTTTTTTATAAAAAGTCTTTCAAAAGATGGAAGACCTGCTCCAGGATTATTTAATTTCATTGTTTACCTTTCATAAGATTCATTTTAATAACAAAAAGATAAATTTTTACTTAATTTTAGAGTATTTACTCTAATTATTTAAAGTTTATAGAATAATTACTCTAATTTAGATACTATTTAAAATGCAAAAAATTAAAAAATCTAAAACAAAAGAGAAAATAAAACAAGTTTCAATAAAGCTGTTTAATGAAAATGAGACTCTATCAATACACAAACCATATTGCAAAAGAAGCAGGTATATCTCCTGGAAACTTGTATTATCATTACAAAAATAAAGAGGAAATCATAAGAGAAATATACTCAGAAATGTCAAATAGTTTTGAAAACTTCAATAGCTTTAAGAAAATAGCTTCTAGTGATAATCCTTTAAAAGAGTTATCAAACAGCTTTGATAAGTTATCAGTTTTATTTTGGGAGTATAGATTTTTAATACGTGACTCAGCCCTTTTAATGGCACTTGATAAAAAGTTAAAAGAACACTTTACAAAAAAAATCAAGAAAAAAAGAATAAAACAAATAGAAGGACTTCTAAGATTTTTGATTAAAGAGGAAATTATAACGCCTTTTGATGAAGAAGAATTGATCTTAAGAGCAAAAGTAAATTGGTTTATAAGTGCTTACTGGCAAGTTTTTACCTCTACTATGGAAGAAGTTACTTTAGAATCAATAAGAGAAGGAAAAGATATTATCTTTAAACTTCATATATTGCCATATTTAACCCAAAAAGGTAAAAAAACTTCACGATTTCTAAACATTAAAACTGTATGATTTATCAAATTTATTTATAGGAAAAAAAATGACTAAAATTATAAAGACACTTTTTATAGCATTTGCAATAATTTCTAGTGCATATGCTACTACTCCTCTTTCACAAAAAGAGATAAGTGAAATCCAAAATCTTGAACTTTTTCAAAAAGCACAAGTAACAGTAAAAAAGGGATATGATGCAGGAAGTTTATATTTACTAAATGTAATTGTTAGAGGGAATGCAGATAAAATATTCTTATCAAAAGATAAAAAATATTTAATTGCAGGTGATGTTATTAGTACAAAAGATGGTAAACCTCTTGAAGTACCTGTTGATATTAAGCCTACATTGGGAAATGAAGCATTTACTTTTGGTAAAGGTTCTGATGAGTATGTGTTATTTACAGATCCTGAGTGTCCTTATTGTAAAAAATTTGAGTCTTATTTTCATCAAATTGAAGATAAAGTTAAAATCAGAGTTTTCTTCTATCCTCTTGATTTCCATAAAGATGCAAAAGATATCTCAATGTATATCATGAGTCAAAAGTCTTATGAAGATAAAGTTAAAGCTATGACTACAATAAACAAAGACTCTGAAGCATTTAAAAATAGAAAATATGCTACGGGTGAATTAGAAAAATTACAAAAAGATTTAGAAAATCAAATGAAAATTGCATCAGAATTAGGTGTAAGAGGTACTCCTGCTGTATTTGATACAAAAGGAAATAAAGTAAGTTGGGTAGAAATGCTAGCTAAATACGGTATCCAAGTAAAATAAGTATGTCTTTTGACATACTTATTTTTATTTATCTTTTATAATACGCTGTTATAGTTGATTTTCCAATAGTATGACTATTTATGTAATATCCTACTGTTGCAGGATTTGTATCTTTACTTAAACCTAATTTTTCAATATCTAAAGCATAGATTGTAAATTCATACTTATGAGCTTTATCTCCAATAGGAGGACACGCTCCACCAAAACCAACTTTTCCATAATCTGTTATACTTTGAATAATATCTTTTGATATTTTATTTCCAAATTTCTCTTTTAATTCTGTTGTATCTTTTGGTATATCAAAAACAACCCAATGCCACCAGCCTGAACCTGTAGGGGGGGCATCAGGATCATACATAGTAACAGCAAAAGATTTTGTTCCTTTAGGAGGGTTTTCCCAAGTAAGTTTTGGTGAGATATTTTCACCTTTACATCCAAAGCCATTAAAGACTTGCTTCATACCTAATTGACCTGATATAGTATCACTCTTTAAAGTAAAACCTTGTGCAAATAAAAGTGAACTACTTAAAGCTAATATAGATAATGTTTTTTTCATATTTTCTCCTTTGTAATTGTAGTTTACAAAAAGAAGAGATTTCAAGATATTAGAAAATATTTAATTTTTGTTGTTTTTTATCTGTTTTGGAGTTTGATTATAATGTTTTTTAAAAATTTGTATAAACCAAGATAGATTATCAAAGCCTGTTTCAATACAAACTTCACTTACATTTTTATCTGTAGTCTCTAATAAAACCTTAGCTTTTTCTAACCTTTTTGTAGTTTGCCATTTTTTTTAGGTGTTGTTTTAAAAGTCTCTTTAAATTTTTCTCTAAAAGTAGCTTCTGTTAAATTCATCTTGTATGCTAAATCCAAGATATTATCTTGATAAGAAAATGATTTCTCAACTTCTATTTTAAAATAGTTACTTTTGTATATAGAAGCTAAAAGATCCATAAACTTCTCTTTTGATGAGCTGTTTAAAATATTTAAAAAAAGCCTCTTCTAGTTTTAGTTTTATTAACTCTTCTTTATTTTTAGTATCGTTTAAAAAAATATTTACTTGTGGTATTTATCAAACTTGTTAATTCGTCAGAATTATCTATCTTAAATATTTTTAACTCTTCTAAATCTTTCTCTTCAAACTTTATATCATACTTTTTAATAAAGTCAAGCAATAGTTCATCTTTGTATAAAAAAAGAATAGCTTCATAAAACTCTTCCAAAACTTCTGTCATAAGATAGTTTCCACTACGTAAAAAAAGTATAGAGTCTTTATCTACTTTTAAAGTCTTATCTTCTAAATGAAGTATCTTTGTCCCACGTCTAACAAAAATTAAGATATTATTTCTAACATATACTTCATTTTTAAACTGTGGTTCTTTTTGAATATAGTTACAAAAAGAGATATTTTCAATCTTTGATAAACTAGGTTCTAAAAACGAAGGTAATTCAATTTTCATAAAAACACTTTATAAAATAGAAATATAAATATCTATACCATCTTCTCTAGTATATTTTTCAAAATCAATTGTATAAGCTCTTTCATATTCAGGTTCATTCTCAAAATACTCCCAAATATCTTCCAACAATCAATTACAATATCAGGTAACTCACCATCTTTTGAAAATACTAGATATCTTTGGTTTTCTATTACTATAGCTTTTTTTTAGGTTTTGTAACTTCAACGGCAACTGTAACTTCATAATCCCCCCCATTTAAATCTGAAGTATAGTTAGAATAAACACCATACATAGAAGATTTTTTTTGCTTTGTTAAATGTTGCACCTAATATATTTTTATCTTGATAGTCTTCCCAAAGTTGACTAATCTTCGAAGTCTCAGGATTCATCTCATTTTCATTGTTAGTTGTAACACTAAGTCCTGCTAACATAAGTTTTTCTATTTTTTGAATTTTCATAATATCTCCGAAGTTTATTCTGGTTTAGAATTAAGATTTCTTTACGAACTCTTGTTTTAGCTTTATTGCACCAACACCAGTAACTTTACAATCAATATTATGACCATCATTACCATCTACAAGTCTAATACCTTTTATTTTTGTACCAACTTTTATACCTGATGTACTACCTTTTACTTTTAAGTCTTTGATAACTGTTACATCATCTCCATCACTTAAAATAGTTCCATTTGCATCTTTTACAACTAATACATCTTCATCTTCTTGTGCTGTTTCATCAGCTGACCACTCATGTGCACACTCTGGACAGATTAGTAAACTTCCATCCTCATAAGTGTATTCTCCACCACATTTAGGACAATTTGGTAATTGTTCCATTCAAATCCTTTTCATTTTTTTTCAATTTCGTATAATATCAAAACTCATGTTAGTATCGCATAATATTACTTTTTATAAATAGTTAATCTTCACAAATCTCTATAGCTATTTTTAAAAAGCCTGTAAATGCTGCATTATCAAAAGTAAGTGAACTATTAAGCATTGATTTCATTTCATCTAAATAGTTAGTATACTTTTCATAAAACTCAAAACTAGGTTTTGGTTTATAAATTAACTCTTTTAATTCTAAATAGTTTATGATATTTTTTGTAGTAGTTGGTTTTATAAAATACTCTTCTTGTCTATTTATACTATACGGAACAACACTTATAATAGTCCATTTAGCAAGTTTATATTCACTTAAAAACTCAACCAAACCTTCAAATCCCTCTTTTTTATTTCCATATAAAAGCTCATATATCTCAATAGATAACATATCTTTTTCATAAGAGTTTAGTGAAGCTATTGCATCTTTTAATTTTAATTTATCAAATAAAGAGACCATCACAGATTTTGAACAACTTTAAAAAAAACCATCAACAACAAGATTTGGATTTTGAAAGTTCTCTTCTTTTTAAAACCTCTTTAGCAAACTCTTCAAGTTTTTCAGGTTTAAAGTTTTTCATAGTAGGGAAAAACTTAGCATCAGCAAATCCATCAGGATAAGCATATAAAAACTCTGATTCTAAATCTTTTAGTTTTTTTTAAATTCATTAAGTCAACTCATCTAAGCTAGGAATCCCAAAATTGTTTATAGTTTTAAATTCAATTTCAAATCCAAGCTTCGCTAATACCAAATCAAGTGTTTTAACAGAAGTGTTACCTAGTTTACCCTGCTCTATCTTTCCTAAAGTAACTCTACTAATTCCACAACTAGTGGCTAATTCTTCTTGTGTTAACTTTCTTTCTTCTCTTAAAGTCTTAATCCTTTGACCAATTTCGTATAACTTCAACTGGAACCTCCTTCATTGTTTTCATATCTAAAGATAGTTTCCAAGTATCTATAATCTTATTTCCAATATCTTTAAATTGACTATTTGTTTTAATATAATCTTCTACTTCTAAAATAGAAGATTTTAAAACTTCTATACACTCATCATAAATTTTGCTAGCTTCTTCTTTTGATAAATAACAATCATTTTGTGCAAACTTTAAAAGCTCTTTTTTTACCAAACCAAAGCTTTTTACCTTGCATTGTAAGTGCTGGTTTATCATTATAAAAATAGACTTGTGTATTAACTACATCATAAGCTGGTGCAAACCATATTTTAGAAAAATCATCATTGTACAATATTCCAAAATTTTTAAGATGAGCATCACCATTTTTTTAATAAATAGTTCATAACAATTACTTTATAAAAGTTACTCATAGATTCTATTTTATCAGTACATACACTATATACAATTTTTGCAATTTGCTCGTAAGAACCACTATATTTTTCATCTTTATTTTTTTTCCAAGAAGTAATCAACTCTTCAAAACCTAAGAAGCTATCATTTTCTTTATCATAATTAAATCTCTCTACAAGTAAAAACTTATTATTTTTTTGATAATTTTAGATTTGGTATTTGAACACCTACTTTTTCAATAGCTTTTAAACAGAAGTATTCATTTAAAGCAAGTTGGGGGGGATACTCTTCTCCCCCCCATGTTTTTATAATATACTCTTTAGAACTTAGACTCTCTTTATCTTTTAAAATAGCTAATGTCTTTGGCTGAACTCCCGATATAGCATTCTTATGCAAAAAAAAGCACTTACTATTTTTGTAAAGTTGTCTGACGAGTCATTTTGTAAAACTTCATCTAAATCAAAAGAAAAAAAACTCTTTTTTATTTATATTACTTTGAAAAGTAAGCCTACTTTGTATATTTGAACAAATATGTGAAAATACTAAAAAAATCATCAATATATCCATACTCTTTTGTAAGATATTTTTTAAATATCTCAAAAAGATAACCTTCTGGTATATTCATATCAAATATAGGATGAAGTTTATATTTCCAGATATATGTAGAGTTTTTATAAGGCATTATTAAAGATATAGATTTATAGTTTTGAGTGTAGTTGAAACCATACTGATTTTTTTTCTTTTTCATAGAAAAGTTGTCCAACTTTTCTATCATTGATTTTTACTTCAATATCTTCCATATCTTCCATATTTATTCCAAATGATAATTTTAGTTATCATTATAGAGTTTTTTTCTTAAATTGTAAAGTAATTTTATCATATTATTAAATTTATTGATATACATTTATTTTCTATTTCTATTAGTTTACAATCAAATTTTCATCAATATTAATTATTCTTACTCCTAAACGACTTGATATCTTTTCTAAAGCATCTAATACATACCCTTTCATATCTGAACGAGGCATAATTTTATAAACTTCAATTAGTTTATCAATAGTCTCTCTATTGGCATTTTTAACAATAATAGGTAATGCTGAGTACACTAAATTATGTCTTTTTATCGAAACTATTTTTAATAAACAATTTTCAGATAATTGTATCTTTTCTCTCTCAGATAGTCTTAATCCTGTCATTATTGAATATTCTGTATTACTATCCTCTTCATCATATTCAGCATCATTTTCTAAAGGAGTCCAATCTAAAATAATTTCATTTAAAATATTCTCAATATCTATTTCTAAATGCTCTGATGAAATTTCAGAAATATCATTTATTACTCTTAAATATTCAACATTAGTGAAATCATATTTATCAATCTCTTCAAAAAGCCAATTAAAAAAAATTCTGCCATTGCAGAATGATTAATTTTTTTTATCTAATGTGGAACCTCCACTTAAATTCAAATCAACCTTGTAATTTAAACCTGTACTTAATGATGATAATATATTTTTATATTCTTCTTTACTGTAAGTTCTACTCAATAATATTGATAAACCTTTTAATGCAACATCTTTATTAAAATACCCAATCTTAAAACACCAAAATGATATATTATCAATACTTGTTTTATCTAAGCTTTCTATTACATAGTTTAAATTATCAATTATTCCCATTGCAAAAAGTAAAATATTTAACTTAAACTTTATATTATCTGATAAATATTTTGAATTATATGTATCTAAAAGTATATCAATGTATTCGCTTCCTCTATTAGACCAAAATAAACTATCTAATAGATCTTCTATCTGTTTATTAGATAGTTTAGCCTTTTCAATTAAATCTACAAACTCGCACTCAGGCATTAACCAAAAGTTTTTTTTCAAAATCATGAGAACCAATATAATATTCGTCACCATGTTCTATCCATTCACATTTCAATACCTCATATAATTGACCTAACTCTCCTTCAACTAGTTTAGGAATTCTTATAGCAACTGAAAACCTTATTTTTTGTGGAATTTTTTTTCATCCTTGACAATTTCTATCCACTTTTCTTGAACTATTTTACTTTCATCTATATTTGTTATTAATGACGTTAATGAAGAAATCTCTTCTTCTGTCGTATTTATATTCGTTGACTTTTTTAAGTATAATTCTAGAGCCTCTTCAGCAATCTCATCTACAGCCTCTTGCCAATCATGTAGATGTGGTTTATATCCTATATCTTTACTCAACATATTTGATAAAACCTTTAATGTTAGATTATTATCTTTTTTTAGCTACTAATATTTCTGCTCCACCATAATGTAAAGCCCAACCATCTATTATATACTCCTCTACTTTCTGTGGTAAATCATTAATAAACCCATCTAGCAATAAATTACCAATACTTTCCATAATAGCAGATGAATCACTTGAATACCAGGCATTAGATAAAAGATTACCAATCTCTTTTTTTGTATCAACATCAACTTTAGCTCTATTTACAACGCATCTTGAAATTAATCTAAGAGATGTATAAAAAGCATCATCATCTTTTTTAATTTGTTCTTTTATCATTTCATCTGCATTTGGGAATGATTCTAAAACAAACTGTATAGTTTGAGCCCAAGGTCTTAAAATAATCTTACTAAAACTATGGCTTATTTCTTCTTCTTTATATTCTAAAATATATTGTGAAGCTAAATACTCTTGTATAGTTGGATAAGTAAATTGCCACCTATTTGATACTTTTGATAAAATACCAAATTTATGTAAACTTTCTAAATATTCAATTGGATTTTCACAATAATCTATATCACGTAAATATCTTAAAATGTCTCTTTCTTTAAAACCAATATGTTCAGCTATTAAGCCTTCATAAGCTAAGCCAATAGCTACTTCTTCTAAGTAAGGAGTATTGTTTTTCTCCTGATTTGGTTTATGTTCTGGAGAAAATAAAATATCTAAATATTTATCTAATATATCTGTTCTTGATGTTGGTAAACTATCATTAGGGTTAAAAGTAGCTAATAGTAGAGATAAAAATAATGGTATTCTTAATAAATGCATTAATTCAATATTATGTTCTGTGTGTTCTAAAAGCTTTTCTCCATCTATTTTTGCACCAAACTGACTATAGGCTTTTGAGAACTCAATAATCTTTTCATCACTCAACCGTCTTATTTCAAGTATTTTTACATCAAGATTTTTTGTTAATATTGAACTATCTCTAACTGTTAAAAGAAAATCTGTTTCAGGAAATCTCGATGTATATTTTAATATCTTATCTAAAATATTTTGTCTTTCAATACTGCTAAGTTCATCTAATCCATCAAATAAAATCGACACTCTACCTGATAAACATAAATAACTCCAATCAATATTAACTTGATATTTATCATTTAAATTTGTATTTAAATAACTAATTATTGAATTACTTTCTATGAGTGATGCAAGAGGGATAAATACTGGCAATTTAATTTTGTCGTGACTTAATTTGTAAGTAATAGCTTTTAATAATGTAGTTTTACCTAAACCTGCACCTGAATTTATAACAGCTTGAGATATTTCTCCCCCCCTTGGAAAATCTTTTAACTCATAAAAACTTTTTGGTTTTATTTCACTCCATCTTCTTAAGTCTTCAAATTCAAAGTCCTGATAATCAGAAGATGTGTTCTCATAAAATTCAGGCCATAAAAAAAGTTTATCAATATCACCACTGAGTTCGATAAAATATGAAACTCTCTTTTTACTGCCTCTTTATAAGCTGTAATACCCCCCCAACTAGGAGAATCTTCAACTTCTACTTTATGATTTAATAATAATTCTTCTAATAACTTAGAACAATTAAAAGTTCTTCGTACTCTTGCATGTCCTCCAACCATATCCCTTAATATAGAAAATAAAGTTTTCTTTTCAATATTACTATTTGGAATATAATTAGAAATATAATCTCTCTCAATATTATCTAAAGGTATTACGTCAACTCTTAAAAACTTTAATAAATTAAAAATAGATTCTTCATCAGTTAGAATTTCAGGCTGTTTTATTTTTTTTCTACAATATTTAATTGCGGAGTGCTTAAGCTATCTATCCACTCACCAACATTTTCTTTTCCATTTGCTCTATCACAAAGTTCTCTTAAAAATTGTATATTTGTATCAGTATTACTAACAGCTAAAACAAGAGAATATTTATCTTCATTATTTTGACATATAGATGATTGTTCTTTAAAACTAAGCCACAATTTATTCCATTCAGTCGATGAAGTATTCAATCTTTCTTTAGCTTGTATATATTCTTTTGTACTATCTGCAAATTTAATAACTATATCATCTACTGCATCAGGTGACTCTACCCTAACACTTTCTAATGTCTCACTAACTATTCTTGAAGAATCTATAAGTCTTCCTAAATATAATGCAGCTATTGAGTTTTGATAATATATTCCTGATTGAGTAGTAGTTCCACCTGGTTCTGCCATTTTATACCTTATAATTTTTTTTGTATTATATCAGTAAAAATATAAGATAATAAAAAAGATTACAAATTGTAAGAAAGCCTTGGAAAAACCAAAGCTTTTAGAAAGATTAAAACTTCTTAATCAAATCCACATAAACAGCTGTTAAATCTTCTACCTCTTTTACAGTAGTTCTCTCACCAACACTATGAATAGTATCATTTATAACACCAAATTCAATAGCTTCAATTCCAAAGCTTCCAAATATCTTGCATCTGATGTACCACCAGCTGTACTGTGTTTTGTTGTTACTCCTAAGATATTTTGAATAGAGTTTTCCATTGCTTTTACAACTTTAGATTCTTTGTTTGTTACAAAAGGAAAAGAGCCTTGAGTAGTTCTAAAATCATACTCTAAACCTTCTAGATTTTTATGGATAAACTCTTCTACTGATTCTCTTGTAGTGTTTGTAGAGTTTCTTACGTTAAACATCAAAGATAGTTCATTTGGTGTTACATTTGTAACTTGCATACCACCTCTTATATCTGTGATTACCATTTTTGATGGTGCGAAGTATTCATCTCCATTGTCAAGATTGTGTCCTGCTATTTTTGGTAAAACTTCTGCAAAATTATGTACAGGATTAATACATTTCTCTGGATACGCAGCATGTCCTTGTTTACCTTTTATAGTGATATATCCATTAATACTTCCACGTCGCCCTACTTTAATAGCATCTCCAAATATATCTTCACAAGTTGGCTCTGCTACTACTGCATATTGAGGTATAAAGTCAATCTCTTTTAAGTACTCTAAGGCTTTAATAGTTCCATAAGTTCCCTCACCCTCTTCGTCACTTGTCATAGAATAGAAAGTGTTCCATCAAAGTTTTTTGCATGCTTACATGCATAAAGAAAGGCAGCATCTCCACTTTTCATATCTTGTGTTCCACGTGCTGTAATAACTCCATCAATAATATCAGCGGCAAAGGGATCAACTTCCCAACCCTCACCTGGAGGTACTACATCAATATGTCCTGCAAAACATAGGTGTTGTGGATTATCATTAAATTTTTTTATAATAAAATCTGTTTTTAGTATCTTCTCTATCAATATTTATACAAGTCCACTCATCACCTAAATATTCTTCTATAAAATCAAAAGCACCATCATCATCTGGAGTAATTGATTTAAATCTTAATAATTTTTGAAATAATTCTATAACAGTCATCTACATCCTTTTTATAAATGCGATTGTATCTAAGTTATGTTTAAATTCGATTTTGATTAGAAACTAAGTTTTTTTTGTTAAGTTTTATATTACTTTATAACTACAGTTATAATAAGTATCTCCAAATATTTTTAAAGCAGAGATATGAATTATGTCACTATTTGGTATGACATATTCAAATTTTATTTTGTTTTCATTTTTATCTATTTTGTTTTCTTCTAAATATTTTAAACAATCACTATGAAATGCTTTTACATGTATATGTTTTACTTTTAATCTTCCTTCTTGATACCAATCTTTACATTGAACTAAAATCAATTCATCATCTTTTTTTTACAGATTAAATCGATTCCATCATCTTTATAACCTTTAATAATACCATTAAAAAAAACTTCATATCCTTGTTCTTGGTAATAAATACCACTTCTTAACTCTAGTTGATCATCTTCATCTTTATAGACTTCTACGTCTTTTTTTTCTTCTTTTGCTCTATTAGTTTTTTTTGATTTTTTTAAAAGTTTTTTTTGATTTTTCTTTTTTTCCGCAGAGTATAGAGATATACGATAGATATTATTGCAGCAGCTGATAATATTACATAAAATGTAATCTCTATAAATATCATTACAAAATCCAATAATTATCCCTGTTTAAAATTATTTTTCTGCATTTAACATCAAGTTATCTTTTTCTTTAATAAAATTTTGATTTTTTTTTATAATTTATCTAGAAATATGTGACATCTTGTGACACGAGTAATTTTCAAAGTTATTATAATAAAATATAGACATAAAAAAAATAGCCAAAAGTAACAACTTTTTTTTAATAGCTTTTATTAAGATATATAAAAACGTATATGATATAATTATTTAGTTATAATATTTACTATACTGAAAAGGATACTTATGAAAAAGAATAAACTCCTAATAATTTTATCATCAATAATCGCAATATATGCAATCATTGGTTTCGTTGTAATTCCAAAGGTTTTAAAACCTCAAATAGAAACAGCAATAAATGAAAACATCACAGAAAAAGCCTCTTTGGAAAAGATTGAGTTCAATCCTTTTTTTACTAAAATTCTCAATACATAACTTAAAAATATTTAATGAAAAAGAGACAACAATATCTGTTGATAAAATATTTGTAGATTTTTCTATTATCAAATCTATTGATGAACAACATATTAGTTTTAGAGACTTAGAGCTAGTAAATCCTTATGTAAATATTATTGAAAATCTTGATGGAACTTTAAACCTCCAAAAGCTTGCAAAAGAGAAAAAAAAGAAGAACTAAAAAAAAGAAGAGTCAAAATCTAATATAAAATTTCAAATTTATAAAACTATATTGGATAATGCAAGAATCAAATTTACTAAATTATCACAAACAGATGAGCCTTTCAAAGTTGATATTGATAAATTGAACTATACTTTTTATGATATGGGAACATATAGAAATACTTTAGCATCACATAGTCTTAGAATACTTATAAATAAACACAGTGAACTAGTTATCAATGGTGGAGTAAGATTAGATCCATTTAAAATGAATGGTAATGTAGAACTAAAAAAATTTCAGACCTTCAGAATTTTTAACATATAAAAAAAAGAGATATTAAACTTCAATTTAGATGAAAAGAGTTATCTTGACTTACAGTTTGGATATAAGATTGATGCAGAGACAAAATTAAAACTTGAAATAGATAATGCAAATTTAAACTTAAGAAATCTAGATATAAAACAAAAAGATAAATCAATACTATCTTTAGAACAATTAGCGTTAGAAAACTTAAATCTAGACTATCCTCAAAACCTTGTGACTATTGACTCTTTATATTTAAATAAATTAAATGCAAAAGCAATCAGTGACAAAGATGGGAATATAAACTTTGCAAATCTTATAGTATCAAATGAAAAACCAAAAGAAGTAGTAATAACAGAAGATACTTCAAAAGATAAAGAACAAAAAGAAGTAGAAACTACTATCGAAACTGAAGACACTTCTATAGATACTAAAAAAGATATATCTAAAGAAGAAAATGAAGAGATAAAAAAAAGAAGAAATAGAAAAAGTTGCAATTAAAGAAGAGACAAAACAAAACCCATGGAAAGTTATCTTAAAACAGTTAAATGTAAAAGATTCAAATATCTTTTTTTTGATGACTTAAAAAAAATGCCTTATTTGTAGATACAAAAAATATTAATATAGATTTATCAAATTTCAAACTAAATGGAAATGATTTTACTTTAGAAAAAGTTGCACTAGCAAAACCAACAGTAACTTTAAATGATAAGAAAAACAAATTAAATATCATAAATAAAGATATAGAACTAACAGTTAATAACTTAAGTTCTAAAGACTCTATATTAAATTTAATTGATACAAATCTAAAGTTATCAGCTATTGATTTAAAAGATAATAAAAATTCACTTACTCTATTTTTAGAAAAATTTGATTTAAAACTTAATAATTTTAAACAAAATAGTGAAGAGTTATCTCTTGAAGACATAAACATATCTACACCTAAAATCACATTTAAAGATAATAAAAATCAACTGCATATCTTTACAAAGAAAACAAGTGTAAAACTAGCAAATCTTAAAAAAAATCAATGAAAGTATTGATATTGATTCTATCAATCTAACCAATCCATCACTATTTTTACAAGATTATAAAAATAGTTTAAAAATCTTAACTAACAATCTTTCATTAAATGCTCAAACAATAAATTTAAATAATAAAGATTTTAAAATAGCTAAAACAAAACTACAAACACCAACTGTTAAATTTGAAGACTTAAACAATAAAACTACTATTACAACTAAAAATATAAATTTAATAGTTACAAATAGTTCTATGATAAAAGATAGATTAACGGTTGCTATTTTATCTTTAACAAAACCTTCTATTTATTTAGTTGATAATAAAAATGACAAAACAATAGTTGCAGATAAAATAAGTCTAAAAATAAATGGTGTAGAAAACTACAAAAACTCTATAAAAGTTGCTAAAGTAAACTTATATGAACCAAACATAACTATAAAAGATAGAAAAAATAAAACTGATATTGTTGCAAAAAAATATATATCTAAATGTTCAGAAAATATCACATAAGAACAACAAGCTAAAAATAGTACGTTCAAGTATTAATAAGCCTTATATATCAATAATTTTAGGTAAACAACCAAAAATAGAAAAAGATGAAAAAAACTGACAATATAGTTAAAAAAAGAGGAAACAAAAACTACAAAAAAAAGTAGCTAAAAAGAAAAAAATCAGACTTTGAATTTGATATTGGTCCTGTTAAAATAAAAGATATGAAGATGACTTTTGAAGATAAAAACCTTCCTATCCCATTTAAGACAGATATTACAAAATTAAATGGAAACTTCTCAAGACTTCACTCTAGTAGTAGTAAACCAACTAAACTTCAACTAGAAGGGAAAGTTGATGAATATGGATATACAAAAATCACAGGAACTGTTGATATAAACGATATTAAACTTCTTACTGATACAAATTTGTTATTTAAAAATATTGCAATTAAAAACTTTACTCCATATTCAGGCAAATTTGTAGGAAGAAAAATCGATGCAGGAAAACTTGATTTAGATTTAAAATATAATATCAAAAAAATCAGATTTAAATGCTCAAAATATGGTAGTAATAAGTAATATCAAACTTGGAGATAAAGTAGATAGTCCTGATGCAGCAAATTTACCACTTGAACTTGCAATTGCACTACTTGAAAACTCAGAAGGTGTGATAGATATTGACTTACCAGTAAAAGGAAACGTAGATGATCCACAATTTTCAATTGCTCCAGTTGTATGGAAAGTATTTACAAACCTTATAGTGAAAGCTATATCAGCACCATTTTCACTTCTAGCAGCAGTATTTGGAATAGATGAAGAGAAAATCAAAAGTATAGAGTTTGAGTTTGGGAAAAGTGATATTATTGCTTCAGAAAAAGAGGCCTTAGACAATATTGCTAAAATCCTCTCAAAAAAAACCAAAGCTAGCAATAAAAGTAAAACCTACTTATGACCCAGTGAAAGATAAAATTGCCCTTCAAGATATTAAGTTTGATAAATTTCTTGAAAAGAAAATGGAAAAAAATACCTGAAGGTGACGAATATAAAGAGGCATTAGAGGATTTATATGAAGATTATGAGAAAGTTAAAAGCTTAAAAGAAGTAAAAAAAATCTTTTATAAAAAAAAGATAAAAAAAGGAAAAGAAATATTTAACAACGATGAGTATGTTGAGTATCTACGAAAATTCTTAGCTTCAAAACAAAAAGTAAGTGAACAAGAGTTAATGACAATTGCTAAAAAAAAGAATTACAAATATCAATAATTATTTAATCAAAAATAAAAAAAGTATCTCCTAAAGCTATCAAAATTGATGAAATGTCTAAACAAAGTGATACAAATGCAAAATGGGCAGTATTTAAATTAGATATTGACACAAAATAGTATTATAATTTTTAATTATAATACTATTATTTAAATTTCTTATAATAAAACTTTAGTTAATATTCATAAAATTTATAATATATATAAAATATACTAATAGGAGTTTTTATGAATAAACTATATACTATACTATTTACAGCTATTGTTCTATTCTTTGCTTATGGAGTCATTACAAAAGAGAAAACTAATTCTTTAAAAAAAAGAAAAAAAGAGTAGAATGTCAAAAAAAAGACTATTACATTTGAAAAAAAATTGCAAATAAAAACCTTGCCAAAGATGCAATAAAAGCTTTAGAAACTGATAATTATATTATCAAATCAAGAATTGAACAATCAATATATATGAAATCTTCTATATTAAACTATATTACGAAAGAAAAATCTGATATATTATTAAAAAGTACAATAAACAAATATATTGAAGAGAAAAAGCTTTTAGAAAAGAAACTTACAATTGATTATTATATTTTAGAAAATGATAAAGAAGATAAAGGCAAAAAAAGGTCCAAAAGCTAAACTATATGCAGGCTATCTTGTATTTGAATTTATTTATGATGGAAAACTAATTTATAAGATACAAACAGATTATATGAAAAATGATACAAGCGATGTGCCTGAACGTATGGATTGTGTTATCAAATCATTTATATCATTAAAAAAAAGGAAAATTAAAATGAAACAAAAAAAATATTTAAAGACAAATATCATATTTTTGAAATAGTATATGAAAAAAAATGAATTAACTTACAAAAATGTTGATGAAATCATTGAAGCCATAAAAGAAAAAAAATTGATAAAAATGAAATTATAGCTTACATAGCTACATTCAATCAATTTGCACACACTCAAAATATTAAAGGCGAAATCAATCCTAATATAAAAGATGCAAAAAACATTGTATTTTGTTTTGGAAAAGAGATACCTACTCCTGAAGTATTAGCTGTAAGACCAAGAAGTATTGGAGTAGCCGAGCTAGAAGATTCATTTGTAATCAACTTTTTAGAAGCTCCAAATGATCAAGCAAATGTAGCTATGGAAAATATTGTAAAATCACTTAAAAAAATAAATTAAAAGCAAAGAGTCATTATTATAAAGTAATGACTTTTGCTCCAAATCCACCCTGAGAAGGATGTGCGTCAGTATAAGCTTTTACTTTAGGGTGTTTATCTAAAAACTTCTTTACTGCATAAGATAATTTTCCAGTACCAATCCCATGATAAACTAAAATCTCATCAAATCCTGCTATTAAAGCATCAGATAAAAACTTATCAAGGTTTTCTATTGCTTCATCAGCTCTTTGTCCATGCAAATCAAGTTTTACATGTCCTGAATCCGGCTTTTGAACAGTTACTGTTGATTTTGGTTTTACTTTTGGTGGATTACCACTTCTTTGTAAATCAGATAATAAAACTTGAAGTTTCATTCCCATATCATTTTCAATAAATGCTTTTTTTTACCTTTTATTGAAACTATTTCACCTTTTGAGCTTCTATACTTAACTCTATCCCCCCCTACTTTAAACTCTTCTTGCTCTTTAACTTTTTCAGTTTTGATAGATTTTGCTTTTTCATGGGCAATATTTAGATGCTGATGACCTTTTGATACTTTAGCTTTAATTGCTTTTTTTGCTTCATCTCTTGCATCTTTATACTCTTTGTGAAGTTTTGATTTTTCTTGATAAATATGAGAATCTAAACTCTCTTTTTGCTCTTTTAGATTTCTATTTAATTTTTGATGTTCTTCAATCTCTTCATTAAGTTTTGCAATCTTTTGCTTATATTCAATCTCTAAAGCAGAACTTCTTTCAATAAGTTCATTTAACCTATCTTTATCTTCACCATAAACAACTTTAGCTTTTTTTGATTACATTGTAAGGAATTCCATATCTTGAGGCTGTTTCAAAAGCATATGATTTTCCAATTGTTCCTTGTAAAAAGTCATAAGTAGGTTTTTGATTTGCTTCATCATATAAAGCTGCTACAAGCTCAACATCTTCATTTGATGCCATAAGTGCTGCTAATCTTTTGTGGTGTGTTGTGATTATAATTTTAATATCTTTTTGAATTAATTCTTCAATAACAACTTTAAACAAACTTGCAGCTTCATCAGAATCAGTTCCAAGTTCAATTTCATCTACACCAACTATTGCATTTTTAGAACTAAATAGTTTAGAAAACTCAACCATACGTCCAGCAAATGTAGATATATCATTTTTTTTACACTTTGAGGGTCATCTAAAACTGCATTTATCTCTTTAAATGTTCCTATTTGTGTAGACTCATGAGCATTATAAGGAAGTAAATACTTAGATAATAAAACTGCACTAAGAATAGATTTTAACATCATTGTTTTACCACCAGCATTTACACCTGTAATCATCACAACTGATTTAGAAAAATCAATTGTAATTGGTTTTGGGTCATGAAGAGCTGGGTGCTTAAAATCAACTAACTTATTTGAGTTTTTCTTTGATGGAAGAATAAAATTCTTATCTCCAATCTTTGCAAAGAAAAGTCTTGCTTGATAATGGTCAAACCTATCAAACTCTTTGTTAATAAATTTTAAAAATAGAAGATTTTTTTCAAATAAAGAACTTACTTCTTTACAGATTCGTAAAAGTATCTCTTCTTGTTTATTTATTAAATCATTCTGTTTTTGTTTTAATGTACTTACACTATGTGGTAAAACATAAAAGAAACCAGAGTTTGATCTGTCTAAAACTTGTGCCTTTAAAACATGATTAAAACCTGCTCGAACAAGTATACACTCTTCGCCATTTATGTAGTGAACTTGAGAGTCAACCATATAAGTTCTTATTTTACTTGAATTTATAGTTTTATAAAGGCTCTGTTTTATCTCTTGTTTGTTTCTATTTATAGCCTCTTTTATAGCATCATAATCTTCATCAACACCTGATTTTAAATTTGTTTTTTTTCATCAAAATACTCTGTTATCTTACTAATATCACTAGGGATTATGATTTTATCAATCCATTCTCCAAGTTTACCTTCAAAGGTAA
>JDSG01000123.1_pt1 | contig 21461 bp, 38 predicted proteins | sample 199341 | NCBI WGS metagenome assembly JDSG01 (sample SAMN02584197, study PRJNA231836) | bioreactor metagenome | isolation source: continuous culture bioreactor short generation time transfer1 day 52 after... | place: Germany: Bremen | reverse complement strand
GGAGATAAATAGAAGTTCATATAGTGTCCATTATTTACTTTCTCAAAATTATTTGCACAATGATAAGTTAACATCTCTTCTACTGAATACTCCATACCTTTTATTTGAAGAAGTAAATCTTTCTCAAGTTTACCACATTGAGTAATAAAACTATCTGTTGGAGAAATAAATATATTTTCATCTTCATTAATAACTCTTGGAATAGCTAGTTCTCTTGTAAATAAATCATTTAAAGATTTATAAAATTTCGCATTTCTAAATTCACTCATATTTAAACCTAAAAATTTAACATATGAATTATTTATAAACTTTTGTATAAAAGATGGAAATTCTGTTTTTGCAAACACACCAAAGTACTGTGAAATCAAATTTGTAATATGCATTATATTCCTTGAAGTTATTCTATAATTTTTGATATTTTATCTAAATCTTTCTTGATTTTTAAAATTATAATTTAAAATCAAACTTAAATTCCAATTTCAAAACTTATCTGCTACTCTAATATATATTACAAATTAAAAAGGATTATATAAATGCACAAAATTATTGTAGAAGATATATGTGGTTGCTTTAAAAGAAGTGACTTAGAAAACAATTTAGAGATTACTTCTAAAGATGAAGCTTTAAGTAAAGCAATTCAAATGAAAAACCATATGAATCAAGAGTTTTGTAAAAAAACATGAATTTCAACTTGTAGAAAATACAAATAATTTTATTATCTCATTTAGACCACAACAAGCCTCTTCATGCTGTGGAACAGGATGCTGTAGCTAATAGCATAGATTTATTCTATGCTATTCATTAGGTACAAGTATAGTTAACTTTCCTTTTTCTTTCATGCCACCTGCATAAAGTTCAGCATCAGCACCTTTTCCATAAAAAAAGTCAGCTCTAATTTCACCTTTAATTGCTCCACCAACATCTGCCGCAACCATCAGTCTGTCAATTCTTTCTTGAGAAACAGAATTCTTTGTATTTATAAATACAGGCATTCCTAAGGGAATATATCTTCTATCAACTGCTAAATTTCTTCCACCTGTAAGTTCACTTCCTAGTGCTCCTGTTGCACCCTGTTTTCTTTCAGAGAAGAATATATAACTTCTATTTTTATTTAAAATCTCTTCTACTCTTTGTGGATTTTGTTTTAAATATTTTTTAATACCTTGTAAAGAAGCTCCTGTTTTTTTCAATACACCCTCTTTTAAAAGTGCTCTTCCTATCGCAAAATATTTGTGTCCATTTTGGTTTGCATATCCTACATTTATAGTTTCACCTGTATCAAGTAAGACTTTACCAGAACCTTGGATTTGTAAAAAGAATAAATCAATTTCATCATTTACATAACAAATAGCTTCTAAATCTTCTCTACTATTTAAATCTTTTCTATCATCATAAGCAACTATTTTACCATTTATAAGTTTTCCTCTTAATCTATATTTCTTTAACTCTGGGTAAGCATTTGATAAATCAATCATTAGCATATCACTTGGCGTTTTATAAATAGGATACTTATACTCTTCTGTTTTTGTTTTACTTCCGTATAAAAGTGGTTCATAATAACCTGTTATCAGACCTTGGTTACTATTTGTTTTGCTATATAATTCATAAGGAGTAAAATTAGTAGTAAAAAACTCAGAAGCATTTGAATAAGAGTCTGCTTTTTCACAAATATTTTTAAATAGTTGATATCTTTTTGCTCTTTTACAATCTTTTTTTTGAATACTTCAAAAGCATAATTTAAATCATCTTCATAAAAGCCTTGAATATCTTTAAAATCAATTTTTTTCACTTTTGCTTTTGAGATAGGAAGAGTTTCTAGTTTAATTGGCTCTTTTTGAGAACATCCAGTAAAGAGTAAGACAAAAAATAGTGTTGTTGTTAATATTGTTTTCATGGCAGAATTCTAGCAGGAAAAAGTTAATAGTTTTTAAATATAGAAAATTAATTCTAAGCTTGAGAATAAACCTCTTTTAATCCACATGATTTACATTTATACTCAATATCATTTACACCTGAACAACCGCCATTTTTTTAGAACTCTTGCTGTTATTACTTCTTGCTTAAAAGTTGTTTTTGTATTTTCATCATAGAAAGTTTTAGTTTTTTTTCACCACAAGAGGGACATTCGCCACTATTTAATTTATCAACTCTTGAGTGTTTATTTTTGTAATATAATAGCACAGAAAATACTGCAATTAAAAAAACTAGCAGTAGGAAAATTAGAGTTTGCATGAAGTAGAGTTTTACTCTACTTCAGCATCGATAACATCATCGTCATCTTTTTTAGCTTTTTGGTTTGGTTGAGCACCTTGTTGCGCACCACCAGCTTGTTGCTCTTTTGCATACATAGCTTCAGCTAATTTATGAGATTTTTCAGTTAATGCTTTAACTTTCTCTTCAATTTGCTCTTTAGTAGCATTTTCATCTTTTAATACTTCTTCTAACTCAGCTGCTGCATCAATAATTGCTGTTTTCTCTTCTTCTGAAACTGCACCTTCATTCTCTTCTAAAGTCTTCTTAGTTGAGTGTAATAAAGCATCAGCTTGATTTCTAACATCAATTAATTCTTTTTTTCTTAGCATCAGCTTCTTTATTAGCTTCTGCTTCATTTACCATTTTTTTCGATTTCTTCATCAGATAATCCAGATGAACCAGAAATAGTAATTTTATTCTCTTTACCAGTACCTTTATCTTTTGCAGATACATTTAAAACACCATTTGCATCAATATCAAATGTTACTTCAATTTGAGGAACGCCTCTTGGAGCTGCTGGGATATCAGATAATTCAAACATACCTAAAGATTTATTATCTTTAGCAAATTCTCTTTCACCTTGACCTACATGAATAGATACTGCTGGTTGATTATCTTCAGCTGTTGAGAAAACTTGAGACTTTTTAACAGGAATAGTAGTTCCCTTCTCGATAAGTTTAGTTAAAACTCCACCTAAAGTCTCAATTCCAAGTGATAAAGGAGTAACATCTAGTAATAATACATCTTTAACATCTCCTCTTAAAACACCAGCTTGAACAGCTGCACCAGCTGCAACAACTTCATCAGGTTTACACCTTTATTTAAGTCTTTTCCAAAAAAATTCTCTTACAACAGAATTTGCTTTTGGTAATCTAGTAGATCCACCAACCATGATTACTTCTTCAATTTCACCTTTATCTAATCCTGCATCTTTTAAAGCAACTTTGATATGGTCTAAAGTTTCAGTGATTAAATCTTCAGTCATAGCTTCAAATTTTGCTCTAGTTAATGATTTTACTAAGTGAACTGGTCCAGCATTACCCATAGATATAAATGGTAAGTTGATTTCTGTTGATTCAGCAGAAGAAAGCTCTTTTTTTAGCATTCTCAGCAGCATCTTTTAATCTTTGTAATGCCATTTTATCATTTTTGATATCAAAACCATTTTCAGATTCAAACTCACTAGCTAACCAATCAATAATAGCATTATCGAAGTCATCTCCACCTAAGAATGCATTACCATCAGTTGATAATACTTCAAAAGTTCCATCACCAATTTCTAATACAGTAACGTCAAAAGTACCACCACCTAAATCGTATACTAATACTTTTTCTTCACCTTTTTTATCTAAACCATATGCTAATGAAGCAGCTGTCGGCTCATTGATAATTCTTAATACGTTTAAACCAGCAATTGTTCCAGCTTCTTGAGTTGCTTTTCTTTGTGCATCATTAAAATATGCAGGTACAGTAATAACTGCATCAGTTACAGGAGATCCTAAATACTCTTCAGCATCAGCTTTTAACTTTCCTAAAATTTTCGCAGAAATTTCTTGAGGAGTATATACTTTATCTCCAATTTCAACTGCAGCTGCACCATTTCTATCAACGATTTTATATCCTACTTTAGCTTGAGCTTCTTTAGCATTCTCTTCATCCATCATAAGACCCATAATTCTTTTTACAGAATAGATAGTTTTTTCAGGGTTTGTAATAGCTTGTCTTTTTGCTGGATCACCAACTAAAACTTCACCCTTATCAGTAAATGCTACAATTGAAGGAGTAGTGTTTTTTCCTTCCTTATTAGGGATTACTTTAGCTTCCCCCCCACCTTCATAAACTGCCATACAAGAGTTTGTTGTACCTAAGTCAATTCCAATAACTTTACTCATTTTATCGTCCTTATTATTATTTATTATTATTTTTAATTTTTATTTCAATAGTTTTTTTGACATTACGGTCAATTTTCACTTGTAAAACTTATTTTTTTACAAATACTTACCATCGCAGCTCTTAAAAGCCTATCTTTAAATTTATATCCCTTTTGAAGTCTTTGAACTATTTGTCCATCTTCATGATCTGGGCTATCAACTTGCATTACTGCATCATGGAAATTTGGATCAAATTCACCATCTGTTTCAACTACAGAAATATCATGCTTTTCAAATGCCGTATAGAAATTTTTGATCGTTAATTCTACACCCTCTTTTAATTTTGCAAGTAATTCTTCAGCTGGTAAATCAGCTGCTGCTTCTTCTGCTGCTAAAGCCATCTCTAAAGTATCAATTGGAGCAAGTAAATCTTTTGCAAATTTTTCAGATGCATAATCAATCGCTTGATATTTCTCTTTTTCTAATCTTTTTTTTGATGTTCTCAAAATCTGCATGAACTCTAAAATATTTATCTTCTGATTCTTTTAATTTTGCTTCAAGTTCTACAATTTTATCTTCTACACTTAACTCTTCTGAAGATGTCTCTTCTTCAACAGTTACTTCTTCAGCTTGAACCTCTTCTTCGTTTTTTACTACTTCTTCATTTAATTCTTCTTGTTTTTCACTCAAAGTAATTCTCCTAAATCATGCTTATTTTATTATAAAAATATTCGTAATCTTTTGATAACTCTCCAACAACCAACATTTTAGTATCTGTATCTCCTACTTTACAGTGATGACAAATACCAATATATCCTTCTGGAACTATATTATCAAAGTATAAACCTTCTTCAATTGAGTCTAAAATTTTACCTTTAAGAAAAGAGTTAATACTATTTTCATCAAAGTTATATTTTAATGCTAAAGAGAAAAACTCTTTTGTATTATAAATATGAAAATCTTTATTTTGTAAATGTTGACTAACTTTTTCATAAATTTCAAAAGCTCCAACTTGTTTAGAGATATCTACAATATGAACTAACTCTAAACCTATCATATCGCTTAAAAATCTATATAAAGCATCTGTAAATTTTACAGTAATTGCAAATGTAGAGAACTCTAATATCATATATCTATTTTCAACATTTAAAATATCTTTTAATATATCAGACTTCTGATCTTGAATAAATACAGATAATCCAATCTCACTACTTAAATATGCAATTGCTTTTTCATCTACATACTCTAATTTGAAGTTTAACTTATTACTCCAATATTGTTGTAAAGCTTCAGTTGTAGGAGTTCTTCCTGAACTAACATGCTCTTGAGTTAAAAAGCCTTCTTCTCCTAACTTTTTAAAGTAACCTCTAATTGTTGCAGGAGAATATGTAATATCATACATAGACTTTAATTGAGAAGACCCTATAGGCTCACAATGCTCAATATAAGCTTTAATAATTGAATGTAATAAAAACTCTTTTTTTGTCAATCATTTCATATTCACTTTTTAATTTTTAGCACTTATAATCTTAAACTGCTAAAAATATTATACTATATGAGTGTGTAAATGTCAAGTTGTTTTTAGCAAAAGATATATAAAAGTGCTAAAATCTTATTTCCTCTATAAAATATGAACAAATATTCATAGGATTATTAAAAGAATTAATATAGGTTTTTAAGTTTCATAAAATTTTTTATATGTTAAATTACTCTATAAATTGTAACTAATATACAATTTTTATATAATTTAGCAAAAATAAATAATGCTTTTATATATACTATAGGTAAAAATAGTACAATATATATAGTATTTAGAATTTTCTAAATTAAACTTAACCCAATAAGGAGAACATATGAAAAAAAATTGCTAGCGCTGCTTTAATTACAGCTTTAACAATCCCCCCCGCTTTTGCTGCTGAGTTTATTACGATTGGTACAGGAAGTGTAACAGGTACGTATTACCCAACAGGTGGAGCTGTTTGTAGACTTGTTAATAAGTATAAAAAAGAGACTAAAATTAGATGTTCGGTAGAATCAACTGGTGGTTCTGTATATAACATTAATACTATTAAAAATGGTGAGTTAGATTTTGGTATTGCTCAGTCTGACGTAGTATATCAAGCTTATAATGGACAAAAAAAAGTTTGAAAATAAGCCAGTTAAAAAAATTAAGATCTGTAATGGCTATTTATCCAGAATTATTTACTTTAGTTACTAGAAAAGAAGCTGGTATCAAAGGTATTATGGATGTTAAGGGTAAAAGAATTAATTTAGGTAACCCAGGTTCAGGTAATGAAGCTACGGCATTAGCTCTATTTAAAAAATTAGGTATTAAAAAATCTGATTTAGGATTTGCTGGTGTTTTAAAAGCTGGAGAAGCTCCTGATGCATTAAGAGATAACAAAATTGATGGTTATTTCTATATGGTAGGTCACCCAACTGCAAATATTAAAGATGCTTCAAACTCTGTAAATGTAGCAATCACTCCAATAAGTGGAGCAAAAATCGATTCTTTTGTAAAAGAAAACCCATATTTTGCACAAGCTGATGTTCCTGCAGGATTATATAAAGGTGTTGATACACCTGTACCAACATTTGGTGTTAAAGCAGTATTAGTTACAAGTACTGATGTAAGTGATAAAGCGGTATATACTTTAGTTAAATCAATCTTAGAGAACTTCGATGCATTTAAAAAGTTACACCCAGCATATGCTAATATTACTAAAGAATCATTACTTGATGGTTTAAGTGCTCCTCAACATGAGGGTGCTAAAAAAATACTTTAAAGAGGCTGGATTACTGTAATCCAATATATTTCAAAGGCTTAGGCCTTTGAAATATTTTATTATATGTCATTTAATTTTTAAATAACATATAATAAAATAGACCACTACTTAAGGAACCTATTATGGCTATTTACGAAGAAAAACCCCCCCACACCCTTAAAGAACTAGAAGAAGAACAAGCAGAAGAATCACAGAAGGTTCTAAACGAACTTGAAGGACAAAGAGTTTTTGGAACTCAACACTATGAATTTTGGTTAATATCTACTATTGCTCTTTGCTGGTCTTTATTTCAACTATATATAGTTGTTGAACCAACAAACTCAACAATCTCAAGATCAATACACTTATCATTTGCACTACTACTTGCATTTATGGTTTATCCAATGATGAAAAAACCTTACTTTCTAAGTAAAATTAGATGGTTTGGATATATGTTTGCTTTAATTGGAATGTGTAGTGCAGGATATATTGCCTATGCATTTGAAGATTTAGCATTAAGACCAGGAGATTATCTTACTATTGATATTGTAATCGCACTTATTGGTATTGTAATTTTATTAGAAGCAGGAAGAAGAGTTTTAGGACTTGCTCTTTCTATTATTGCTATTGTTTTTATCTCTTATGATATGCTTGGACCTTATATGCCTGAACTTATTATTCATAAAGGTGCATCATTAAATAAACTTGCAGGACATATGTTTTTAACAACAGAAGGTATTTTTGGTGTTCCATTAGGAGTATCAACTGGATTTGTATTTCTATTTGTACTTTTTGGTTCACTACTTGATAAGGCTGGTGCTGGTGAATATTTTATTAATTTAGCATTTGCAATGCTTGGTAAGTTTAGAGGAGGTCCAGCTAAAGCTTCTGTAGTTGCTTCTGGATTTACAGGTATTATGTCTGGTTCTTCTATTGCAAATACAGTTACGACTGGTACATTTACAATTCCACTTATGAAAAGAACAGGTTTTAGACCAGAACAAGCAGGGGGGGCAGTTGAAGTAGCAGCTTCAACCAATGGACAACTAATGCCTCCTGTTATGGGAGCTGCTGCATTTATTATTGCAGAGTTTTTAGGACTTGCATATACTGATGTTATCTTTGCAGCTTTTATTCCAGCCTTTGTTTCATATTTTGCATTATTTTATATAGTTCACTTAGAGGCTTTAAAGCTTGGTTTAAAAGGGATGAAAGAAGAAGACTTACCTCCGAAACTTCAAACATTTTTACGAGGTATTCACTATTTAGTACCAATTTTCTTCTTACTGTATACTCTTATGGTGTTAAGAGAATCAGCCGCATCTGCAGCTTTTAATGCAATTATGTTATTAATGCTTCTAATGGTAGTTCAGCATCCATTTAGAGCTTTCTTAGCTAAAGAGCCTCTAACTAGAGATATTTGTCTATCTGGATTTGTAGATATTCTAGCAGGTATGATAAGTGGAGCTAAAAATATGATTCCAATTGCAGTTGCTACTGCACTTGCTGGTATTGTTGTTGGTTCTATTACCTTAACTGGATTAGGACAAGTATTACTTGATGTTATTGAAACTTTATCTGGTGGAAATATTTTTATTATCCTTATCTTAGCTGCTTTAATCTCACTTATCTTAGGTATGGGACTGCAACTACAGCTAATTATATTGTAATGGCATCATTAACTGCACCAGTTATTTTAATCTTAGCACAAGATAATGGATTTATTATTCCTGCAATTGCTGCACACTTATTTGTATTTTACTTTGGTATTCTAGCTGATGATACACCACCTGTTGGACTTGCCGCTTATGCAGCAGCAGGTATTGCAAAAGCTGATCCAATTAAAACAGGTATACAAGGATTTAAATATGATATTAGAACAGCAATTTTACCATTTATGTTCTTCTTTAATCCAGAACTGTTATTAATCTCAGAAGTAGATGCCTTAAATCCAGCTAATCCTGAAGGATGGGTATGGATTACAAATCCTTTTGAAATTGCAATAATATTTATAACTGCCTTTATTGGTATGATGGCTTTCTCTTGTTTTACTCAAGGGTATTTTGTAACAAAAACAAATATTATTGAAAGATTCATTTTCTTATTTGTTGTTCCTTTTATGTTCTTGCCAAAAATTGTTGAAGAATATTTTAGTTTACCAACACACTATTTATCATATGCAATAGGTTTAGCAATCTTTGCAGGACTTTATTTTCTTCAAAAAGCAAAAATGAGAACTCAAACAGTTTCAAGTGATGAAGCTTAACTATAAGAGATAAAAAAAGGCACCCTCTTTAGAGGATGCCTTTTTAAAATTAAAACAATTAAAAATTAATTTTTAACAAGTGGTTTTTCAATAATGTAACCATAACCTTTATGTGAAATAATAAAGTCATCATCTTTTACTTTATCTTTTAATCTTTTCATTACTGTTCTAAATGCTGAGTCATTTGTATTGATGTCATTCCAAACTATCTCTTTGAATTTTTCTACAGGAACTACTTCCCCCCCTAGATTTGATATTAACACTTTTAAAATATCTAACTCTTTTTTTTGAAAGTTTTACAATATTTTCTTCATTATAAAGTTTGTCATTTATTTTATTATAAGTATATCTTCTATTTAAAGTTATTAAATCATTTTGTTCAGATGAAACTGAGTTATCAGCTAATACTTCTTCTTTTGCTTTTTTTAAGCATCTCCATCATATTATCAATATTTAAAGGTTTTACAAAATACCCAAGAACTCTAAGATTAATAAGTTTTAATAAATCATCTTCATTTTTATGTGCACTTACAATAATAAATCTCTGGTTTGAGACAAGATTTCTAATATCATCAATCATAGTGATGCCATCTTTATTTGGCATCTTAAGATCTGTAAGTACTAAATCAAATCCATTATTTTCTTCAAAGTTCTTTCTAAAGATTGAGCTTCCTTCTTCACCATCACAAGCTACAACAACTTCATCAAAAATTGTATTTAAATAAAAAGAGAGTGTTTTTCTTGCAACATCTTCGTCTTCTACAAGTAAAACTCTAGTTGAATAGTTTTTCATGATTTCTTCTCGCTAATAACTTTTTGAAGATTATAGCTTAAAAGTTATTTTAAAGTGGTAAAATAATGATAAAAGAGATACCTTCTTCAATGCTTTTAGCACTTATCTTCCCATTCATATTCTTTTCAATAATTGTTTTTGCCATATATAACCCAACGCCTGTACCTTGATTTTCAAATTTTGTTGTAAAATAAGGCTCAAACATTCTATCCATAACTTCAGGTAAAGCTTCTCCGCAGTTATTAGATAGTTCAACTTTAACAGTTTGATTCTCTTCTTTTTTTTATTAATATATTTATTTCAGGATTAAATTTACATATATCATTTTTTTATTGTTGCAGCATCACAAGCATTATTTAGTATATTCATAATTACTTGCTGAAATTCATTCTCATAATTTATAATCTTAATATTGTCTCCTACAATATTAAGTTTTATTCCACATTTCTCAAACTGTGTATCAACTATTTTTGCACATGATTGAATTGCAGTTTTTATATCAAACTCTTTTTTTATCTTTATTAGGTTGATAAAAATTTCTAAAATCATCAATAGTTTGAGACATATAATCAATTTGAACCTTTGTATCTTTGATTATATTATCAAGTTCATTTTTAGATAATTGTCCATAACTATCTCTAATAAAATGCGTTAAAAGATTAATATTGTTTAAAGGTTGTCTCCATTGATGAGCTATATTTCCTAACATTTCACCCATAGCTGCAAGTTTACTTTGATGAACAAGAATCCTATCTTTTTCAGTATTTTTTTGCAACTTCATCTGCAACTTTTAATTTTAGTTCCTCTTCATTTAATTTCATTTGAGTTATGTCATTAACATATCCATAAAGATGAGTAACCTTTCCAAAATCATCTTTTAAAAAGATCGTTCTATTAAATACCCATTTTATTTCACCATTTTTATCTTTTACTCTATGTATCTTAGTAAAAGATTTATCATCATGAAGCATTGCTTCATTTATATCGCTTACTAATTCTTCTATATCATCTTCATGTACAAAATCAAAATATTTTATTTTCTGTTCTTCAAATTCTTTAGCATCATATCCATAAGAACTTATTGATTTTGAAAGATATTCAATTGTTAAATTCTTATCATTCTTCCATTTAAAGATTACTATTCTTCCATATTCAACAAGTAAGTCCACATATTGTAGCTCTTTTGTTAATTTTTTTCTTTGACCAATATCCATTGACATCATAAGCATTCTTTTATGATGATTATCATCAAAGGCTTTACCTCTAACTAAAATCCACTTATAGTTGTTCTTCTTGTCTTTTATTCTATATTCGCAAATAAAATGATCAGTCTTTCCATTTAAATGATCATCCATTCTTTTTTTTAACAATGGTTTTATCATCTTCATATATTAAGTTCATCCACTCATCTAAAGTATTAATATCTCCATTTTCATAATTAAACATCTCTAACCATTTTTTAGAAAAATAGATATGTTTTGTTTTTAAGTCAATATCCCATAAACCATCATTTGATGCAATAATTGCTAATTCATACCTCTCTTTCCATTTTTTATACATAATATTTCTTGTCTCTAATCTTTTATTATATCTATGGAAGATTTTATTTATAAACTTAGTAAATAGTGTCGATATAATAATAAGAAAAAGAGCAACTAAAACTATAATAGTTATAGACATAATAAGTTTAGAATTATAATCACGTTCTAAAGTTGACATTTTATTAGAAAGATTAAAACTTTTTATAGAGATTAAAAAATTATATTTTGTAAAATAATAAGTATTATATGAATCAGAATCAAATGATTCTTCTTTATATTTTCGTAAAATTTTATTAGAACTGTTTAATCTATCTTTTTCTAAAATATATTTTGCATCAACTCTTTGACCTTTATTGTAATAATTAAATACATATCCTGAATCATAATCGTAAAACCAAAAATAGCTGTTATTATAATATTTACTTTTTTTGAACAATTGAAGTTAGAATTACATTTCTAATTGAGTCTTTCATATCATCAATTCTAGAAAATGCTCCAAGAAACCAATCTTTATCTTCAATATTTTTAAAGTAACTTAATCTGATTTTTCTTCTATCTTTATCCATCCAATAAATTAAATTATCATTACCTATATACAAAATATTTTTAAGCATATGCCTTTGGAATTTTTTTTACTTCTATTTTTGAATCTGTAATCATTTCAAGATCATCTATAATATCTTCACCATGTAAAATATTTAGACTTTTTTTTATCAAAAATTACAAAATCTAAAAAAACTACTCTTTTCTATTCTTTCAATTAGTTTTTTTTAATTCATATAATCCAATATCTTTTTTTAGAATACTCTATATACCCACTTAAAGAAGTTACCCTATCATTTAAGACTATCTCTTCTTCATCAAAAGGGGGGGCACTTGCAGCAGTTTTCACTTCATCTATATATTGATTTAAAATTATCTTTTTATTAAACTTTTCTTTTTGTAAAAATAGTTTTGTTTCATTGTTTTTTTTAACTTCAAGAATTGATATAACAACTACGATTGAAATAGTTGCCATAATAAATACAAAAATTAAAGGGGGGGTAAAAGTTAATTGTTTTTTTTAATATCCGTAAGGGTATAAAACCTTCTCTTTTTTTAACATTAGTAATATACCTTTGTTAAATATAAACCATAAGGACTTGCAGGAATTTTAAAAATATGTTTTTTTTCATATCAAGTTGAGCCTTTAAATCTTCAATAGATAACTTACCTTCTGAAACTCTTAATAAACTTCCTACCATAAGTCTAATTTGCGATCTTAAATAAGAGTTTGCCACAAATTTAAAGATATAAACATCTTTATATTTATAAAACTTTGTATCATATACAATTCTTACAGTATTATCCTTATCACTTCCTTTTTTATGAAAGTATTCAAAATCATGTTCTCCAATAAATAGCTTTATTGCATCTTTTATCTTTTCTTCATTAATATTTTTAGAAAAACTAATATACTTTGAATTAAATACACTTAATTCTTTATTTGTAACTATATATCTATAAACTCTTTTTTTTAGCATGAAATCTTGAATGAAAACCCTCTTCTGCTTTTTCAATCTTTTTAATTTTTATTGATAAAGGAAGATGTCTATTCATAATATCTTTTAATTTTGGTAAATCATTCCAAAAAGAGGGTATGAGACAATTAAAGACCTGTCCTGTAGCATGAACATCTTTATCTGTTCTACCACTTAATATGATTTTTGTATTAATATTTAAAGATTTAAATGCTTCTTGTAACTTATCTTCTACACTTAAACCATTTGGTTGGGTTTGACTTCCTAAATATAAAGTTCCGTCATAAGCAATCGTAAATTTCGCATTCATTTTAATACTGCTGTTTTACACTTCTTTGATAATAAAAATAAGTTCCTATAATCCAAATAGGTGGAACAGCATATAAAGAATTTAATAATAAGTTTTCTGTTAATGTCTCCATAAAAATATAGTAAATAACTACAGATACCATACTAAAGGCTACTGCTTTATTTTTTTCATATCTTGGATTAAAATATCCAAAACTTACTACTAAAAAAAAGTGATATCAAAGGAAAAATTGAAGTTAATATATAAAAAGTAAACTTATCATAATCCTCACCAAGGCTTAACCACTTTTTCCAATAAGCATATGAAGTCGTAAACTCTTTATCTTTGTCATCTCTAATAGAGTCATTGATATCCATATTTTTATAATCTATTTGATTAAACTCTTCATCTTCAATAAGAAAAGATTTACCTTCAAAAAGTCTAAAACTTAGTTCACCTTTATTATTATCAAGTACTGCATTATCTGCAATGATAAATTGATCTTTATTATCTAAAGTTTGAAATAGTTTTACCTCTTTATATTTTTTCCCATCTTTTTCACTAATATAGATTAACCAATCTCCAAACTTTTGACCAAACTCTGATGCTTTAATATTAAAATTAGCCTCTTTTTTTCTTTTGATCTAAGAATCTTTCATTCAAAAACTTTGCCTTAGGGATAAGTCCTATAGAAATTATTACTAAAGAGATTGAAAGTATCAATGTTATAGGGAAAAATATCTTTAATATCTTCAATGGATTTAATCCAAATGAAGTAATAACTATTAATTCATATTCACTTGAAAGTTTTGCAAGTGTAATTACAAGTGATATAAAAAAAATGATATTGGTGCTGTATAAAAAAAACAATTGTTGGAATAACATACATGTATAGTTGAAATAACTCAAATACATTCATTGTAATTACTGATGTTAACGCAGCAATTTTAACTAAAAATATAATCGAAGTAATAAAATATAATCCTAAAAATATAGGAAAAAAATGTATATGCTAATTGACTAAATAAGTACTGTTTTAATTTCAATAAAAAAACCTTTGATAAATTGAAAAAAAATATTCTACGGTAAAACCTAATACTAAATATGGAATAAATGGTGTCTGAATATCTTTTTTTTGTAATGTTAAAATATATTGATGGTATTATAGCAAAAAGTGCAGATAAAAATATAGCTATCAATGCTCCTTTTATACCTAATATAATACCTAATGAAGCTAAAATAGGAATATCTCCTTCTCCTAAAGCTTCTTGTTCTTTTAAACTTTCATCTTTTAAAAGTTTTGACTTTATATTTTGTATATAAAATGTTACTACAAAATTTAATAAAACAAATGCTCCTGAAACTAAAAATGCATTTTTAAATGAGTCTATTAAACTATATTCACTCACAAAAAAAAGCTGTAATAAATGTAATTAAAAGAAGATAATCAGGAACAGCTTTATACTTAAAATCAATAAAGGATAAGACTATTAAAGTATAAAAAAGAATTAAGGCGAAAAAAAGAGCCAGGCTTAATCCTAGTTTGATAAATAAAACAAGAGTTATAATCGCAGATAATACTTCTACTAGGGGGGGATATTGTTTTGAAATCTTTTCATTACAAAAAGAGCATTTACCTTTTAAAAGAAAAAATGAGATTATAGGTATATTATTGTACCAAAGAATTGTATTATTACATTTTGGACAATAACTTCTAGGCCTTACGATAGATATATTTTGAGGTAATCTTATTATAAGTACATTTAAAAATGATCCAAAAACTGCCCCCCCAATTATAAAACTAAATACCTCCAAATCTTCTCTCTCTACTGTTAAAATCACTTATGATATCATCTAACTCTAATTCATTAAAATCAGGCCAAAAAGTTTGAGTAAAGAACATCTCAGCATATGCATTTTGCCATAATAGATAGTTTGATAATCTAACTTCTCCTGATGTTCTTATTAGAATATCTACATCAGGCATTCCTGCTGTATCTAAACATGATTCTAAGTTTTCTTCGCTTACTTCAAGTTCTTTTTGATTTAGTTTTTTTTATAGCTCTAATTATTTCATCTTTTGAACCATAATTTAAAGCTAATACTTGCGTAAGACCTGAACAATTAGAAGTTTTTTTTCTTCTACATTACTTATAGTTTTTTTGTAAAGTTTTAGAAAACCTTGAAATATCACCTATTGCTTTAAATCGTATATTGTTTTCTAAATAAACAGAAAGTTCACTCTTTAAATATTTATCTAAAAGTCTCATAAGATATTCAACTTCGAGTTTTGGTCTTGTCCAATTTTCTGTTGAGAAGGCATATAAAGTTAAATACTTAACTCCTATTTTTGCACAATGAGTTGTAATCTTTCGAACTGTTTTTGCACCTTCTTCATGCCCTGCAGTTCTTTTTAAATCTCTCTCTTTTGCCCATCGCCCATTTCCATCCATGATGATAGCAACATGCGCAGGTATATTTATATCACTCATTTATATTAAACTCGTCTTGAAGTTTTTGTAAAATATCAAGTGATACACTTAACTTATCACCTGAAAATTCAAAACTATTATCTTTTAAAACTAACTCTATTTCATTATCATTTGAACCAAATGAATTTTTATCATCTAAAAGATTTAAACAAACCGCATCAAGATTTTTCTTTTCAAGCATTCCTTGAGCATTGGCAAAAGCAACTGTTTCATCCATCTCTGCTTTAAAGCCAACTGATATAATATCCCTTTTATCCAATGAATCTAAAATATCAATATTCTGCTTTAAATCAAGCTTCCATGTAGAACCTATCATATCTTTTTTCATTTTTCCATGTTGAGCAAATGCTGGAAGATAATCACTAACAGCTGCTACCATAAATAGGTATGCTTTTTTCTCTTCTTTTTTTTGCAATTCTAAGGGAATCATTTAAACCTTCATACATTTCACAAGAACTTTGAACAGCTATCGTATGAATCTGTTTCGGTAAGTTTTCATAACCTCTTGTACTAACAAGTGTTACATCTGCACCTTTTAAATATAAAGCAAGTGCTAAAGAAGATGCCATTTTCCCCCCGATGAAAAGTTTGATATATATCTTACATCATCAATTTTTTCAACAGTTCCCCCCCCACCACTTAAAACAGTTTTTCTATTTTGCCAATACTCTTCTTTTAAAAGTTCTCTTGCTGTTGAGTAAAAAAAATATCTTCAGGGTCAGCCATTGCTCCATCCCCCCCTACATCTTTACACACTAACTCTTTTATTTGAGAACCAATAATTTCAAAACCTAATCCATCAAGTTTACGTAAACTCTGCTTTGTAATCTCATTTTTTAACATATTTGTATTAGCAGCAGGCGCAAGTAAAATCTTTTTTTGTATATGCTAAAACTGCTTGCGTTAAAAGATTATCTGCAATTCCTGCACTTAGTTTATTTATAGTATTAGCACTACATGGAGCAATTACAAAAACATCTGCCCATTTGCCAATATCAATATGATTATAATCTTGCGATTTATCCCAGTTTTCACTAGATTCATCTAATACTTTGTTTTGAGATATTGCTTCAAATGTTATTGGGCTTATAAATTTTTTTTGCACTATCAGTCATTAAAACTTTTACACTTGCACCTGCTTTTATGTAAAGTCTTATAAGTTCCAATGCTTTATAAATTGCAATTGAACCTGTAACAGCTACTAATATTTTTTTTGTTTTTCAATAACATTTTATCTCTTTATTTTTTACTCTCAAAGTGCTTATAAAAATATCCATCTACAGTTTTTTTCTTAGCTCTAGTTATATATAGTTGTCCATCTTTTATATCATTTGTAACTGTTGAACCAGCAGCAATCATTGTATTACTTTCAACATTTACAGGTGCAACTAATTGCGTATCTGAACCTACAAATACATTTTTCCCTATAACTGTTTTATATTTTGAAACGCCATCATAGTTACAAGTAATTGTTCCGCAACCAATGTTTGTACCTTCATCAATTTCACAATCTCCAAGATACGATAAATGACCTGCTTTAACACCATTTAATTTAGCTTTTTTTGTCTCAACAAATTTCCTATATGAGTCTTATTTAGTTCACTTCCTGGTCTAATTCTAGCCATTGGTCCAGCATCAGAATCTATTAAAATTGCATCTTCAATAACCGTATTAGTTTTAATATGAGAATTTATAATTTTAGAATTTCCTAAAAGTGTAACTCCATTTTCTAAAATAGACTCTCCTTCTATTTGAACACCCTCTTCTATATAAATAGTATCAGGAAGTCTCATAATAACTCCTGCTTTTAAGAACTCTTTTTTTATTCTATTTTGATGAATAACTTCTGCATCAGCAAGCTCTACTTTAGAGTTAACACCTTTAAAGTTTTCTACATTTACCGCAAGTGGTTTTAAAACTAACCCTTGATTTATTGCCATTTCAATTAAATCAGTAATATAGTATTCAGCTTGGGCATTATCATTTGAAAGTTTAGGTAAATTATCTAATAAAAATTTTGTGTCAAATTGATAAATTCCTGCGTTTGCTGTAGTAACAGCTAGCTCTTCTTCATTTGCATCTTTTTGCTCAACTATTTTTTTTAACATTTCCATTTTCTACAATAACTCTACCATATCCATCTGCACTTTCAAGCTCCAATACAGACATTACAATAGTTGCCTCAATATCAAACTTCTTTAGCTCTTCTGCTTGAATAAGAGGCATGTCTCCATTTAATACTAAAGTCTGCTCATATTTAGGAGTAATTCCCATAACTGCTCCACCTGTACCTGGATAGTTTTCATGGTCTTGAATTACAAAGTTTATACCTTCAAAATATTTTTCCATCTCTTCTTGAACGCGTTTCGCTTGATGAAAAAGTACTACAGTTACATCATCACTTAATTCTAATGCCTCTTTAATCGAATAATATAACATTGGTTTACCAGAGATTTTATGTAAAACCTTTGGAGTAGTAGATTTCATTCTTGTTCCTGCACCAGCAGCTAAAATTATAATTGATTTATTTTGCATTCTTTTTATTATCCTTCTAAAGCTTCATTTATCTCTTTTTTTAAATTTTCTGTTACTTCTTCAATAGCTTTTCTCATTTTTGTATCTGTAATATTTGCATTAAGTAAAGTATCTAAATTTTTCTGCCTATCTTTAAAAAAACTTAGCAACAGATTTACTTTTTTTATTATGGTTATACATTAAAACACCAGATAAAATAAGTACTACTACAAGTTTTGTATGTCCTAAAATTGCTGCATAGTTTAATATAGTAAATCCTGCATAATCAGCAGCATTTATATCAGCTCCTGCTGAAATTAACAGTCTTGCAATTTTATAGTTACCTTTCCATTGAGTGTGATGTAAGGCTGTTCTTCCTTGTTTATCTCTAATATCTAAATTTGTTTTTTTTAGTTAATAGTTTTTCTACAATATCTAAATCATTTGCCATAACTGCCTTATGAAAAACTGTTCTACCTTCACTATCAACAGTATTTACATCAATTCTAAATTTTAGTAAAAACACTAGTCGTTCTAAAAATAACTCTTTATCTTTTTGGTGAGTAATTTTTAAACCTTCGTCAATTAAATATGATAGAGGTGTATTACTCTTTTTATCAACTATATTTAAATCTACTCCTGCATTTACAATTAGTTTTATTAACTCTAAATTATTATAAGCTAAAAGATCAAAGATTATTGTTCTTCCATCCTCTTTTTGTTCATTAATTCTTGGTTTAAAAAGCAACATTTTTTTTCAATAATGCAAAATAATCTTCACCTTCAACTAAATCAAAAAAAATCTTTTTGAACTAGGTTTTTTTATTATTTTGAGAAATTAATACAGATTCACATAAGTCATCAATAACTGTTCTTTCATGGAAGTCCTTATGATCAATATCTGAACCTTTTGAGATTAGATAATCAATCATATTCATATTTGAAGGACCTTTTAATACAGCATCAAAAAGAACTGTTCTTCCTTCATTATCTTGGGCATTTATATCAGCTCCAGAGGCAATTAAAAACTCAATTGTTTCATAATTTTCACGTTCAACTTCTTTATAAAGTACTGTCTTTCCTTGAGCATCTGTTCTATCAATTGCTAAACCATTTTCAATCAAAATTCCAGTTAATTTTATATAGTTTCTTGTTTCATCTGCAAGTCTATACTTCCCATCCAATTTATGTTCATCTTTATTTTTTGCAATTGCATGGATTTTTAAAATCTCATCAAGTATTGTTTTTTCAGAATAATCTTTTAAATTTAATTTTGCACCTTTTTCTAATAATAACTCAATAGTAGGTAAGTTTTTTTGCACCAAGAATCATTGCATTAAAAAGAGCGCTTTGTCTTTTTTTTATCTAGAACATTTACATCAATTCCATTTTCAATTAGAAATTTAGTAATAGCATCATTCTCTTTTAAAACTGAATAAAAAAGAACCGTTTGACCATTGTTATCCACAATATTTATATCATCTATATTATTTATTATTTCTCTAATTATTTGAAGGTTACCACCTTCAACTGCATCAAATAACACAGTTTTCCCATAATGGTCAGTTAAAGTTAAATCTGGATTTTGTGACATAAGAATATTGAAGACTTTTTCATTTTCTTCTAATGCTGCATCATGAAGTACTGTTCTACCCGAGGAATTTATATGATTAACAGAAGCTCCATTTTCAAGTAGAAACCTAATCATCATCCCATCTATTTTATCAGATGCTTCACTTAATACAGTTTTTCCATAATTATCTTCAGCATTAATATCTATACCATTTTTTATTAAAATCTTAATGGATTCGATTCTTCTTTTCGCAGAGAGTTCAAATAATAAAGTTCTTCCTTTGGCATCTCTTCTATTTATATTTACACCACTATCAATTAATGATTGAACTTTTTTTTCATCAACATAGTTCTTCATCAACTCTTTATGTAATGCTTCAACACCGTCAGTTTTAAACATACCTAACATCTATATTATCCTCAATAACTTGCATAAATAATAGATTATATCTAAAAATAATTTAATTAATCTCTACGTCGTCTTTTTTTTGATAAGGTTTGCTATACGTCTTGGGTTTATTATAAGTTCTATTTCTCTCTGGTTCGTTTAGCTTTAAATTTAATTTTAGAGATTTTTCTATAAAAGAGTTGAAACTATTTCTTAAAATCACGGCCTTATCATAATCAGGAAAAAGTTCAGGGAACTTATATGATAACCATAAATATAAAGATATTTTTTTAACTTCATCTTCTACAAGTAATAAATCTTTTTGAGTCACTGCTTTTTTTGGTAGAGTAATTGAAGGTTTATATCTACAAACCTTTTTTTTAATTACTGCTGCAATGTACGCTTCATAAGCTTGTAGGATTATCATTGATTTTGTAGTAATTGGAGCTTGGGCTAATAAATACTTATCTTCTAAACTTAACTTATCTCTTTTATCAACAATTTTTGAAGCTTCAATTATAGAAGAGATATTTGAGGCAACAAAAGGGCCATCAAAAACCATATTATCTTTAAAAAAACTTCAATACTTTTGTCAAAGAGTTTGTTTTGATATGACTTGCCAAAGATTCTAGTTGTTCATTGTTTATCTTTACAGAAAATGGAGGTTTGATTGTTTTAATTGGTTGTTCAAATTCATCTTTGATGTAAGATAAAACATCTCTTCTTGTTGCTCCTAAAAACCCTACATCAAAAAGTTTATATCTTCCTGCACGTCCAGCTATTTGAACTATTTCATTAACTGTTATTTTTCTTCTACTTATTCCATCAAACTTTGTATCTGTAGTAAAAAGTATATTTTTAATAGGAAGATTAAGACCCATTGCAATTGCATCAGTTGCAATTAGTATATCACTTTTTTTTCTCTCTAAATCTTCTTGCTTCATCCCGTCTAACCTCAGGAGATAAATTTCCATAAATTACTGAAACTCTATATTTCTTTTGTAGTCTTTGTTTAAACTTTAAAACATCTGATCTTGAAAAAGCGATTAAAGCTGTCCCCCCCGCTTCAAGATTTTCTAAATTTACATGTCTTGCCATAACTTTTAGAGGAGTTTTTCTTTGATGTTTTACAACTTCTAACTCTTCACCAAGATAAGTGGCTATCTTTTTTACTGCATCTAAAGCATTTACAGAACC
>JDSG01000122.1_pt1 | contig 21569 bp, 29 predicted proteins | sample 199341 | NCBI WGS metagenome assembly JDSG01 (sample SAMN02584197, study PRJNA231836) | bioreactor metagenome | isolation source: continuous culture bioreactor short generation time transfer1 day 52 after... | place: Germany: Bremen | reverse complement strand
GTAATGAAATACACATGGACTTGTCTACTCGATTCTTGACAAAACAGGTAGATGGGTATATATTGAGACTATACAGACCGACGGTCGGTCTGTATATGAAGTAGTTACATGATTAATGGATAAGACAAAGAGAATAATGATAAGAAGGTGAAATTTATGACTCTAAGAGATAAAATTCTAACAACTGCTTATGACTTGTTCACTACAAAAGGCTATGAGGCAACCACTGTTGCAGATATTATTGAAGCGGCATCAGCCTCCAAAGGTGGGTTTTATCACCACTTCAAATCCAAAGAAGAGATTCTTGAACACATTACAATGTCCTATATAGATGATATAAAAAAGGAACACAGAAACATCTTAGGGGGGGATTCATCATTAACAGTTTTGCAAAAGTTTGTTGAATCTACTACCGTTTAAGCGAAATTAAGAAAGAAGCCGTTAAAGACCGCCATAAGCTTAAGAAGCTGTATACATTTGAGGGCAATCATATCTTGCTTCAAAAAAAATGGGTGAAGCTTTTGAAGAAGATACCAAATTGTTTTACGAAGAGTTGATTAAACTTGGAAATGAAGAAGGGGGGGTATTTGATGTACCTTATCCTGAAGTGCTAGCAGCTTTGTGGGGGGGACGTGAAGTCATTGCTTTTCATAGAATGGCACGCAAAGTTTATGCGGACAATCAAATAGATGAAGAGAAATTCTATAGAAATCTAAAGTTCAACGAAAACCTTATTAACAGCCAACTTGGTATCAAAGAAGGTCGTGTTGAATTGTTTAAGATGGGCGAAGATATTTAAAGACTATGAAAGAAGCATTGAGCAGGAAGGATGATAACAATGATTAAATGGTTTGATAGTATAACAACAGCAGATAAAAATTTAGTGGGTGGCAAGGCTCTTAACTTATCCTTAATGAAGCAAAAAGGATTGCCAGTGCCTAATGGTTTTGTGATTACATCTAAGGCTTATGAAAGTTACATTGAAACTAATGGCTTAAAGTCGAAGATTGAAGCCATTACCAAGCAGAATATAAGCTTTGAAGAAAAATCAAAACAAATAAAAGACCAATTGGCTATCTGTACAATCAGTGGTAACTTGAAAGAGGCTATTGATGGCGCGTTTACAATTCTTGCAGCTAAGAGAGTTGCAGTTAGATCAAGCTCTACAGTTGAAGATATGCCAGGTGCAAGTTTCGCAGGTCAATATTCAACATACTTGGGAATTCTAAAGGATGAGCTTACAGACAGTGTTCTTGGTTGTTTTCAATCTTTGTGGAATGAAAGAGCAATGGATTATAGACATAAACATAAGCTAAACAAGGATTTTTCACATTGTGTTATTGTTCAGGCCATGGTTGAATCTGAAAGCTCAGGTGTGCTCTTTACAGCTAATCCTATCAATGGCTTACGAGATGAAGCAATTATCAATGTGTCTTATGGGTTAGGGGGGGAAGCCATTGTTAGTGGTGAAGTAAACCCAGATCAGATTAGTGTTAGTAAGTCAAGTTTTGAAATCATAGAAGAGACCATAGCAAACAAAGAATTAAAATACGTCTATAATGATAATGGTATTGTAAAAAAAAGATGTTACTAAAGAGGATGCCAAAGTTAGAACCATTGACCTTGATCAAATAAATTTATTGGTAAAGATGGGCATAGAAGTCGAAAAATACTTTGGCAATCCACAGGATATCGAATTTGCATTTGATGATAAGGGTGATATCTATATAGTTCAGTCTAGAGATATTACAACACTTTTCCCAATTGATGCCCTTGTACAAGATGACAAACTTAGGCCATACTTAGGTGCAGGTACTGTTATGCTTGGCATGAAGGAACCCTTTACACCTCTGGGGGGGTTTGACATTATGAGTCATATGTTTCCAACCATCATCAATGTAATGACAGCTAGGAAGAAAAAGCTACTAACAAATAATTTTGTTAAGCATGCAGGTTACCGTATGTATGTTGATATGTCTTATCTAATGGCCAGTAAATTCGTGGCCAAGCAGTTTGCTAATGCATTCTCAGGCAATGATTTACCACTCAAAGGTGTAATGTACAATGTTATTGATACCTATGGCAAAAGGTTTAGACGACAAGGTATACGATTCAGAATGCCACTAGGTTTCTTCAAATACGGCATAAGGATGGCTGGCAAAGTTGGCAAAATTAATAAAATTCCAGTGGAAGGTCGATACGAGGCCATGAGAAATGTTGGCGATGAACTTTTCGACTTACAGAAGAAAGGTTATGAGAACTTAAGCACGGATGAAGACCGTATTGCTTTTGCAGGAGATGTATTGGTTGAGGCATTTAAGTTATCTCAAACCCAATCCATGTATTGTCTTGAGCTTAATAACTTGCCTAAGATTGAGAAGGCACTGAAGAAATATTTTGGTGAAACTTACCGACCAGAAGTTTTGATTCAATCCTTAGATGGTTGTGTCACTCAGTCTATGATGTTGGACCTAAATAACTATGCCAAGTATCTTGATGAGAACAACTTGGAAGTTGACCCAAAAGATGAAGCCTTCAGTAAGATTCTGAGAACGTATGGACACAGAGGTAGTACAGAACTAGACATGGGTACCAATAGGTGGAATGAAGACCCATCCTATCTACTTGGTTTGGCGACAAGTTACAGGATTGATAAGATGTACAATAGGAATCTACAAGATCATGAAGAGAAACGTGTTGAAGCAGAAGCCATGATTGAAGAAGTTTATGATGAGTTAAAGGCGATAAAAGGTGAAAAAACAGCTAAGAAGCTTAAGAAGTTGATGGTGAATTACAGACACAGTGCTGCCATGAGAGAATATCCGAAGTCAGACATTGTCAGGTTCATGGAACTAGGCCGTAAGGCTCTCAAACAAGTAGCAACTAGACTTGTGGATGAAGGTAAGCTTGAGGAAGTGGATGATATCTTCTTCCTATACAAGAGTGAGATTCTATCAGAAGGTGACCTTAAGGCACTAGTATCAAGTCATAAAGAGTTTTACCAAAAGGAAATGACCAGGACATCTATTCCAAGAATGATTCTAAACAACGGTGCAACTTATTACTCATCAACAGCTATTGACAAAAATAGTAAAACTCTCCAAGGTCTACCACTATCACCAGGATCTTATGAAGGTGTCATAAGAGTGGTCTTTAACCCTAATGACACTGAGCTACAAGAAGGTGAGATTATGGTTACAGAGTCTACCAATCCAGCTTGGACACCATTGTTTGCAACTGCAGGCGCGCTCATCATGGAGTATGGTGGTCCAATGAGTCATGGTGGTATTGTTGCAAGAGAGTATGGGATTCCAGCTGTTGTTGGTATACCTTCAGCAACAGATGTGCTGCGTGATGGCCAACGTGTTAGGATTGATGGTGAAAGTGGTGTCATCGAGCTGATTGATTAAGTGATGGTGGGTATTAGTCAATATGATATAATGAACTAGAGGGTATTTTATATCAAGGAGGCTGTACGCATGGTGACAAAAGACGTATTTGATTTAAGAGAATTAGTCCTTGCACTGTCCAATACGATGGACCTGGTTAGTCCTGAACTTATGAAGCATCAACAAAGAACGGCTTACATTGCTACAAAGATAGCAGAAGCTGGTGAGGTCCATTATCTAGACCAGGAAAGGTTGTTCTTAGCAGCAATCTTACATGACGTAGGTGCCTTAACATCAACAGAGAAAATAGATTTACATGAATTTGCTACAACAGAGCTTAGAGGTCATTGTAGGTTGGGCTACCGTATCTATAATCAGGTGAAGTGGTTACAGGCTTCTGCCAGATTGTCTTTCAACATCATACCAAATGGTCAGCATATGATTGTACATTTGGTGAAGAAGATAGTCTTTGTTCACAAATTCTATATTTGGCAGATTTGTTAGAACGTTATGTTGATCGTAAAACCCATATTCTTATTCAAAAAGAACACCTTACTGCCAAGATTAAGAACTTGCCAGAGGGGGGGGATGTTCACCCAAAGGTTATTGAGTATTTTGTGACTGCAGCCAAGTCCGATGAATTCTGGTTAGACATAACTTCGACTAAATTAGATGAGATATTACTTAATATGTTCAATAGAGAGAATATATACCTAGACCTTAAGGATCTAAACAGTGTTACCAATATATTTAGGTTCTTCATAGACTTTAGAACACCTTATACAGCCAGTCATTCAACAGGGGGGGTTGCAGCATGTGCATCTCAATTGGCCAGGTATTTTGCTTTCTCCGAGAATGAGATATTGCTTATGGAAGTGGCAGGCAGTTTGCATGATATTGGTAAACTTACGGTGCCAAATGAGATTTTAGAAAAGCCAAGTGCATTGACCGTTGATGAGTTTGCTGTCATTAAACAACATACTTATTATACTTACCAAATTCTGAGTCAGGTCACGGGCTTTGAGAAGTTTATTGACTGGGCGGCACATCATCATGAATGTCTTGATGGCACTGGTTATCCTTTTGCATTAAAGGAGGAGGAGATTTCTCTAGGTGCAAAGATATTTGCAGTCTCTGATGTGTTCACAGCCCTAAAAGAAGACAGGCCTTATAGACCTGCCATGACGGACAAGGAAGCTATTGAGATCATCAACAATATGGTTGCAAGTAGACACTTAGATGGTAACATCGTTAAAGTCCTTCTTGATAACATTGATGAGGTAAATGAGACCCTAAGTATTAGAAAAAAAAGAAGCTATTGAAGCCTACGAGAAATTCATCAAAGTATGATTTAATGACCATTTTGCAAAAACCATTACATATTTTTGTAAGTTTTGAATTTAGGCTTCATAATAGCATGGCCCCCCCTAACAACAACATGTTTAGGTCTAAAGAGATAACGAAGGTCTATGGTTGGATTCTTGTCAAGTACAATGAAGTCAGCTGATTTACCTGAATCAAGTGTACCTGTTTCATCATCAACACCGATTAATCTAGAGGTGTCCACCGTAGCAATATGGAGGACATCTCTTATTGGTATTCCACCTAATTCATGGAAGTTGAGCAGTTCTTTATAGAGATAATACTGAGGCACTCTTGGAACAGAAGCGTCATTGCCCGTTCCGAGAGTTATGTCATTGGCGTAAGCGGTAATAAGGCCTGCCTTGCAACCTGCACCTATATCAGCGGTATTTTTAATTAGTATGTCATTGGCTGGATTTTTCTTAAGTTTCTCAGCGAAACCAGGGATGAAGAAGGCTGACAATGTTGGTACCAATGAAGTATAGCCTCGAAGAGCCTTAGGATTGTTTTTAAACAGTTCTATCATATCTGGCTCTATAACAGCACCATGTTCAATGGAATCAACACCTGCTTCAAGTGCACGACGAATCCCCCCCTCAGTACTCTCGCAATGAGTGGCTACCATGAAGTTACGTGTATGTGCTTCATCACATGCTGCGCTAATCTCTTCGACAGTCATTGTGGGCTCGCCAGCTTCACCCTCGAATCTAGCATCAGACACACCTGCCGTATTACATATCTTAATCCAATCCACCTGGTGGATAATATGTTCTCTAACTGCCTTGCGGTCTTCCCATGGACTGTCTGCTACTTTTCTATCTGGAAATTCATAGCCATGACCACCTGTTGAGGTAATCATTGAACCACTGGCAATAACCCTTGGACCAATTTTCTTGCCTGAATCATATTTGTCACGACACCTAATGTCATTATAATAGAAAGAACCCATATCACGAACAGTTGTGATACCGGCATTCACTGCTGTTTTATAGGTTGAGTTGTAAATATATCTTAGAACGATTTTACCGACAAAAGTCCGAAGGAACCATGTAACTGTCTTAACCAGTAAGGGCGGAAAGTTGTTCATGGGCTTGCCGCCGCTGAAGAAATGGGCATGGGCATTGATGAGGCCGGGCATGACATAAAGACCTGTAAGGTCCACGGTCTTAATCGAATCAGCATTAAGATCTATACCTGGTATGGATGCAACCTGTGGCCCAACATACTCTAGGATACCTTTTTCATCAACTACAATGAGGCCATCTTGGATATCCCCCCCAATATTTTTATTACCATTAATGATTGTCATGTTCTTGTAAACTGTCTTATACATATGAATCCCCCCCCTATTGCCTTATTTTGTCTCTCTCTGATTTAGATTATAATGGACATTGAAGTTCATAACAAGGTCTGATACCATTAGGTTATCGGGTACATGAAAGGACGACGTAATGAGTGATCAATTATCCAAAGCATTTAGAAGTGAGTTAAAAGACCACATATTACCATTTTGGCGTAATTTGCAGGACACTGAATATGGTGGTTTCTACGGATTGGTCGATGCTGATTTGAAAATACACAAAGACGCCAACAAGACTAGCATAGGGACGGCGAGGCTTCTATGGAGTTTCTCCAGGGCTTATGGTTTGTTAGGCAACAAGGCGGATTTGGCAATGGCTAAGCATGCCTATACCTATATGATGGAAGCTCTTTTTGATAAAGTGAATGGCGGCTTTAATAGTGAGGTGAGTTACAAGAATAACCTTATATCAACAACCAAACACACGATCTTTCAAGCTTACGCCATCTATGGTATGAGTGAATATTTCAAAATATGTGAAGAAGCTGATGTGAAAAATAGTGCCATCCACCTATACCAACTTATGGAAGCCAAGTTATTTGATGAGGCCAGGGGGGGTACTTATACTGAAACTTCTGATGCCAAATGGCAGTCAAAGCCTATTGAGATTGGTAGGAAAGAGGGCATAGAATTTGACCAAACCGGTGTATGTTACCTACATATTCTGGAAGCTTATACCAACTTATATAGAATATGGCCAGATGAGGGTCTAAAAGACAAACTGGTATGGTTGTTAACTTTGTTTAGAGATAAGATTATTCAAAATGCCCATGGAAGTTTTGGCATATACTTTGACACTAAGTGGCAACTTGTGGCAGATGAATTCTGTTTTGGTAGAGATATTGAAGCAACATGGCTCATTGATGATGCAATGGCTGTTACAGGCTATGAAGATAAGGTTCTTACAGCACAGTTATTGACCATAGCGGACCATGTTTATGGCAAAGCTATCACGAAGATGGTGCCTTTTTCCTTGGATCTAGTGATGGTGTTATTGACAAAAACCTTTGGTGGTATGCTTACAATGAAGCAATCGTTGGCTTCTATAATACTTATAGTGCGACTGGTGATGAGAAATATCTAGAGGCAAGCACAGTCTTATGGGAAAAAGCTAAGGAGATATTTGTGGATAAGAGGGAAGGCAGTGAGTGGCATCCAGTCGTAGACGAACATGGCAAAGTCAATACCCTTGAACCTGTTGCCCATGGATGGAAAACACCTTACCATACAGGACGCATGTGTGTGGAGATGGTGGAACGACTCAAGACGTGAGATTAGTCAGATAAAATAATTATAAGTAGAGAGAATATTAGACAATCAAGAATTAAACATAAAGAGTAGAAGATAAAGAGTAAAAGATAAAGAGATAAGTAATGAGGCAGATAAATAGAGATATAACAGAGGAGGCCCAGTATGGATAATAAGGTAATGGATGTAAGTGGTAATGAAGAGGTTAAAGAAGAATTAAGAGCTTATGAAAGAATGAATGAAGTGGACAAGGAAAAAGTGGATGGTATCATAGGGGGGGATGTGGATATTCTAGATTCTACTGCAGTACTGCAGTTTGGGGGGGTACAGGCCCAGTCTAATATATCTTCTTTCTCCAATAAAATATTAAGTCAGGTGAGACCCAAGGACAGTGGTTATGTAGGCCAGGTCTTATCAGAACTTATGGTCAATGTTCGTGAAATGGAGATTGATGACCTAAATGGCAATAAAGGTTTTCTAGGCATATTTGGCGGTCTAAAGAAAAAAATCACAGAAGTTTATGTCACGTTATGAGAAGCTTAGTAGTCAGATTGATAAAGTCATTACTAATTTGGATAAGTCCAAGATGCAGCTCCTAAAAGACATTAGCATGGTGGATGAACTCTATGACAAAAACCTTGAATACCACAAGGAACTTGAGTATTATATTGTGGCTGGAGAGCTAAAGGTTCAGGAAATAAAAGACAAACTTATACCTGAGATGAAGCTAAAGCCAAAGCATCAGGCGACCCTATTGATGCACAGAAGGCCAATGATTATGCACAACTTTTGAACCGTTTTGAGAAGAAAGTCCATGATTTAAAGCTTAGCCGTATGATTTCTCTTCAAACAGGTCCTCAACTCAGACTGATTCAAAGCAGTGATCAGGTTTTGGTTGAGAAAATACAATCATCAATCTTAAACACTATTCCACTTTGGAAGAATCAGATAGTAATTGCAGTGTCACTAATGCGACAAGAAAAAGCTTTGAACCAGCAAAAAGAGGTGACCAAAACAACCAATGATCTACTCAGTAAGAACTCTGAACTACTTAAAGACAATACGGTTGAAGTGGCCAAAGAGTCTGAGCGTGGCATCGTTGAGATTGAGACCCTTAAGAAAGTGAATCAGGACCTTCTTGATACCATTGATGAGACTTTGCAGATTCAAAAAGAGGGTAGCATGAAAAGAGCCGAGGCAGAGAAGGAACTTAAGCAAATGGAACAGGATTTTAAGGATAAGCTGACTCAAAGGGAATAAATTATGACAAGAGAAAGAAAAAGACATAATTGGATAGTATTTGCTACAACACTGACTTACCTCATTATGGTACTGGTCAATGCACTAGCTAACATTATTCCTATTGGAGGTGTTGGGACAGGTCAGATTTCGGATAGGTATGGGAACTTATTTGCACCGGCGCCTATTACCTTCGCCATATGGGCCTTGATTTATTTTATGCTACTGGTTTATGTTCTTAGACAAATATTTAGCCTTAAGTCTTATAACCCAGCCATTGATGCCATTGGTGATAGAATTGCGGTGGTATTTTCAGTGTCCTCCATCGCCAATACATTATGGATACTGGCTTGGCACAATGACATCTTATGGCTTACCTTGTTATTAATGTTAGTTATGCTTGCCTGTCTTATACGTATTAATGAATTTGTCCTTAAGATGGAGCTAAACAGGGCCATGAAGGCCATGATTAAGTTGCCTTTTAACATTTATTTTGGTTGGATTACCATAGCAACCATAGCCAATGTAACCACCATGCTTGTCAAATATGAATGGAATGCCTTTGGCATGGCACCTGACTTTTGGACTGCGGTAATGATTACAGTTGGAACCATCATTGGTGTGCTGGGAGTGCTTAAGTATAAAGCTTGGGCTTACGGTTTGGTCTTTATTTGGGCTTACTATGGTATATACCTTAAGCATACTTCACCTACTGGATTTGAAGGTGCATATCCTATTGTGATAACTACATCTTTGACCATGATGGCGGTAGTTGGGATTGCGGTCATTGTGCTTTTGATAAAGCGTGGTGAAAAAGCTGCATAAATGTAAGAGTTTCATAGATATAAGCATTCAAGTATTAACTATTTAAATACAGCAACAATGTTTTGGCCTTCTTTTGGTAAGAAGGTCATTTCTATGTCTTCAGATATGAGTTCATGACCAGTTGAGGCTTGTTCATCATACCAACCTATGAAATTACTGCCTTTCCTTGGTATGGCTGTTAGGGTGATAGGTACTTGGTCAAAGTATTGGCCTTGATAGGGTTTTGCCCACAAAAGGGGGGGATGAAAGTTCTTCAGTGCTACATCTCCCTTTTCTATTTCATTGACATCAATAGTAAGCTTAACTGGGCTGCCTATATCATATTTATCTTCTAGCAATGACCACATGTAGTCAGTTCTTTCATTGGCAAAGCTATGAAGCCTTCCGACTTCGTCATACCATCCATCAAGAACATTATACCTTTGATTATGGGTCTTTATCTCGCTTTCTATTTGGCTGCTGTAGTCTGTTATTGTTTCATGGATTGCACCCTTAACCAATGTTGTGTTGAGGTAGTTGGCATAAGTGGTGACAAAACCATTTAGGAAATCTTTGTTCTTAATAAGATGTCTAAAGAGTATTGTGGACGCCGGTGGGTTTGGCCAATCAGGACCATTGGCCTCAGCTGCAAAAGAGAGACTGTCAAAGTGTACATTGTTGGCCATACCTTCATATATATGAAAGCCAAAATCTGTGTCGTATAACATATAACGCCAACGACCGTCATGACCATAAGCTATGGTGGTATCTTGGTTAACGTTGTCGTTATCTGCCATCTCTGTGGAGGCACTTTCTTTACGCCAGTAACGGATGTTGTTGCCTGGCCAGTCAGTATTGCCCAAGTAGGTCTGAGCTGTCATATAAATCATATAATTGTCAAGATCTATCCGCTTAGACACATAGTCATAATGTTCTTGGTTGATTAGTTGGTTGTCCACAATATAAGCCATTAACTGGTTATAATCTTGTGCAGCGTCTGGGTTTCCGACATCAGACGTGGTTGTATGCATTCCAGCATTAAACTCAACGATACTGATATCATCAGGTGAGAGGTCGTAGTGACTTGATAAGGTATAGTTGTCTACTGTTTCTCTAAGATTATGAATACCCCCCCAGTACTCCCCCCCGTTAAGAAAAACAACAGTGGCCCTATAAGCTTGGCTGTCAACATTGTGTAGCATTGGGGGGGCAGAGGTAAATAAGTCCTGCATCATGGCATCGCGAAATAAGGTGAACATCCAGTCATTACCTGAAGCCCTAATGAGGAAATTGGTATAAGATGTGATGGGCTTACCAGTACCAATGCCAATATGGTTGTCAAAGAGTGGGTAGTTTAGAGTCTCATTGCCATAAGAATCACGGTTAAAGACCCTTAAGCCTTTGTGGGGGGGATTGGCCCTTGACCAGGCACCATGGTTCGTATGCCCATATCTTGATTAAATAGTAGGTCCCCCCCTTCATTTGAGAAGAAGGTCATATTGACAGGTCGTTCCCACTCTATGCCTCTTTGATTGTAATTGGCAGGGGGGGTATCCCCCCCTTGTACATTGGACTTGTCTGTCATCTCAAAAACCTTACCAGATACATAGATGCCGCTTTCATAATCGAAGAAGTTGTCAGGGTCTGTCACTAATGAAATGACAGGTAGGTCAAATCGATTGAAGATATTTGAATCAGTGAAATAAGTTGCATTGACAATATCACTAACTCCATAACCTTCTTTGTATGCGATAGCTCTAATGACAAGCCCTTTTGTGCCTTTGGTAGATTGTGACCCCCCCCATTTTTGCCCGGGATTGATCATATAAGATGTGTCTGTAGAAGATGCATAGTCATTGGGATTCAACTTGTGGGATACAGTTAGAGGCCCTACGTAAAGAGTTGACTCTGGTGTTGGAAGACTGCCATCAAGTGTGTAGTAGACTTGGCTATCTTTGTCATGGTCAATCTTAAGTGGAAACTCAGATTGATAGAAACCGGATATATGTGATAAGTCAGGAAGTCTAGGTCGACTCTTTAAGTTGGATTTGTCAATGTAGTAGGGGGGGCTGTTTTCTTCCCCCCCAGGTGTAGGATAAGGAAACCAAATATATTGGTCAGTAGGTATATGATAACCATAGCTATAAGAGGGCGTGGCGCTTTCAGGCGCTAACTCGGAGAGGCTTGTTTCATCAGGGCTTGTCAATAAGACGGCTTCTTTACCAGCTTCAATAGCGAAGTTAGTGTGAATTTCTTTTTTTATTGCTTTTATTAAGGCCAGAAGCATAGACAAGCAATCTTTCTCCTGGGTCTAGGACTGTAGATTTAAATGTCCACTTGAAAGGCTTGGAAGGGTCATCTGATAAACCATAGCCAGCCAGATTAAGAGGGGGGGCTAAGCCATAATTTTCAAGCTCAATCCAGTCATAACTTCCACCATCAAGAGCATAGAAGGCATTTTGATTTGAAACCATTATTTCACTGATTCGAAGCTTTATGTGCTGGCCATCTCTGCTTTGTTCAAAAGGCACACCAAAATAAGCCACACCAATAATCAACATAAGTAAAGTTAATACCGTCAAATATTTTTTCATTGCTATCACCAGTTGTCCTTATATATTAGTTGTTAACTTCACCATTATAGGTTACAAGGTGTACAGTATGAATGGCTTCAATTGCCTCAAGGACATCAATCAAAGATGAGCCATCTCCCTTAAATTTCACCTCATAAATAATCTCTTGTTCATTGCCTAGTGTGTTTCGCATTCTTAGTCTATGCTTGGATGATTGGTCTTTGATATGCTGACCTATTTCACTATAGTCCATGTCTTTGCCTTTGATTATAAGAAGGTAAGCACTGTCATCAAAACGTTTCAAATGTACTAGAACCATAATGAGTGCGATAATCAGACTGCCCATAATTGCAATCTGATGAGAGCCAGTACCTGTTGCAAGACCAACTGCAATACCCCCCCAGAATAAGAAGCCGATGTCTTTGGGGGGGTCTTTGATGGCAGAACGAAAACGTATGATGGATAGGGCACCAACCATGCCTAAAGACAAGACAAGGTTTCCACTGATAATCATGATGACCATTGATGTAACCAAGGTGATGAGCATGATTGTGATATTGAAGCTACGTGAATAAAGAACCCCCCCTGAATAGGTCTTTTTGTAGGTCCAATAAACAAGTGAGGATAATATCAGTGTTACCAGCATATTGATGATAATCTGAGAGCTTGAGTAAGTGGTCATGGTCGTTTGTAGAATGTCACTTAGTTTGCTTGCAATCATTTGTGCCTCCTATAAATATCTGCCTATGCAGTATTTGCTGTATGAAGTGTTGGTTGTCGTAACAGTTGAGATAAGACTGGTGAGCCAATCGGGTAAAAAGTCGTTGAATTTGATTTCCAGAACAAAGAAAGGTTCTACGGATACTGGGGGGGTCATGATTAAATCAGGATCAAAAATATCGTAGAGATGTTGATTGATTCTTATGTTCTTGTCAAAGTTGATTCGTATGTTCTGAAAAGGATGCACATAAGCTTCTCGGTCATAATCAATAGTTATGACTGGCCGGTGGTAGCTACTGCTTAGAAGTCTAAAAAAAGACTGGGCAGACTGTGAGTTTCTCCTTTGCAAAAAATCATACTTGCCACTGAGCAAGTCCTTGTAGTCCTCTTTTGAAATGGTCAGTGTGTCTTTGATTAAGTAATCCCCCCCATCTTTTTCTTTGATTTCAAGTTTGACAAGATCTGACTTTGGATCATAAAGCCTTGCTCGGAGTTTTCGCCGATTTCTGATGCCAAGCATTTTGTCATAGTAGTTGTCGTTGGTTATGGTATCAAAGTAAACGCTTCTGACAAAGTAGTTGCCTAAATGGTCGCCATTAGCATCAGGGATTAAGACATCTTGAAGCATAGATTTTAGAATTGAATAGTTTAGATAAGAGATATAGTATTTCTTTTCGTGCCTTAGTACTTTGGTGTCTGTCATGATATCACCCCCCCCGCAATATGTTGGTTTAAGTATACGAGAAATCTTCTATCTTGACAAATATATGAATTGAGACTATAATGTGACTACAAGGTCACATGACCAGATGGTCACATTCCCAGATTTGGAGGTTTCACATGATAAAAGTTAAAAATTTATTCCATTCATACAGCAACGATAAGGATTATGCCGTTAAGGATATTAGTTTTGAGATTGGACAAGGGGGGGAGATATTTGGTTTCCTAGGCCCTAGTGGTGCCGGCAAGTCAACAACCCAGAAGATTCTTATTGGCTTACTAGACCACCAAGAAGGTGAGATTCTAGAAAACGGCCAACCAGTAGATTTTAAGGATAGGAAAAGACTGAACTCCGTTGGTGTTTCCTTTGAGATTGCCAATGTCTATAAGAAGTTAACTGGTCTTGAGAACTTAGAATTCCACGCTAAGATGTTTGAAGGTAAGACTCTTGACCCTATGACCTTACTTGAGATGGTTGGCCTTGGTGACGATGCTAAGAAGAAAGCTGGTGAATACTCTAAAGGCATGCTTCAAAGACTTGTCTTTGCAAGATCAATGATTAATGACCCAAAGGTTTGGTTCCTTGATGAACCGACATCGGGTCTTGATCCAACCACAGCTAGCAAGATCAAACAAGTGATCAAAGATAAGAAAAAAAGAAGGTGTTACAGTCTTCTTAACAACACACAATATGTTCACAGCGGATGAGTTGTGTGACAGAGTAGCCTTCCTAAACGATGGAGAGATTGTTGCCCTTGATACGCCAAGGAATCTGAAGTTACAACATGGACAGAAGTTGGCTTCAGTTGAATATGAGAAAGACGGACAAATAATGAAAGAAACCCTTTCCATGAATGAAGAGGATTCGGTGGAGAAATTATATAAGATTATGAAAGATGGTCACGTGGATACCATACACTCACAAGAAGCAACCCTAGAGCAAATATTTATTAAACTAACAGGCAGGGGGGGGCTAGACGAATGATGAGACTAAGGACACTGGTCAAAAAAGATATATTGCTAACGTCTAAGAATTACTTCTTCTATGTGACAGTGTTTTTTTGCAATTCTTATGATTGTTGTGATTAACTACGTTATTCCAGAAGATGTCTCTGTAGAGCCAAAGACTTTCGTTGTTTTTGATTATGATGCACCTGTAGATATTATTGATGTTTACGAAGATCAAGGTGCCATTATTCTTGAAACTACTGAGGCCATGGATCTTTCTTTAAGAGAGAACCTTCAATCCATTGGTATGATTTTTAGAGATGGGACCACAGTCGAATACCGTTTGCAAGGTCATGAGAACCAGCGCTACAAAGAATTCTTAGAACTTAACACAAGATTTATGTTCGAGGAGTATTACGGCCAAGTTGATGTTGAAGTCACATCACTTAAAGATTTTTCTCAAGTCGAAGATGTGCCTTTTAACAAACTATTATTGCCACTGTTTCATGTGATGGAGCCTGCATTACTTGGTATGTTCCTAATTGCTTCTATGATATTTCTTGAGAAGGAAGAAGGCACTATTACAGTTTATGCAACAACTCCGTCAAGCATTAATAATTTTATCTTATCAAAGACCATAGTTCTTGTATTGTTTGGCTTATTCTCATTGGTCTTAACCACATTGCTGGTGGCAGGTTTTAGCGCCAACTATTTCCAGCTCATTATACTGACTATTATATGCAGTTTCATGGGTTCTGCACTTGGTTTGTTGTTGGCAAGCTTCTTTGATAACATTGCCTCTGCAATGATGTGGATTATAGGGGGGGCATCGCTATTATTTAGTATGCCTTTTGTAGCCTATTTTTCACCAAGCTTCGCACCCCCCCTTTGGATGAAGGCACTTCCAACATATTATATGCTATTTGCCTATAAGGAAGCTGTATTTCCAACGGGTAACCCAGACATCGTTTATACAACTATGGGACTTTGTCTTGTGATTGGTGTGGTGGCCTATGGATTGTCCCTAGTCAAATATACAAAGTCATTTAAATCATTATAGGAGAAGAAAAGGAGGACACTTATGAAACGCATATTTAGCATTGTTGTAAGAGATTTTAAGAGCAGCATTAGAGATTTTATGATTATATACATCATCGTTGCCCCCCCTATTCTTATTGCCTATCTGATTGCTGGTTTTGTACCAAAGACTGAGACCGCTTCGGTTAAGATTGGTGTAGACGCAACTATTAACAATGAAGTCAGAGAGACCCTCAGTGAATACTTGGCTGTTGAGTTATTCAGTTCAAGAGACACACTTGAGGCGCGTGTTAATGGCATAGATGATTATATTGGTTTATCCACAACATCAGACGGTGTCTATGAGATTGTCAAAGAAGGCAATGAGATGGATGACACCACAGAGTTGATTCGCAACCTACTTAGGAAAGATGTTTCCGAAAAAAATGGCCAAGTAAATCCCATTGCCACAGTAGAATTTTCCAGTATTGGTGTTAAAGAATCACCGGTAGCATTATTGGACTTGTCACAATGGCGGTTATGGCCTTGGTTCTAGGTGGTATGATTATTAGCTTGAATATCATAGAGGAAAAAGAGGCTATGACCTTTGCAGCCCTTAATTCAACACCCCCCCTTAGTCGAATAGAGTTTATCACTGGTAAGAGTTTGGCTGGTTCTATCATAGCAGTTCTTCAGATTGTGGCCATATTCTTTATCTTTGGCTACAGCCATGTGAATTTCTTACAGGTATTATTTATAGCCATTGTGGGCTTATCAGTTGTCATAATTATGGGCTTTGTCCTTGGCCTTGTCAGTCCAAACCAGATGGCGGCTGCGGCAAATATGAAGGTCTTGTTCCTGCCAATATCTATTACCATTATTGGTGCAGTCATGTTGCCTAGCAGCAAACATTTTCTTCTATGGTGGTCACCATTCTACTGGGTATATGATGGTATGACCAAGATTATTAATGACTCTGCCACCTGGGGGGGTGGACTCTTAATAGATGCTCTTGGTGTGACAGTTATAACGGTTATTGTTTACTTAATGTTCCGTAAGAAGATTAGTCAGAACTTGCAGCGTGTGTAATCTTATTGCTGATCACTAATAATCTGCTTAAACTGACTTCTGAATTTCTTAGGTGTCATACCTTTGAAGCCTTTGAACTGCTCTATGAAGTAACTACTAGTTGAGAAGCCAACATCTAGGCAATGTCTGTAATTCTATCATCGGTTGTTGCAATCATATGCTCAGCTTTTGAGACACGTACTAGGTTGACATAGTCACTGAAGTTTCGGTTCATAGATTTTTTTTGAAAAACCGTGAGAAATAGCTGTAACTCATATTACAAAGTTTTGCCATATCATTCACACTAATTGGCTCAGCGTAATGAGCATCCACATAGTCAAAGACAGATTCAAGTCGATCTAGGGTGTTTTTATTTAAACCACTAGAAATGTTCAAATCAAGACCCTTGTTATGCCAGAATCGCAGAATCCATAAAAACATCTCACCTAAGGAAGTACGGATTGCAAGTTCGAAGCCGTACTTCTTTTTTTTGGTGTTCATCCAGTATTTGCTTAACCAGTCGGTCAATCTCTGTGCCTTGGATTTCAGACTTGGTAAAGACCTTCTGGTGTGTCGAGGTCTTCATTGTAAAAGGCAGGACATATTTTGCCTCAAAAATAGTTTGTGTTGTGGTATAAAGTAGCTCAGGATTAAAGCGGATAACTATGTAATGATTGATGCCTGGATTAAGAGATTTCACATAATGGACTTCCATAGAGTTGATGATTACCATATCTCCAGCTTCAAAATTATGACCAACACCATCAAGTACAATGTAGTATCTTCCCTCAGTACAATACAATATTTCAATGTATTCATGGTAGTGGGCATCAACAGCTAACTGCTCACCAAGGGAAATCTGACTATGTGCTTCAAAAGGGTAAGTGACACCATCTTCACTAGCAGTTGTTAGTTGATAACGAACATTCATTGACAGCCTCCTCAATATACAAATGACAAATTTCTGATATTTTTTTTATGAATTCATTATATTACAATTCCATAGGTTTTACTATACTCAATTTAGGAACAGCGTTTATGAAGCGTTGAAATAAAACAATACTACCGACGGGGGGGTTCGGTATAAAGAATAAAGGAGAATGGGTTTATGAAAAAAAAGTAAAAGTTGGAATTATTGGCTGTGGCGGAATCGCTAACAACAAGCATTTGCCTTCACTTGAAGAAGTTGACATGGTTGAAGTGGTGGCATTTTGTGATATTGACGAGGCATTGGCAAAAGAGACCGCAAGTAAGTATGGTACAAAAGGTGCTAAAGTATTTACAGATTATGAAGAACTCTTAAAAGAAGACCTGACAGCAGTTCATGTCTGTACACCTAACAGCTCTCATAGTGAAATATCGATAGCTGCAATGAAGGCTGACAAACATGTCTTATGTGAGAAACCAATGGCAAAAACAGCAGCTGGTGCAAGAGCGATGGTGGAAGCGGCCAAATCAACAGGGAAAATCTTAACCATTGGTTACCAGAACAGGTACAGACCAGATAGCGACTATTTGAACAAGGCATGTCGACGAGGTGATTTGGGTGATATTTATTATGCTAAAGCCCATGCTATCCGTAGAAGAGCAGTGCCAACATGGGGGGGCGTATTCCTTGATGAAGAAGCCCAAGGTGGTGGACCACTTATTGATATTGGAACTCATGCCTTAGATTTGACTTTATGGATGATGGACAATTACAAAGTCAAGTCAGTAAAAGGTAGTGTATACCGTAAGCTAGCTGACCAGTCAGAAACTGGTAATGCATGGGGGGGGACTGGGATCCAAAAGAGTATACAGTGGAAGATTCAGCATTTGCTTTTATCACTATGGAAGATGGTGCAACTGTTGTTCTTGAATCCAGTTGGGCCCTTAATACATTAGATGTTGGTGAAGCGAAGACTTCCTTATGTGGTACAAAAGCTGGAGCGGATATGAATGATGGTCTGAGAATCAACTCGGTGGATTTTGACAGACAAAATGTTCTTAAGCCAGCCCTTGATGCCGGCGGTGTAGCATTCTACGATGGTGCTGTTGATAAGCCACAAGTAATGGAGGCCAAGACCTTCTATAATGCCATTCTAAATGGTGGTGAATTGGTTGTAAAACCGGAGCAAGCCTTAGTTGTAACAGAAATACTTGAAGCGGTTTATGAATCGGCTAAAACAGGGAAGACCATTGAATTCTAGAAGGACAGTTATAGTAAAGAGACAATAAAGTGGAGGTAACATAATGAGCCGTATATATGCACAGATGTATTCTGTTAGAAATGATAATGAAAAAGACTTTCGAGCTGCTTTAAAAAGAATTGCCCAGCTTGGTTATGACGGTGTAGAATTTGCCGGATATTATGGAGAAGATGCTAAGGAACTTAGGGCCTACATGGATGAATTTGGGCTTGAGACTATTTCAGCCCATGTTGGCTTTGACCTACTAAGAGCAGACCTTGAAGGAGAAATTAACTATCTTAAGACATTAGGTGCCAGATATATAGTTTGCCCACATACACAGGCAATTGATGTACATACAGCAAGGGAAATTGGGCGAGAGTTAAAGTCTATTGCCAAGGCTTGTATGGATGCAGGAATGCCGCTGCTCTATCATAATCATGCTCATGAACTTAAGATGGACGGGGGGGATATATACCCTCTAGAAGTTTTGTTTGAAGAGGCGCCAGACATGTTGCAACAACCAGATATTTTTTTGGGTTCAACATGCGGGGGGGATAAACCCGATGATGTATTTGGAGCAGTACAAGGACCGAATTAAGATTGTTCACTTGAAGCAAATAGAGAACATGGATAGCAAGAAAAATGTGGATGCATCAAGTGGAATAATCGATTTGAAGCTTGCCATGAAAGCAACACCAGATGCACTGCACATCTACGAACAAGAAAAATCAGATACAGATGTAATGACCGATATGGGTCGCTCACTTGAATTTTTGAAAGGATAAACTATTATGAAATTATGTGTATTAACGGTGCCATACAGCGCACTATCATTAGAAGAAACATTTAAGAAACTCAGTGCAATGGGTGTCCAAGCCGTAGAACTTGGTGCAGGCGGTTATCCAGGTAATGCTCATTTAAATGCGCCAGAACTATTAGCAGATGAGGGTAAGATAGCAGAAGTTAAAGCGCTATCTAAAGAGTATAATATTGAGATTGCAGCCATCGCCTGTCACGGTAATCCAATCCATCCGGATAAAGAAACTGCAGAGACTTTCCACAATCAGTTTGTTGATTCGATTCTCTTGGCTGAGAAACTAGGCATAGATACCATTGTTGGTTTCTCGGGTTGTCCTGGAGACTGGGATGGTGCTAAGTTACCTAACTGGGTAACTTGTTCTTGGCCAGAAGGTTTTGGTAAAGTTCTTGACTATCAATGGAACGACGTTTTGATTCCTTATTGGAAAAAGACCACAGCTTTTGCTAAGGAACATGGTGTTACAAAGATTGCACTTGAGATGCACCCAGCTTTTGTGTTTATAACCCAGCCACATTGCTTAGACTTAGAGAAGAAGTTGGCGATGTAATTGGTGCTAACTTTGACCCAAGCCACTTGTTCTGGCAAGGCATTAACCCAACCAGCGCAATCAAAGCTCTAAAAGGGGGGGCCATCTATCACTTCCATGCTAAAGACACTAAGATTGACGAACGTAATACAGGCGTTAATGGTGTTCTTGATACAGGCCACTATGGAGATCTTAGTAACCGCTCATGGTTGTTTAGAACCGTTGGTTATGGCCATGACAAGGAAGTATGGAATGACATGATTAGCATGCTTAAGATGGTTGGTTATGATGGTGCCATTAGTATTGAACATGAAGACGCATTAATGTCTATTGATGAAGGTCTCACCAAGGCGGTTGAGTTCCTAAAAGACGTCATTATTTTTGAAAGTCCTGCTGATATGTGGTGGGCTTAAGGAAAGGGATTACACAATGTTAAAAATGGGAATTATTGGCTTTGGTGGGATGGCCTCTTACCATGCCAAACAATTACAAGACTACAAGAAAGTTAAAGTTGTTGGTATCTATGATGTTGATCCTGAGCGTATGGCTTATGGTAAGGAATGTGGTTACAAACTATATGAATCAAAGGAAGCCTTATTAGCCGACAAGAAGCTTGATATAGTTCTAATTGCAACAACCAATGAAGTACATAAGGAATTGGTTATTGAAGCCATGGAGGCAGGCAAACATGTTATTTGTGAAAAGCCGGTTACCATGAACTCTGATGAACTGAAAGAAATCATGGCTATAGAAGAAGCGACAGGCAGATTTTCACCATTAATCAGAACAGAAGAACCAACAAGGACTTTGTTCTAATGAAGAACAAAGTAGAAGAAGGTCTCCTTGGCGATGTTTATGTTATTGAGTCACGTGTTGAAGGATCAAGAGGCATGCCAAAAGGATGGCGTACCATCAAGGAACTTGGTGGTGGTATGATGCTTGACTGGGGGGGAGTCCACCTCATTGACCAGCTTATGCACATGGTTAAAGAAAAAGTCACCAATGTTTATTGTAAAATGTACTCTATAGAGTATTCAGAAGTGGATGATAATTTTAGGTTGACCATGACCATGGAAAGTGGAAAAACTATCCATATAGAGGTTTCAACCAACAATTACATTACCCACCCAAGGTGGTACGTTCTTGGAACTGAAGGGACACTTCAGATAGACGATTGGAATTGTGATGGCCAGATAACTCGCTGCGTTGATAAAGACGCCGTTTGGGAAGATGAGATTGTTTACACCAAAGCTGGTCCAACCAAGACTATGGCGCCAAGACGTAAGGAGTCAACTGAAACATTGACCTTATCAGAGCCTATGGATGTAACAGACAGCTTAACAGTGGTCTATGACCAACTGGTAGATGCCATCAAAGGAAAAGCGTCACTGACCATTACCTCAGAACAAGCCATGCGTGTTATGAAAGTTATGGAAGCGGCTTTTGAATCTTATGATTCTGGCCAGGCTATTGCAGTGAGTATTTAGATAGTTAAGTTCTTAGAAGGCCTCTTTTGGAGGCCTTTTTTTTGCATGCGCTTTCTAAAAACGGATAAAATGAGGGTTAAAACAGCTTTACAGACCCTCAAATTGGGGGGGGTATAA
>JDSG01000121.1_pt1 | contig 21862 bp, 41 predicted proteins | sample 199341 | NCBI WGS metagenome assembly JDSG01 (sample SAMN02584197, study PRJNA231836) | bioreactor metagenome | isolation source: continuous culture bioreactor short generation time transfer1 day 52 after... | place: Germany: Bremen | reverse complement strand
GTAAAAATTGCAATGGAGCATAAACTACCAGTTGATTTATCGCAAATCATTGATGCTTTAGCTTCTAACTATAAAGGATTAGATAAAACTCAACTAGTTGAATTTTTCAATGAAAGACTATTTAAGATATTTGATGTAAATCCATCTGTTCTAAAAGCTGTTTTAGGTTCAGGTGAAACTGATGTTTATCAAATCTCTAAAAACTATGTGCTTTAAACCCAGTAGTTTTAAGTGATAACTTTAAAGAGTACTCTGCAACATTTAAAAGAGTAGCAAATATTATCAAAGATATTGATGTAGATTCTGTATTAGTTGTAAATAAAGAGTTATTAGAAGATAAAGCAGAAAAAGAGCTTTTCTCAGAATACTCAAATGTAACTTCAAAAACATATTCGTCTTATGATGAAGAACTAGAATCATTATTTGCACTTAAACCACAGCTTGATAACTTCTTTGATAATGTATTTGTAAACCATGAAGATGAAACAATAAAAAAAATAGAAAAAAAATCTTATAGGACTTGTATATCAAGCATTTAGAAAAATAGCTGATATCAAAGAAATTACTATATAAATTTAAAGTAGGGCATTTGTCCTACTTTCTTCACAATTACTACTCTTTTTTAAACTAATATTTTGTAGAATCTTAAATAAATTTATTAAGGAATACAAATGAAATCAATTATAACTATAACAACATTATTAATATCACTATTTGTACTTAGTGGTTGTGCTACTTGGAAAGGTGTAAAACAAGACTCATCTGAGGCTTGGGAAGCAACAAAAGATGGAACAACAAAAGCTTATGGTAAAACTAAAAAAAGCAATACATGAAGCTACTTCAGATTAATTAGGAGAAAGATTGAAAAAACAAATTATAGTTGCAGCAGCATTAATATCAATAGTTACACTTATAAGTGGTTGTGAAGAGAAACAAAATAAAATCAACAGATATCTTCAAAATTGGACAGGTGTAGATGGTGTAATTGAAGTATATTCAGGAGAAAAGCTTATAAAAAGGTTTATGAAGATAGATAAGCTTTCTACAGCTGTAGCAACAGAAGGTATCAGTCTCGTGCTTATAGATATGGATACGGGTATTTAGATGTAAATCAAAACTTTAAAGTTGATGAAGATGAAAGAAAAGTATATTTTGAAGTTTCAGATTTTTCAACATATATATTTTTTGAAAATCCTACAACAAGAAAGAAATAGTTTTTGAACAAAAATGAAATAGAATAATAAAGAGTTTGATTTTTAAAAGGGAATATTATTTTCAAATTTATAAAATGGTTCTATTTCATTTTTATTTTCGCAAAATGGTGCTCACTCACGGAGTCGAACCGCGGACCTATTGATTACAAATCAATTGCTCTAGCCAACTGAGCTAAGCAAGCATTAAAAAAATCCTCATCTAGTGATTTAAAATTTTTGCTATCAGAAGAAGGGATAAGTTAAAAAAAACGATGTCTGTCACCATCCGACGATTTCGGATTTGTAATGGTGTCAAGAGAGAGACTTGAACTCTCGACCTCCGGCTTATGAGACCAGCGCTCTAGCCAGCTGAGCTACCTTGACATAAGACATCGATAATTTGAATTGGTTGCGGAAGCTGGATTTGAACCAACGACCTTCGGGTTATGAGCCCGACGAGCTACCGGACTGCTCTATTCCGCGAACTACTTAAAAGCACTATATAGTGGATGGGGGGGTAGTAGGATTCGAACCTACGAATATCGGCACCAAAAGCCGAGGCCTTACCACTTGGCGATACCCCCCCAATCATTTAAGTGCCGAAATTATAGTAAAAAAATGTTTTTATTGTCAAGGGTTTTTAGAAGAAATTTGAAAATTTCTGCTATAATACTGAAAATATAAATTAAAGAAATAAAAAGAAATAAATATGAACGCAATACAAAGAGTAAAAGAAGCAATTGAAGAGATTCAAAAAGGTAATATGGTAATTATGCTTGATGATGAAGATAGAGAAAATGAGGGTGATTTAGTTTATGCAGCACCCTTAAGTACTTCAGAAAAAGTTAATTTTATGGCAACACATGCGAAAGGTTTAATTTGCGTATCTGTAACAAAAGAAACAGCAAATAGACTTGATTTAAATCCTATGGTTAGTTCAAATACATCTTCATATGAAACTGCTTTTACAGTGTCTGTAGATGCAGCAGATGCTACAACAGGAATTAGTGCAGGAGAAAGAGATGATACAATCAAAATTTTAGCTAATCCTATTTCTAATGCAGTAGAATTAGTTAGGCCAGGACACATCTTCCCTTTAATTGCCAAAGATGGTGGAGTTTTAGTTAGAACAGGACATACAGAAGGTTCTGTTGATTTATGTAAACTTGCAGGACTAAATGGCGAAGCTGTTATTTGTGAAATCATGAAAGAAGATGGAACAATGGCTAGGCGTGATGATTTAGATATTTTTGCTCAAAAACATAATTTAAAACAGATTTACATATCTGATTTAGTTGAGTACAGATTATCTCATGAAAAACTAGTTGATGAAGTTTCAAGTATAAATGGCAAATTTTTTAATACTGATGTAATTAAAAAAGAGTTTAAGGATCATTTAGGACACATTCATACTGTAATTCAATTTGGTGAAGAAAATGATTTAACTCATGTAAAGTTTCATACAGTTATTCCTGATATAAAACTATTTTTAAATGATGAAAAACTTCAATCAATGTTAAAAACTATAAACTTCTTACAGGCTAAAGATGGTTTATTAATATTTTTAAATGAAGACATGGCACATAAAGAATCTCAAAAAGATTATGGAATTGGTGCTCAAATTTTAAATTCATTAAATGTTAAAAAAAATTAAACTTATGACAAGTGGAGGTAAACACTCTTTTGTTGGATTAAATGGATTTGGATTAGAAATTGTTGAGGAAATTCAAATAGAGTGTTAAAAATATAAATAAGGGAATAGGGTATCACCTATTCTTTTTTTATTTTAGATAAAAAAAAGGGAGTAGAAAATTATCTACTCCCTTTTTTATTGATTATATATATTTATTATAATCTTGGACCTGCTAAAGTAAAGTCATAATCACTCTCTAAAGTTAAGTATTTACTAGAATAATTTTCAATATACATTCCAGCTAACTTAATAGCAGTTTCATCATAAGACTCTTTATCTTCCCATGTATTTCTAGGATTTAATACAGCCGTATCTACACCATTTAATGTTTTAGGAATTTGTAAATTAAAAATTGGCAATTCTTCAAATTCAGAATTTTCAATTGAACCATCCAAAATACTATTGATACAAGCTCTTGTATTTTTAATACTCATTCTTGTACCTATACCATAAGGACCTCCAGTCCATCCTGTATTTACTAGATATACATTTACATTATGCTTATCAATTTTATCACCTAATAAAGATGCATAAACAGTTGGATTTAAAGGAAGAAAAGCCTCTCCAAAACAAGATGAGAAAGTAGCTACTGGTTCAGTAATACCTCTTTCTGTACCTGCAACTTTTGCAGTATATCCACTTAAAAAGTAATACATAGCTTGTTTTTTTACTTAGTCTTAGCTACAGGAGGCAATACACCAAAAGCATCAGCACATAAGAAAATAATATTAGATGGGTGACCACCTTTCATATCAGGTGTATGATTTGGAATATGATCCAATGGATAAGAAACTCTAGTATTTTCAGTTTTACTTCCATCAGTATAATCTACAACACCATTCTCATCTGCAACAACATTTTCAAGGATTGCACCTTTTTTAATTGCATTAAAAATATCTGGTTCAGAATTACCATCTAAGTTGATAACTTTTGCGTAGCATCCACCTTCAAAGTTAAATACTCCTTCATCATCCCAACCATGTTCATCATCACCAATTAATCTTCTATTTGGATCTGTAGATAGTGTAGTTTTTCCTGTTCCTGAAAGACCAAAGAATAGTGCAGTGTCACCTTTTTCTCCAATATTTGCAGAACAATGCATTGGTAGTTTACCTTCTAAAGGTAACCAATAGTTCATCATAGAGAAAACACCTTTTTTTTCATCTCACCAGCATACCAAGTACCACCAATAAGAGCTTTGTTCTCTTCTACATTAAATACAACAAATACTTCTGAGTTCAAGCCATGACTCGCATAAGCCATATCTACTGTTTTACATGAGTTATAAACAGTAAACTCTGGTTCAAAGTTTTCTAAGTCTTCTGAAGGAGGAATAATAAACATATTTTGAACAAAGTGAGCTTGCCATGCGATTTCAGTAATAAATCTAACTGATTTTCTACTATCTAATGAAGCACCACAATAAAGATCAGTAACATATAAATCTTTTCCACTTAATTGTTTTTAGAAGTTACTTCTAAATCTTCATAAACCTCTTTTGAAACTTTAAAGTTAATATCACCCCCCCATGCGATATATTTATTTGAAGGATCTTGATTTACGAAAAACTTATCTCTTGGACTTCTACCAGTGAAAATACCAGTATCTATCATAAGAGCACCAGTTGATGAGATTTTTGCTCCCTCATTTTCAACTGCATGCTTTCTTAAAGTATCTATATCTAAGTTTCTATATATATTACCTACATTTTCTAGGCCAAGTGAGTCTTTGATTTCAGACATTTTTATTTTTTCCTAATAATTTATTTAAAATATTGACAATAATACACCAGCAGCAACGGCGGAACCGATAACACCAGCAACATTTGGACCCATCGCATGCATTAATAATACATTTGATTTGTCATATTCTTGTCCAACTTTACTAACAACTCTCGCTGCCATTGGAACTGCTGAAACTCCAGCTGCACCAATAAGTGGATTCATTTTAGCATCTTCTGATGCAAATTTATTCATGATTTTTGCCATAATTACACCAGCAGCAGTACCTGCAGCAAATGCAATAAGACCGATAACCATAATTCCTAATGTATCAACTACAAGGAACTTATCAGCTGCTAATTTAGAACCAACTCCTAGTCCTAAGAAAATAGTAACTATATTGATAAGTGAATTTTGCATTGTATCTGAAAGTCTCTCAACAGCACCTGATTGTTTAAAGAAATTCCCTAAACAAAATGCACCAATAAGTGGCGTTGACTCAGGTAAAAATAAAATTGCTAAGAAAAGAATAACAATTGGTAACAATAAGTTTTCTAATTTATTAACTTTTCTAAGTTTTGGCATTTTAATTTTTCTCTCTGCTTCAGTTGTTAAAGCCTTCATAATTGGAGGTTGAATAACTGGAACAAGAGCCATATAAGAGTATGCAGCAACGGCAATCGCACCTAACAATTCAGGAGCAAGTCTATTTGCAATAAAGATTGATGTAGGTCCATCAGCTCCACCAATAATTGAAATTGCTGATGCAGATTGTAAATCAAATCCAATTGCAACAGCTCCAACTAGTGAACCGAAAATACCAAATTGTGCGGCAGCACCTAAAATAGCAGATTTAGGATTAGCTAATAATGGTGTAAAGTCAGTCATAGCTCCAACACCCATAAAAATAAGTAGAGGGAAGAAACCATTTGCAATACCCATATTATAGATAATACCTAACATTCCTGCTTCTCCACCTATTTCTGCAAGTGGGATATTGGCTAAAATACCACCAAATGCAATAGGCATTAAAAGTAGAGGTTCAAATCCTTTTGCAATTGCTAAGTAAAATAGTACTAAACACACTGCAAACATAATTAATCTACCCCCCCATGTTTGCTCAAAGTGAGTCATAGGTCTTGCATCTTCTTTATGTGCTTCAGCTGTCATAATATTATCTCTTGGATTTGTAAAAGCATAAATACCTGTTGTATGGTAAAAAGACTTTAATAATTGGCCTAAAGATTTTGATTCGTATTCATGTTTAACTTCTTCTGCAGGAACATTGTTATTAGAACCTCCTGCAAAAGCATTTACACTAAACATTGCAAAAAATATAATTAGCATAGATGCTATTAATTTTTTATTCATTAATTATTCTCCGAAATATTTACAATTATTAGCTAATAGAAGCTAATGCTTGACCTTCTTCAACAGCATCACCAGTATTAGCTAAGATAGCTGAAACTGTACCTGAACAAGGTGCCTCAACATCAATTTCCATTTTCATTGCTTCTAAAATTGCAACAACGTCACCTTTTTCAACTTTGTCACCAACTTTAACTAACATTTTCCAAACATTACCAGCAACAGTAGCAGGAACTTCAGCTCCGCCAGCAGGGGGGGCACTTGAAGTTACAGCTGGTGCTGCATCTGTTACAGGTGAAACTTGAATATCTGCATTACCTTCTGCAATACTTACATTAAACTTTTGACCATCTACAACTACCGTGTAGTTTCCAGTTGAGTTACTCATACCTTTATTTTCTCCTAGATTACATTCTTTATCATTATCACAAACTTTATCATCAACTTTTCTTACATTTAAAGGTCCATCACCTTTTAAGAAAGAGATACCTTTTTCATCACAAGCTGCAGCAATGAAAATATTTTCTTCAGTTGTTTCGATACCTTCTTCTTTTAGTCTACCTTCCCAGTAAGCCATAGTTTTCTTTTCATCTCTATCAGCAATATCTAATGGATTTTCAGAAGTAGGATCAAGTTTAAGCTTTTCAGCTGCAAGTTTAACAATCTCTGCATCTGGCTCAACAGGTGTTTTACCAAAGTACCCAAGAACCATTCTTCCATATCCTGGAGCAATTTGTTTCCATGGTCCAAACATAACGTTTGCATAAGCTTGTTGCCAATAAAATTGAGAAACTGGAGTTACTGAAGTACCGTAACCACCTTTTTCAACAACTTCTCTCATTGCTTTAATTACTTCTGGAAATTTATCTAAAGTTCCATTATCTCTCATCATTTGAGTATTAGCAGTTAATGCTCCACCTGGCATTGGTGAGAAAGGAATTAAAGGAGATACTTGCGTAGCCTCTGGTGGCATAAAGTAATCTTTTAATTGATGTTTTAAAGTCTCTTGATATTTTAAAACTTTTTCAATTTCTAATCCACCAAGATCATAATTCATTCCCTTAACAGCATGCATCATAGTTAAGATATCTGGTTGAGAAGTACCACCAGATACTGGATCTGCTGCTAAATCAATACCATCAGCGCCAGCATCTAATGCAGCTAAATAACATGCAACAGAAACTCCCGCAGTTTCATGTGTATGTAATCTAATATGAGTATTTTCACCAACAAGTTTTCTTGCCATTTTTATAGTATCAAATACTTTTTGAGGTGAAGATGTTCCTGAAGCATCTTTAAAACAAATAGAATCATGTGGAACACCACTATCAAGAATTTGTCTTAAAGTTTTTTTTCATAAAAAGCAACATCATGTGCACCTTCACACCCTGGAGGTAAATCCATAAGTGTAACAACAACTTCATGGTTTAAACCATATTTTTTTATACATTCAGCAGAATATTCTAAATTTTGTACATCATTTAAAGCATCAAAGTTTCTAACAGTTGTAACACCATGTTTAGCAAACATTTTTGCATGCATTTCTACAAGTTCCCTAGAACCTGTATCTAACATAACTGTGTTAATTCCTCTTGCAAGCGTTTGTAAGTTTGCATCTGGACCTACGATTTCTCTAAATCTGTCCATCATCTCAAAAGCATTTTCTTGTAAGTAGAAGAATAAAGATTGAAATCTTGCTCCTCCTCCAAATTCAAAATGCGTTATACCAGCATCTTTCGCAGCTTCTACAGCTGGAAAGAAGTCATCCATTAAAACTCTACCTCCAAAGACAGATTGAAATCCATCTCTAAATGTAGTATCCATGACATCAATATATTTCTTAGCCATATAAATTAACCTTTTAGATTTTTGTGATGTTGAACAGCAGCTACGATAGCAGCTATCTTTGCAGTGTTGTTTGAAGCATTAGCTTTTACTTTTGTTGGTTCAGCTTTTTTTTCAGGAAAATATTTTCCTACAAGTTTTGCCTGAAATTTCAGAGCATAAACCATTACAGTTAAGAATGTAATAACAATTCCCATTCCAAGAACCATAAAAGTGAATGCTTCCATAATTAAGTTAGTTTCCATATTACTCCCCCCCGTGGTTACCATCGTGTAATTAGTAATCTAATTTTATAGAAACTTTGCTTTAGTAAAATTTATAACATATGTTCTTTTAGTACAAATTTTAGAATTTGCTTTTTTTTATTACTATTTATAATATTTTAGTGCCAAATTCTAATAGAAAATCATCAACTTTATTCAAGAACTTAATTACATTACTTGTTGCTTTTTCAATTTTTACTGACATTTTATATCCTTTTTGTAATAAATATTCCAAATTCTATATAAATTTTACAAAAGACTTGAAAAATATTGCATTTTGTAATATAATTATAAAAAAGGAGTTAAAATGTTAATTGTTAGTGAAATAATAGAAAAACTCAAAGATATATTAAGTAAAGATGGAAAAGATGGTAAGGTATTTGATAAAGATGTAGCCACTGCATTAGATTTAAGCCAAGTTAATTTTGCAACAATGAAGAATAGAGGTAAAATTCCTTTTTCTAATATATTAGACTTTTGTGCAAAGAAAAAGATATCTATAAACTGGTTACTATACAATCAAAACCCTGGATCACTTGTAGACTCAACTGATAAATACTGGATAAGATACTATCCAGAGGTAAATGTTAGTGCTGGAGGTGGTGCATATGAGAACGATGATGATTTTGAAAGTTTAGAAGTTCCTCCATATTTTATAAATATGCTTGGAGGAAAGGAAAATTTAAAAAAATGTTGATGCAATTAATGTAGTAGGGGGGGACTCAATGGAACCAACACTTAATAGTGACAATATCATTTTCATAGATAAAACAAAAGTTGATGTAGCAAGAGATGGTATTTATGCATTTACTACTATTCATGGATTATTTGTAAAAAGAATACAAAGAAGAGTAGATGGAAAACTTGATGTTATTTCTGATAATAAAGACTATCCAATTCAAATTTTAGATAAAAGCGAAGTAACTATAGTTGGTAAAGTTGTTAGCTCTTTTGGAATGATTTATTAAATCAAACTAGGTGTATTTTGTTCTTTTGAAATTTGTTCATATAGTTCATCGTAAGTAATTCCTATAAAGTATACTGCGTTGAACTGAACTTTTTTTTAAATAGTTTTTTTTAATTCTTCTAATGAATTAATAAAAGTATAATCAATATTTCTATTATCATCAATATCTTTTGTTGTTATATAAAGTACTTTTGCATATTTATATTTATTTTCTAAATATTTAACTTCTTTAAGTACTAAATCTTCATTTTCTTGAGCAATTAAAAATTTATCAGATCTTCCAAAATCTACATGATTAATTAGTTTATCTACAAATATTGGTTTAAGATTATAAAATTTTTTTTAATTTATTTAAATCCGCATCAAAACCTAAAAAAAGTAAAAACATCTAAAAATTCAGTAACATACAGACTTGAAATTTTTAATTTTGAAAAATATCTATCTTGATAAGAAAAAGTTGTTTCAAAAATAGAGTGTTCAATTAAGTTGTTTATTTCGTACTCTTTTGTATTAAAATCAAAATTTACAGGATAGATATCATCTAGAATTTTTTTTGATTTGAACATATTAAAGTATCATTCTCTTCCAAGTCATCAATGATTTTAAAAAATTTAGAAATATTATTAGGTACTAATTTTATATTTGTATGAACTGTCTGTTTTCTTAATATATTAAATAATTCATAAGAGACATCATTACAATAAAATGCAGTTAATCTTAGATTTGATAAAAGATATCTTATTAATCTAATCATTGTTTCTTCTATTGAGTTAACTTTAACCCAAGCTATTTCACTATCTATTAAATCAATATCCTTATCAACTACAAGTGCAAAAGCACCATTTGTAATAGCTAATTCTATATCTTCACTATTTTGAACAATAAATAAGTCTCCCTCTTTTACTTTTCTGGGATTAGTTTTGATTGAATAAATAAAAGATATAGATGGTTGATTTAATAATCTTCCATCTATAATATCTAAGATTGATGATATTTGCACTAGCTTATTTTTGTCCCTGACTTTTTAGGTCTTTCAGGTCTTATTAAAGATAAACCATTTTCATCACGTGCCGCCATAAGCATACCTTCACTAAGCATACCCATTAATTTTGCAGGTTTTAAGTTTGCTACAACACATGCTTGTGTACCAACTAAATCCGTAGCATTATAGAATTCTTTTATTCCAGCTAAGATTTGTCTATTTTTTTTCTTCGCCTACATCAACTTGTAGTTTTAAAAGTTTTTTTAGATTTAGGAACTTCCTCTGCTTCTACAATTGTTCCAATTTTTAAAGTTGTTTCAAAAAAAACTGGTCAATAGTAATCAAATTATCTGGCTCTTCATCTCTTACTTCTTTTTTCTTTTCAGTTTTTTTCTCTGCTTCTGCTTTTGAGACATCAGTTGGTGCAGCTTGTTCTAAAAGAATCTCTTCTATTCTTGGAAATAATTGTTCAACTTTTGTAATAGTCGTATCAGCTAATAGCTCTTTATCTTTTAAAAGTTTATTATAGTTCTCTGTTGATATTTCTAATCCAATTGATTGAGCAATTTTTGCAATTTTTTTTCTGGCATAACTGAATCTAAAAGTAATGAAACTCTAGCCATGATATTAGTAATTAAAGCAACTAAAGCCATAGCTTCATCGGTTTTTCCTTCTTTCATCTTTGCCCAAGGCTCATAATCACCAATCGCTTTATTTGCAATAGTTAATACTTTCCAAATATCTTCAAGATATCTATTAATTTGCATTTTATATAAATATTCTTCTACATTTTCTAAAATAGCTTCTACTTCTTCAAGTTCTTTTTTATGGAATTTTTCAACATCTTTTGAAGTAACTTTAAAATCAAAGTATTTACCAGACATTCCAGAAATTCTATTTAATAAATTACCTAAGTCATTTCCTAAATCAGAGTTGATTCTATCCATTAATGCTTTTTGAGAAAAATCACCATCTTGTCCAAAAGGAACTTCTCTTAACATAAAATATCTAAAGGCATCTAAACCGTATGCATCTGCAACTTCTTTAGGATTAACTACATTTCCTTTTGATTTAGACATTTTCTCACCATCTCTTGTCCACCAACCATGTGCAGCTATATGCTTTGGTAAAGGTAAGTCTAAAGACATTAAGAACGCTGGCCAATAAATAGCATGAAATCTTAAAATATCTTTTCCAACTAGGTGAGATGTTGCAGGCCAAAACTCCATATTTTTTTTCATCATTACCATATCCTAGCGCAGTAACATAGTTCATTAAGGCATCTACCAAACATACATAACATGTTTTGGTTCATTTAGTGATTCAGGAAGTTTAACTCCCCCCCAATCAAAGATGTTCTTGAAATAGATAAATCTCTTAACCCACCTTTTACAAAATTAACAATTTCATTCTTTTTTGCTCTTGGTAAAATACAGTCTTCATTTTGCTCATACCACTCAATTAGTTTATCTTCATATTTTGATAATTTAAAAAAAGAAACTCTCTTCTTTTACAATATTTGTAGGCTTTCCACAATCTGGACAGAATTGTTCATCAATTAACTGTTTTTCAGTAAAAAATGTCTCACATGATACACAATAATAACCTTCATATTCACCTTTGTATATATCACCTTTGTTATACATTGTTTCAAAAGCTTTTTGTACACCAATTTTGTGTTCATTGTCTGTTGTTCTGATAAACTTGTCATAAGTAATATCAAAATCATCCCAAAGTGTTTTAAATTTACCAGATACTTCATCCGCATACTCTTGAGCTGTTCGACCTCTTGCTTCTGCACTTTGAGCAATTTTTTTGACCATGTTCATCAGTACCTGTTAAGAAAAATGTTTTAGAACCAGTTAATCTAGAATATCTCGCTAACATATCTGCTATAATTGTTGTATATGCATGACCGATGTGTGCCACATCATTTACATAATAAATTGGAGTAGTTATATAAACATTTTTACAAGTTTGTTCCATCTTTTACCTCTATATATTGTTAATTAAAATTCAAATCCACCGCCAGAGCCTTTATTCATCGACTCATAAACAGCTATTACGTATTTCTTTCTTAGTTCGCAATCAAAAAAAATTGATCACAAGGAGTACATGACTCAAGTTTTTTTTAAAAATTGACACTCTTGCAACTCTTTTTGCTTAGCCTCAAGTTTTAAATCCCATTCATCAAGCACAATTTCTTCTTTTTTATCCATGATTTTTATATGCTTCTAAAACTCTTTTAATCTCTTTTGTAGAACCAAAGAAACAAGGTGTTGTATCATGAATATGTGTAGTTTCAACTTCTAGAGCTCTTTTATATCCATCAATTGAACCACCACCTGCAAATTCATAGGTTAATGCAAAAGGGAATACTTCAAAAAGTTGTCTTAATTTACCTTTTGGTTTATCAGTAGTTCCAGGATATGAAAATAGTCCACCACCTTTTAATAAAATCTGGTGTAAATCAGGAACCATACCACCTGAATATCTAAGATAATAACCATCTTTAAACATATCATTTACTAGTTCTCTATGATGATTTGGCCAATTCATTTGAGTTGAACCAGTTGCATTTAAAATACCTGATTCAGATAATTTAATATCTTTTACATAATTAAATTTACCATCAAAAAGTCTGTACATTTTAACACAGTTGTCCATAGCAACTACCATTTCAACTCTTGGTCCAAATACAACATAAACTGATGCAACTATATTTTGTGCATTAAATTCATTTTTGTATATACCATAAATAGAACCAACTGATAAATTTACATCAACTAGTGATGAACCATCAAGAGGGTCATATGCAATTAGATATTCTCCATCTTCATTTAATGGTACTATTGAATCTTGTTCTTCACTTACAATCTCTTTAATTGATGGTACTGTTGCGAAGATTTTTTCAATAACAATATCACTTGCAATATCAAGTTTTAATTGTGTATCTCCCGTAGAGTTTTCATTTTCACTTTTACCTGTATCACCTAAGTCTATAATTTTTTTTAATTTCAATACTAGCTTTTTCTATTGATTCAATAATTTCTTTCATTAAACTCTCTTTGCATTTTTCTCAATCCATAAAATAACTTCTTCAGGATTATTCAAATCTAATTTATCAATATCTGATGGTATTTCATCAGCATTGATTGTTTCATCATGTGCGATAGCATCAGTTACTGGAAAATATGCTTCATCTAATCTTTCTCTAAAAATAGAAATTCTAGGTAAAGGTAAAGTTTTTAATCCTTCAACAAGTAAATAATCAAAGTCACCAAATAGTTCAATCATCTCATCAATTGTTGATGTACTTTGCTTAAACATTGTAGTTCTAGTTGGACTCACTACTGCTACATCTGCACCTGTTTGAGTAAACTTGTCACTATCTTTTCCTGGCTTATCAAAACGAGCTTTGTCCTTTGGATCGTGCTTTACAATACAAACTTTATTCCCTGCATCTTGTAAAATATTAGAAACCTTTACAACTAATGTAGTCTTACCACTATTTGAAGGACCACTAAATGCCACAGCTAATTTTTTTATAATTCTTATTCATGGGCAAGATTTTATCCAAATGATGGTTAAAGTATCTTTAGTGTAAAATGCCATTTAATAATTATTTGGAGAGTTTTTTTAATGAATAAATTTTATCTACTTTTATTACCATTAGTTATAGCTGGATGCAGTAGTAAAGAGACTTCGGCTTTAAAGTTTTTTTTGAGAAAGACCCACAAAGTGCAAATGCAATACAATATACACAAAAAGGTGATATAACATATAAGAATGAAATTCATACAATGTTATTTGCAACATATTTAAATAATAGTAATAAAAAAATATGAATCTAAGAAACTAAATAGCTTTTTAGTTGGTGTACACTTAGCAAATAGAAATAACCATGACTTTAAAGAAAAAGGTTATACTTTAACATTAAACGGGAAAGAACCTGTATCAATAAAAGATATTAACACAGATTCAGATCTTGTTAAATCAATTCCATTAAAAAATTCATGGGGGGGAAAATACTATTTAATTCAATTTGAAAATGAAGAAAAAAATTAAAAATCTTAATTTATCTCTTTTGCATCCTGAGTTTGGGCAGGTTTTGTTAAAGTTTCAAAAATAGAGGATAAAGTAACTTTATCCTTTTTGTTATCTTCTAATAAGTTTTGATATAAATAAAAATACGTAATAAATTCTTTTAATTTTTCATTCTCATTTAGATATTCAAGAATAAAAAAAAGAGTTATAATCTGTTATATCAAAATTTGAAATCTCTTTTATTTTATTTAATGAATCGTTTTTATTTTGGTATAAAAGATACGTTAATATCGGGTTAGTTGAGATTTTTTTTCTAAACTATTTATATGAATATTTGTATATTTTATATTTATTTCTTCATTAAATTGATTAAATATATTATACTCTTCATCTATATTTTCAGATATTGTTTTTACAAAATTACTATTTAATTGTGTAATGCCAATTTTAAAATCATAAGAGATTTTATTTACATTAAAAGTTGAATTAACTTTTGCAATAGAATAGAGTAATGCAACTCTATTTGCATCATAATTTTTCAACTGATTATCAAAAATATTAAATCTTTGTAAAAAAAATTAAAATCTTTAATTTTATTTTCTAAAATCTCATTTGCCAATAAAGAGTAGAAGTTAATATTAGTACTAGATAAAAGAGTATTTAAATAACTATTATCTAATGTAATTAAATATTTCCAAAAAAATTATTTTATTTTTTTGAAATAATACTATCATTTTTATTTAAAGCATTATTTAAATAGTATAATGATTTTTTTAAAATCACCATATTTAAGTGTATTTAATCCTAATAAGAAAGAAGAATTAGAGTTTAAATTTGTATCATCAATATCTAATAGAGATTTATTCAGTTTATCTAATTTATTATTTTTTTAAAGTTATCTCAAGAAACTTTTCAAACTGGTTTATATCTTTTTCTATCTTAGCAAAAGTTCTTTTGGGAAGTTTATAATTAAAATATTTTTCTCTAAAAGAGTCTGAAACATTTAAATATATGTCAAAAAAATAAATCTTTTTTTTGAATTATTAGTTTTGTAAAAGGAATAGAAGAAGATATTATTTTTAATTTTTTTTAGTAAGTTCAGGATACTTATTAGAAAGTTTTTGCATAATAAGTTCTATATCAATTGAAGACAATTGTGATGCTTCATTTATAGATAAACCAATAGAGATACAATCAGCATATGAATCTATTAACTCATTAGTATCCATAGTCATACATTGAGCTACAGCTAGAGTTTCATCATCCTAAACTTTTTAGCAAAATTAAAAAACAGGGTATTATTCATATTATCTATTAAAGAAAGTGTAGAAAAAGCTTCTTCAGGAGAAATATCTTTTTTTAAGATATTCGTTTATATAAAAATCTCTTTTAAGACCTTTTTGTAGTGTTTTTAAATAGTTTATATCTAAACTAAACTCTTTTTTACTATCAACTACTACTTCTTCCGCATTGATAATTAATATTAAAGAAAAAAGAAATAGTAGTTTCTTCATATTACATTCCTAAAAATAGTCTACCTAGAAATGTCTCTAAAAAGATAAGTACAAAGATAACAATTAATGGAGCTAAGTCCATACCACCGAATACAGTAGGAATAAATCTTCTAACTAAAGCATATGCTGGTTCAGTTAATCTATAAAGCATCTGTACAATTGGATTGTAAGGGTCTGGATTAACCCAAGAAAGTAGGGCAGAAATAATAATAACCCATTTATATAAAGACACAACAGCTATAATAACTGTAAATATTGAGCCAAAAAGTGCATCTATCATTTTATAATCTCCCCCCCTAAATAGTTTTTAATTAGTGCATAGATATCCATGATATCTGGTCCAGTATCATTTCCTGTTAAAATATATCTCAGTGGTTTAGTTAATTTTTCATCTTTTAAACCAGTTTTTTCTGTAATATAAATTTTTAAATCATCAAATTTATCAAAATATGGAGCCTCTTGCATGCATAATTTTAATTCAACAAATTCTTCCTCAAAACCAATACAAGTTGATTTAGGAGTAAAAATAGAAGCAACTTTTGATTTAAGATCTTTAATTGTATTTACTTCTTCTAAGAACAACTTTCCTAATTTTCCAATATCACTATCTGCAAAACCTAAAATCTTTGAAAGTCTCATATCATCAATTATTTCAAGATGTTTTTTTATTAATTAATTTTAATTCGTTTATATCAAAGTTTACTTTATCTTTTGATACATTTTTAATATCAAACCACTCAATTGCTTCTTCTAATGTAAAGATTTCATTTGGTGTTTTATTTCCTAGTATTACTAAATAATTGGCAATAGCACTTGGTAAGAAACCTTCCTCTATAAGCTCTTTTATAGAATTAATATCATCACTTAAAACATTTGGTATATGAATATAATTGATTTCTTTAGGATAATTTAAAGCATCTCTTACATGCATTTGTCTAGGTGTATTTATAAGGTGTTCTTCACTTCTAATTACTGTTGAGATATTTGATATCATATCATCAACTGCACAAGCATAGTTATATGTAGGAGTTTTTTCATGTGTTAAAATATTAAAGGCATCTACCTCATATGGCGCATACTCATAATCACCTTTTAAAGTATCAGTAAATTTAATACTAGCTTCTGTTTTTTTTAACTCTTACTGTAAAAGGAGCATTACAGTTTAATACAGTTTCATCAGATAATGTTTCACAAAAACCATCATATGAAAATACTTTTCCTTTTTCTTTTGCTTTTTCTTCAAGCTCTTTTAACTTCTCATCTCCACAAAAACATGCAAAAGCTTTTTTTCTGAGACATTAATTGCATTGCTAATTTTTGATGATACTTCAAGTTTTCACTTTGATAAACTACATTTGTATAATCAATAGAAAATAGACTTAAAATTTCTAAAATTTCTTTATCTTTTCCTTCTATATTTCTTTCTTTATCAGTATCATCAACTCTTATTAGAAGAGGTTCATTTAATTGTTTTGATAATATATAATTAAAAATAGCAACTCTAAGGTTGCTTAAATCCATATCTTTTGTAGGACTTAGGGCAAATCTTAACAAATTATTTCCTTACTATTGAAAATGATAATTTTTTTTATCTCTTTATGAGATTTTATATAATTGTTTAAATCATCTAATTTGAGATTCTCTATTCTTTTTAAATCTTCAGACGCATAGTTTTGCTCTAAACCTCTATAATAAAGAGTAAAGGCTCTATTTAATCTTTGACTTAAAGTCTCAGTTCTAAGTGGCTCACTACCAAGTAAGAATTTTTTTTAGCTGATTCTAATTCATCTGCAGTTACACCATCTTTAACAAAGTCTTTTATTAATGTTTCTACTAAATTTTTTTGCCTCATCTGCACTTTCAAGTTTAGTTTGTAAATATCCAGTAAAAAAATGAATGCGATTTATTTACCGATACATACCCATATGCTGAATACGCAAGTCCTCTTTTAACTCTTATTTCTTCCATAAGTCTAGAACCAAAACCACTTCCACCTAAAATAAACGATGCTACTTTAGCCATATATGCATCTTTATCTTTTACGTTCACATTAAATGGACTTCCAAAGTAAATATACGCTTGTTGAGTCTCTTTTATTACTGTTTTAGTCTCTTCTTTATTAGAAACATCAATTTCTTTTAACTTATTAATACTATTAGTGTCTAGATCTTTAACTACATTTTCTAATTTTGAAATAATTTCATCATATTTAAAGTCTCCCCCCCCAACAACTATAATTAAGTTGTTTAAATCTAAAGCCTTAGAAATAAACTCTTTAACATTATTTAATTCAATTTTAGAAATTGAATCAATTGTTCCAGATGATGGATTTTCTAAAGCAGTTCCTTTAAATAAAAGTTTTTTTTAAGTTTTTACTAGCAATATAATCAAAATCATTCTCTTTTCTTTTTAAAGAACCTATATTAATTGTCTTAATTTTATTTAATGTATCTTCGTCATAATTTGGGTCTTTAAGTAACTCTTTTAAATATTTTAAAGCCTTTTTATGTACTTCTTTAATAGAAGAAAGTTCAATAACAAAAGTTTCAAAACCAGTTGATACATGTAAAGATATTGCGTTATTTTCTAACTTTTGTGCAAATTTTGTACTCCCAAGTTTTTTAGTACCTTCATTAAGTAATTTTGCAGATATAGACGCTAAACCATTATGTTTCCCATCTTGCATATACCCACTATTTTTAAAAACCAATTGTAAATTAAGTATAGGAAGATTTTTGTCTTGTTCAAAAATAACAGGAACATCAACTCCCTTAATATTAACATGCTTTATTGAAGCAGCCATTATAATTCCTTGTAAACATAAAAATATTGTAATTGTTTTAAATAATATATTATTCATAAAGGTTTAAAACCTCTCTAAAATCTCATATGCGGTGTTTCTTTTTGCAGGTTTTTCCCCCCCTACATCTCGAATAAGTTGTATCATTTCATCTTGATTCATACAATTCGTTGCACCTGCCGCAGCTACTACATTTTCTTCCATCATAGTAGAACCAAGATCATTAGCACCAAACTTAAGCGCCATTTGACCAATATAACTTCCTTGTGTTACCCAAGAACTTTGAATATTTGGAAAATTGTCAAGGTAAATTCTTGAAACAGCAAGTAATCTTAAGTATCTATTTGAAGATTGAGGTTTTAAATCAGGTATTTCTTCTTTTAATTTTGTATTTGCACTTTGAAAAGACCACATAATAAAAGCTCTAAAACCACTTGTTTCATCTTGCAATCTTCTTATTTTATCCCAATGTTCAATAATTTCTTCATCAGTTTCAACTGTACCAAACATCATTGTTGCAGTTGTTTTCATACCAATAGAGTGTGCTAGTTTATGAATTTCAATCCACTCATCAGCATCAATTTTCTTTGGAGCAATTATATCTCTAACTCTGTCAGATAAAATTTCAGCACCAGCACCAGGAATTGAACTTAAGCCCTTTGCTTGTAATCTTTTTAAAACTTCAAGTTTAGATATTTTAGATATTTTAGCAATATATGAAATTTCTATTGCAGAAAATGAGTGTAATGTGATTTGAGGAAATTTTGTATGAATATGTTCAACCAAATCTTCATAATAATCAATTTTTAAATTAGGATGAACTCCTCCTTGCATAAGTATTTGAGTTCCACCAATAGCAAGAAGTTCTTCAATTTTTTTTGATCTATTTCATCATATGATAAAACATATGAATCTTCATCTTTTTTATGCCTATAAAATGCACAAAACTTACAATCTACCCAACAAACATTTGTATAGTTAATATTTCTATCAACTACAAATGTTGTAATTTTTTTAGGATGTAGTTGTTCTTTTTTCTTACTAGCTAAACTACCAAGCTCAATTAAAGAAGCATTTTTAATTAAATCTAATGCTTCTTCGTTAGTAATTCTTCTATTTACTATATCAATTTTTTTTAGTCATTAGAATGTTTGTCCTAAAGAGAATTCAAAGCTAGATGTATCATCACCTTTTTCATCATCAAGAGGGTGTGCAAAAATTAGTTGTAATGGTCCAAATGGTGATATCCATTCAAATAAAGCACCAGTACTTGATCTTTTAATATCAGAAAGGTTATCTTTACCAATCATTCCGTAATCATAGAATAATCCCCCCCATCTCATCTTTGCATCTTCAATTAAAGGTATACTAAACTCTATAGAAGTAGAAGCCATATTTTTATATGGTTCTTCAACTACACCATCATCTCTATTTGGTCCAAATGCATATGATTTATAACCTCTAAGAGATTTAGTACCACCTAGATATAAAGAGTCACCTTGATTAATTTGTCCATTATCAACTAAGAATTTTGCTTGTGCTTTATATCTTAATACCCAATCTAAATCAAATTTATCCTCTAAAGAGTAAAAATATTTAAAATATGATGAACTCTTAAGATATTTTGAATCTCCACCAAGTCCAGCAAATTCTAATGAAGTTCCTGTTCTAAAACCTTCTGTTGGGAAATAGTGGTCGTTTGTATTATCAAAGTTAATATATGGAGTAATAGAACTTGTCACATACTCTACGTCTTCATAATATTTTTTTATTCGGATCTTTTACAAAATCATCTTCGTAATCATATCCCTCTTTAATAAAGTCAAGTCTATATCTAGCACCTGCTTTTAAGTTTCTAATAATTTCTCTTCCTAAACCAACTGAGAAACCTTTTACTTTTTTATCTAAGTCATATACATCATTGTTATTAATTTCAGTTTTTCTACTATGAATATCAATATCACCATGAAATTTACTATCTCTAATAGCTGGATTACTAAGTCTTATAGATAAATCTGATTTTCTTTTTGAAAGGTCAGTAGATATAGATAGTCCTAAACCTGAACCAAATACATTTTTTTTCATTAATAGCAGCATTAATCATAAATCCATCATATGAACCATATCCACCACCAAGAATAATATTTCCTGTTGGAGCTTCTTTAACTTTTACAATTAAATCCATTTTATCTGCAGAGATTCTTTTTTTGCTCTAAAGTAACATTTTCAAAGAAACCACTTCTTCTTAACTTATTAATTGAGTCATTATAATCAGTTAAATTAAACTCATCACCTGGAGCTAAAAATACATTTCTTCTAATAACTCTATCAAGTGTTCTTGTATTTCCTGAAATTTTAACATCTCTAATAGATACTTTATCTCCTGGAATTACATTAAAGATTACATCAGCAGTTCCATTTTTTTCATCTTTTTTAATATCATATCTAACTTGTGTAAATGCGTAACCTAAATCAGCAACTAATGTTTTAATATAGTCCGCATCTTTTCTTAGTTTTTTGATATTAAAAACCTTATCTTTTTTAAGTTTTAATTCTGGATAAATATCTTTAGGATCAATAATCTCTGAGTTAAGATAGATTGTAATTGTATTTGTATTGTATTGAATACCTTCATTAATATAAAAGTCTAAATCAGCTTGGTTTGAAGCAAAATCAACTTCCAAGAATGGATTTTCAACATTTGCATCTAAGAAACCATGTTCTAAATAAAGTTCTCTAATTCTTTTTCCATCATATTGTAGTTGTTCTGCATTTAACTCACCATCATTTTGAGTAATAAACCACGAAGCAAACTCTTCTTCATTGTTAACTGTTACATTATCAAAATCATCTTCATCTAAATTCTCTGCTCCAAAATAGTTAACTTTTTTTAATAACTATTTCATCACCTTTATTTACATTAAATATTACAGATACAGAGTTTTCATTAATATTTTCAATATCAACTTCGACAACAGAATTGATATATCCTGCTCTTTCTAAATCTTTTAAAAGTTCTTCTTTTGCTTTTTTTTAACTTTTTTTTGTCGAGTATAAGTTACCTCTAGTAATTCCAATTTGTTTTTTAAGTATCTCTATATCGTCTTTTCTACTTTTATAACCAACAATATCTACATTTGCGATTGATGGTTTCTCTTTAAAAATAAATTGTAATTTTCCATTTGTAGAAGAAACTTTAATATCATTAAAATAGTTAAACCTATAAAACTCTTTTATTGCACTATTAATTTTGTCAATATCTAGTTCATCACCAACTTTCATTCCTAATGTGTCATTTGCTATAGGAGTAGAAATTTTACTTAAATTTACATACTCAATTGATGTGATTTGTTCAGCTTGTAGCATTGATGCTAAAGCAATTGATAATAAGATACTTTTATTTTTCACAGTAATCCTTATACTTATTATTTTAAAGCTAGAATATATCTAAATAAACTTTATAGCATGA
>JDSG01000120.1_pt1 | contig 21897 bp, 34 predicted proteins | sample 199341 | NCBI WGS metagenome assembly JDSG01 (sample SAMN02584197, study PRJNA231836) | bioreactor metagenome | isolation source: continuous culture bioreactor short generation time transfer1 day 52 after... | place: Germany: Bremen | reverse complement strand
TAATTGAAACCTCCAAGAACATATTTCACATTATTATCTATGGCGTATTGATATAGCGCCGAAATAAATGCATGATCTTGAGGAACATCTTGATTCGCTACATTTGATTTAAGATATGCTGATTGAAGTTCCTTCATTTCCTCCCAATTAATAACATGTGTATACAAATCAATTTTAAGCTTTCTACAAATATTTTCAATATTCTTTACTGCAAGCTCTGAGTTCCAACCACCGTCCACGTGAATGGCAAGCATACGTAATCCTACTTTTTTTCCCCCCCAATATGCTAGATATGAACTGTCTATGCCGCCGCTCAACCCAATAATACAATCATAATTCTTATTCTTGCATTCTTTTTTTTATTCCCTCAACAATACTATTAAGCTCTTTCTCCCCCCCTTCTTCATTGGGGGGGTGCCACTGAGGTTTAATTATTGTCTCAAATCTTTGACAATGTGAACAGCTGCCACAATCATCAAATGTAATCTCTTCATCAGATGTATCCATAATACACGTGTTGCAAATTCTATATTCTCTACTCATTTTATCCTTGTATACTAAATATATAGTAATTATATATCTGTATACTCTCCTTTCTTAATTCCTGATTTATATTAATTCCTTTATAATATATTTGATAAACGTTGTGGAGTATTTCATGTTTTACCTACAGCTTGACTGTTTAATGGAGGGTATACCCACAACTACTATTCTTAGGATTAATTAGCTGGTTAACGCTTGACGTTTTATTTACAAGGTAATCCGAATCTTAGTTTGTGGTCAAACAATGTTTAAATATATTTTAGGAGGTCTACCATGCTTTTTATTGGTATTGACGTTGCTTCAAAAAAAACATGATGTAATAATTATTTCTGAACACGGTGAGGTTCTCACCGATGCTTTTACTATTGAGAACTCTATTGGTGGATTTAAAAAAACTCCACATGGAAATCTCTTCCCATATGGAGCCGGGTGATTGCATCCATATAGGGCTTGAAGAAACCGGCATTTACTCCGGTAACATCCGTGATTTTCTATGCTCTCTTGATTTCAACGTGTATATGATTAATCCAATTCTCACCCACCACAGTAGAATGGCATATTCACTTAGAAACACTAAAACTGATAAACTTGATTGCTTAGCAATCTGTAGATATATCATGCATAATTACACGCATCTCAAACCCTATATATCTACACTATACACAACTTCTGAACTTAAGTCACTCTCTAGATTAAGACTTGATAAACTTAAACTTATGTCTAAGTCTAAAATGGAGTTTACAAGACTTCTTCAGATTATATTCCCTGAGTTTGCCAAACACTTCAAACAACATTCTTTATGGGCTGTCGACTTATTTTCACATTATCCAACACCGCAGAAGATTGCTCGGATGCACACTGAATCTCTTGTGAAAATCATCAGAATCAAAGGTGATCGACAAAGTGCTGCTGCGCTCATAAAGACTTTAGCTAAATCAACCATTGGTAATTGTTCTTTATCCAACGAACTTCTTATTAATTCAGTTCTTGAAGACATCAAGCACTTCAAGAAGCAGATAGATACCATCGACCAGCACCTTGAACAACTCATGGATGGGTTTGAATTCTTAACTTCAATTCCAGGTGTTGGTAACATAGTTGGTGCAACAATTCTTGGTGAAATTGGTGATATACATCGATTTCAAACACCTGCCCAACTTTTAGCTTTTGCAGGCCTAGATCCATCCATTTATGAATCAGGCGATTTCAAATCTAACAAGTGTCGTATATCTAAACGTGGTTCCAAATACCTTAGAACTGCCATATTCACCGCCACACGAGTTGCTTGTGTTGGAAAGACCAGAGACAATCAATTTCGTCGCAAATATGATCGGAAAAGGATTGAAGGTAAGCACCACAATTCTGCTGTTTGCAATGTCGCTAAGAACATGATTAACACTGTATTTGCTATTATGAAAACCGAAGAAACTTTTTGTTATCTGCTTTAATAACTGCAACACTCTGGTATCCGATACCTTTGTTTGCTATGCATTTTTTTTACTTACAAAAACTTTTGACTATTTTAATGATTTATCTTGACTTTTGTATAGCTGGCTCCATTGATTATCTGTTAATATTTTAATTTCTGTTCTTGGCAATAAAATCTTTTATGGCATCACTGATTGACTTTATATCTTGATCCTCCAAATATGGATGCATCGGTAATGACAGAACTTTTTCACATAATTCATCCGTCACTCGATTTTCATCTCCTACTAGTAGATTTGAAAAAGCTTCCTGTTTCCTCATTGGTTTGTGATAGTATATCATCGTCGGTATGCCTCTGCTGCTTAAATAGGATTTTAGTTGATTTCTTTCATGACTACTATTAAGTTTTATTGTATATTGAGCATAAGATGATATATAGCCTTCTGGAATGAACGGGATTTCGACTGTACCTTTAAGATATTCGTTATACTTATTACCTATTTCAATAACATCACTTAATTCATGATTGATAAAAGCTGACAGCTTTACATTCAGTATAGCCGCTTGAATCGTATCTAATCTCGAATTTATACCAATTCTAATGTTGTCATATTTACTATCACCTTTTCCATGTACCCTAATAGAAAGAATGGTTTTTGCCAATTCATCATCGTTTGTAAATACTGCACCACCATCGCCATAACACCCAAGAGGCTTTGCAGGGAAGAATGAAGTTGTTGAAGCATCTCCAAAACTACAAGCCTTCTCGCCCATGACACTACCTCCGAATCCTTGTGCACCATCTTCCAAAACAAGAAGACCATATTTATTTGCAATTCGCTGTATTTCTTCATAATTTGCTGGTAAACCAAAAAGGTCAACTGGAATTATAACTTTTGGATTTAAATTTCCATTATCTATTATTCTAGAAATCTCCATTTCCAGTTTTTTAGTATCAAGATTATATGTATCTCTATTTACGTCAACGAACACTGGTGTAGCGCCACAGAATGAAACTATTTCGGCTGTTGAGAAGAAAGTAAAATCAGGTACAAACACTGCATCTCCTTCTCCTATATTCCACGCCATCATAAGTAGCGAAAGTGCATCTGTTCCATTCGCACACGAAATACAGTGTTTTACTCCTATGTATTTAGCTAATCTTTTCTCCAGAGTTATAACTTCTTCACCATTGATGAAGTTTGCATTTGACAGTACTTCTTGGATGCCAGCATCAATCTGCATTTTGTATTTCTGGTATTGTACTTTCAAATCTCTGAACTCCATTACTCTCTCCTATTCCCTTACACAATTGGCATTCTGACTAAGTTTACCATCGGTCAACACATATGTTCTTTGGCATTTTTCACATATAAGTTTATCATTTATAAGAGAACCACATTCACAAACCCAACCCATATGTCGTGCTGGTAATCCTGCTACCAACGAATAATCTTCAACGTCCCTTGTCACAACTGCACCTGCTGCAATCATTGACCATGTTCCAATAGTATTCCCACATACAATAGTTGCATTTGCACCTATTGAAGCGCCTGTTTTCACAAGCGTCTTCTTAAACTCGCCGACGCCTTTAGGGTATTTACTTCTTGGAGTTAAATCATTTGTAAATACCATTGATGGGCCACAAAACACATAATCCTCTATACAAATCCCTTCATAAACTGAGACATTATTCTGTATTTTAACATTGTTACCTATACATACATTATTTGATATATTGACATTCTGACCTAGAATGCATTGTTTACCAATTTCAACACCACTCTGAATATGACAAAAATGCCAAATCTTTGTATCCACTCCAATTCTTACATCATTATCAACATAGCTACTCTCATGTACAAAATATTTCATCTATCAAACCTACCTTCAAAATGTAGCGTTTCACAATCGTTTAGAGGCAATTTGACACTAACACCTTCAGCAGCAGATTTGTAAATCGCTAGCACAACTTCCAATGCTCTTCTTCCATCTTCAGCAGAAATATATGGCTCTCGGTCATTTACTATTGAATCAGCAACATCTTTATACAGTGGTATATGACCAAATCCATAGATATTTGGAGGATTCTCATGAAACTCTGATTTAACTTCATCTGCATTGTCAAGGAGGTCTGAAAAACGCCATTCCTCAATAATATTAACAGAATGACCACCTGCTTTCACAGTGCCTTTTTCACCAAAAAGATATATTGTTTCCTCAAGATTTACTGGGTAGACATTGGTTGTACCTTCAACAATGCCATACCCACCATTTTTAAACTTGAGTAATGCAAGTCCCATATCCTCTGCTTCAATGTAATCGTGCTTCAACTTATCTGTCATGCCAATAACCTCAGTAACTTCATTACCCATGAGCCATCTTAATAAATCGATATTGTGAATACATTGATTCATTAATGCACCACCATCCTGCGCCCATGTCCCCCCCCGCCATTTTGCTCGTGAATAATATTCATAGTCCCTACTCCACCGCACGTGAGCTGTACCATGAAATAAGCGTCCAAATCTCTTCAACTCAACTGCTTCTCTAATCTTTTGAATCGATTTGTTAAATCTATTCTGATGGCATGCGCAAATCTTAAGATTCTTTTCTTTTGCATTTGCGATTATCTGATCTGCATCTTTTAGAGATAAAGCAATTGGTTTTTCAATAATAAGGTTACAGTCATATTCAATGCATTTTATAGCAATCTCCGCATGTTTACCGCTTTCAGTAGCTATTGCAACCAACTCAGGTTTTTCAGCAATCAGCATTTCCTCATAATCTGTGTAGAGCTTAGTTGAATTTGGTAAATTGAATTTCAGTACTTTATCTTGCATACTTTCCTGTACAATATCACATAATGCAACTATATCCATGTTGCAATTTCGTGCTGCTGCTATATGGTTCGGTGATATTCTCCCACATCCAATCATTGCAAATTTCATATACTTTGCTCCTCATTCCTTTTGTCATAATCTACAGTTGATAGTATTTCTAATAACTTCTCTCCTGACTCACCATTACCAAACGGTTGATAATCAATTATTGGTGCAGGTGTACAAGATAATTTATAAAGAATTTCATCTTTGTCTGCTTTTGACAGTTGATTCATATTTCCTACCATAGTTTCTGGCCATATTACAAAATCAAATATTGTAACGCATTGCTTCCCGGCGAAAAATGCCTCTCTCTGTACACCACCAGAATCAGTCACAATTTTTTTTGCATCTCGTATTAATCCAATAGAAGTTTTATAGCCAACCGGTTTAATAAGTATGATACTATTAAGATTATATTTACTGCATATGTTCAATATCTGTTTTTGATTTCTTGGATGTACAGGGTATATTGTTGGTAAGTCTAATGTGTTCATTGCGCTCAAAATATTTATTAACTTGTAATCAGAAGAAACATTTTCAGCTCTATGACACGTAAGATAATAATACGCTTCAGGTAACTGATATTTTTCTCCATTCAATCCCATAAGTCCTATAAAGTCTTGTTCTGAAATTCTCTTCTCGTAATACTTGAAAGCATCATACATGGGATCACCCAACAAGTATGCTCTATCAGACAATCCTTCTTTTTCAAGTGATTCATATGCAGACTGCGTACAACACATTAGTAATGTTGACATATGATCTGTACATTTACGGTTGATTTCTTCAGGGTTAGTCAACGTACCCAATCGATTTCCAGCTTCGATATGACATATTGGGATATTTAACTTAACCGTTGCTAATGCAGCTGCCAACGTCGAATTGGTATCACCATATAAGAGTACCATATTGGGGGGGTTTTCTCTCTTTAGAACAGCTTCTATAGCTGGTAACATAGCACCAGTCATTTCTGCATGTGTTCCCCCCCCTGAAATCCCTAAATTGTAGTCGGGTTCTGGAATATTCAGTTCATCAAAGAAGATACCTGACATATTATGATCATAATGTTGACCAGTATGGATGATTACCTCATCATGCTTCTTTCTGATAATCCTCGATATTACTGCGGCTTTGATAAATTGAGGACGAGCCCCCCCAATAACTGTAACAATCTTCATTATATATCTCCCTAATATCTTCTTTTATTTACTTACATGATTGATTCAATACCATAACGTATTACTTTAGCAATGATAATTGTCAAAGATACAACTGTAACTGCCGGAATAACACTTTCACGATATCTCACTCCTGCAAGCTTCAACATATATGAATTCAATACAGACCATATAATTGAACCCGTTACCGACATAACAATCAATGTATCTGTGAATGCAAATCCTATAGCAGCGCCAAATAGTACGACGCCAATTCTTGATGCAAATAGAGTAATATTTATAATCATATTTTGAACATGTTTCTCTTTAATATAAAGTATAGTGGATAGCGGTGATGTTATGAATGTCAACATAAACCACGGAGACAATATCGACGCATATACGCCAGCATCATACCAAGGTTTACCTAATACAAAGCTGAATAAAACATCACCAAATCCTGATAATGCAAACAATGGAGGTATACACGCAATTAGGAGCTTTCGATATGTTGATAATGTAAATTTTCTTAACTCAACATGATTTGACCCATTATTTATACGACTTGCTTCCTGATAAAAAACAAGGCCAAACGCATTACCTACAACACCTAATGGTAGTTTTGTTAGTGATGAGGCTTTTGAGTATCCACCAGTAAGAAAATCACCATAAAATGATGAAAACAATACTATTGGCACCTGCTCAGATGCTGTATTAAGCAATTGAGACGGCATATTATAAAGTGGATAAGCCTTATGTCTAATTGCTAATTTTTTTCATCATGGCGAGTTGATACATGCTGTTTGTAACTAGTAAACTTTATCATCACAATACATAGCAGGAGCGCATTTATTAGTATGGCTATGAGTTTTCCAATTAAAAGTCCTTTTGCACCCATACCTAATAATCCCAGAACTATAGAAAAGAATGATTGTGAAAAACTGTAAATTACAGACACAGTTGATATTTGCTTATACTTCTGAACACGATTATTCCAAACTCTTGCAGATACGGCTACACCTGTAAGTAGTGTTTCCAACGGTAGTAGCCACAAAAATAAGGAAGTAAGTTCACTACGACCGACTATCGAAGCATAAACGATGCAGGCAACTCCCGTCAATGACGATACTAATAACGATGCATAGATCGAAATGACCACAACAGATTTTGCAGACTTTTCTTCCTTCTCAATCATAACAGCTTGAGAATAATAAAGGTTTGAGCACACTGCAAGTATTGTTTGTACTGCAGTAAATGCTGCAATACTCCCAAATTCTGAGGGTGAATATATTCTAGTCAAAATAGGGGGGGCTAGTAAAAAACTTAACGCTTGAGCTAAAACGCTTCCAGTCATTATGGTAGTGATATTTTTAGTGAATTTCGATACTTTGCTAAGACTAAACTTCATTGGTTGTGTCCTTTTCTATTTTTTTTAGTAACCGTGCTGGATTGCCAACTATCACACAGTTGCCTTCTTTAAAAGATTTCGTTACTACAGAACCTGCACCAACAACAGTATTGTCACCGAGCTCAACTCCTGGTAAAATAACCGAATTGATACCAATCCAGCAATGGTTACCAATATGTATGTCTTCCCCCCCCTTAAATGTTCCTGAACATTATGAGGATTGTGATTCGCTGTTATCAAGCCAACATTGTTTGCAATCAGTGAATCTTTACCAATAAAAATTCTACCTAGCTCACATTGATAATACACACCTTTGCCCTGAAAATTATCAATATTATCAGAATAAAAAATAATATTCTCAGGGTTTCCGTTTATCGTATTAAATGACGAAACTGGCCATGGCACATGTGCGTTTATTCCAAATATTTTTTTTGATTAACAATGCCATGAATTATCCATTTAGGACCAAGTCTACTAGATACAAAGAAATCGGAATCAAGATACTTACCGTCAAATGCCAAATATCCAATCAGAACAAACAGTCTGTTTATTATTTTTCTCATCAGCTTCCTAATACTTATCATTTTCTCATACCACCTGCTTTATAATTTTCAGATATTCATCATTCTGAATCTCTCTTGAATATCTCTCCGAATCAGAACAATCTAGACTATCTAATTTATTATCAACAATTTCGAGAAGCGAATCTAATGCCTGTTGTCTTGTATTGCATCTAAATGCATTTTTACAAGTTGATAATACTGATGCAATTGCACTGCTCTTTGGGCTGAAATGAATTATTGGCTTGTTCACATAAATATAATCAAAGATTTTTGTTCCTAGGGCATTACTATAATGAACTATCAGACACGTTGCCAATGATTTCTTAAGTATAGATATTCCTTCTGCATAATCTAAAAAGCCAGTATTGATGTATGCATAGTCCGGGAATTTTGATACATTTAATGCTTTCTGCGTTTTATTATCTAATCGACCAATGTGTACAATTCTTAAATCATAACCCAAATTCCGAATCTCTTTCACTGCTTTGAACATATCTAGTACATATTTATAGTCGTAATAGCCAAACTTTCCAAATACACTTATGTAGTCGAAATCATACTTTCTAATAGTTACATCTGTAGACATTATTCTCTCCAAATCGTAGCCATTATAAATAAGCTTGATTTTATCTTTATATAATTTGTAATCATTCTTAAGTGTTCTTCTATCATTCGGAGCTACCACAACAACTGCATCGGCATATTTAATGACCTCCTGCTCCTGTCTAATAAACGGAATACGTGTGAGTACTTTTTTTTATCCTTTTAAGAATATTACGTGATACATGTTCATCTTTAATCCACAGATCCCTGAATTCGATAACATACTTCATATTATACTTTTTTTTCATATATGTAGCTACTGGTGCAATATAGTATGGATTACATGAGTATATTGATATGTCAAAAGTCTCAGTTTCTATGAGTTCTTCAATTGAGTTTTTGTAAGCTGTAACACATGCTTGAAAACTCCCGTCAGCATATACGTCAATTGTTTTTACGCCCACTGGAATAGTACTTTTCAATGAATCTTTGGGCCATAGTTCACTCGAATTTTTCACTACAGTTACTTGATTATTAAGTTTGATAAGATGTTTGGCAAGGCTAGTCATTCTAACCGAACCAACACCAGAATATGGTGCAAAGGATGGTGCAACAATAAGTATTTTCATAGCTCTCCTTAGAAACTGTATTACTGATCGATGTAATATGCACTAGTTTTATCAGATATCTTTCTTGCAGGAACACCTGCTATAGTACATTTACCTTTGTTGAAGGAAGTATTTACAACTGAATTTGCACCAATAGCTGTATTTGGCCCAATAACAATAGGCCCAAATATTTTAGCTCCAGGACCAATATACACGTTATCTCCAATCTGGGGGGGAGCACCTGGGAGCCCTCTTGCATATGCGCTTCCAATGTTTACACAGACATGTATCCTACAGTTTCTACCAATCCGAGCTTCTGCAGATACTACAATAGTGCCAACATGAACAATTGCTAAACCTCGTTCAAAAACATTTGGAGGAATAGTCCACTGATATCGATTGCATAATCGGGTATGTCTCAGTGTAAAGAATTTGGACAAAACACCTTTACAACCTGGTTTGCAGTTAACAAAATATTCAGTCAATCTCAGGCTTTTGTAAAATCTATACCTACGATCTTTTAATCTGTGGAAAATGGATCGACCAATAATTCCTGTCGACCTTAGATCCTCAATATAGTATTCCTTGTAATCCTTCCATGACTCAATCATATGATTTTGCCTTTCATCATTTAAACAGATATTAGAAATGGTCCCAAAAAAAATAAATAATTGTCTATTTTAAGAGTTCCACCGGGCGTAGCAGTAAAAATTGAATAATTGGCAGAACCAAACAAAAAAAAGACACCAACAATTTTTAATGGCTTATCTTTAATACTGGATATAACTTTGGGTATTAGTATCATATTGAAAGGGAGGAAATAATATGACAATCTACCAATCATACCAGAATTCATTGAAAGAATATTAAAAAAAAGCATTAAGTAATGATATGATATAGAGCAAAGACATAATATTACCTGTATCAGTATATGCCCATTTCTTATCATCCCATAATATTATACATACAAGTGGAATTGCTATTGCTATCACAACTAAAAGTATATTGACAGAATTCTCATTTGATAGTATTTGATATCTAAGCAAATACCTTGTAGGCGTTAAAAGCTCTATTATTGTGACTAGATACACTCTTAGTATTATAAAAGATATCGTTAATACCAGATAAATGGCTCCCTTTTTTTGGGTTATGGTCATATCCTTTAATAGGTATACAGGCAAGAATATAATTGCTGATGTATGTACAAAGCAAGCAATAACAATCAATACAATAAATCTCGCCATCTTCTTATTGATAACTAAATCAAATGCTACTAATACAAGGCAAACTGCAATCATTTGTCGCATACCAGACATAGATAATGTAAATAACCCTATCGTCAAGTGCAAGTAATAGCTGACGAAGTTATTGGTAGAATATTTGTAAAAAAAACGTGTAAGTATAAAAGTGACTACAAAAGCATAAATCGCTAAATACCCCCCCTGTTCACTAATTCCTAGGTTTTTTTAGTATAGATGCAAAACCATGATAAATCCATTCTTCACGTAAAAAAAATATCAAAGTTCAAAGGATATATTACATGGTTATATCTAAATAAATACTGTCCTGTATCAACACCTACACTATGATGCCTTAAAGACATAACTAAGAAAAGGGCAAAACCCATAAGGTTCGCTGTGATAAGCTTGACGTCAGCTACTATTTTATCATCATACATAAATTCAAAAAGAAAAATTAATATCCATACAAAAATTAGAAATAGATATATATTCACTGCATCACCTTATTCTTTTCTCCATACCATCTTATTCACTATGCCAACGTAGCTTTGAATAATTTTCACCACTTTAACGCTTATATTCTCATCTGCATAGTCCGGAGTAGTAACTCCCAAATCACCATTAGTATGCATACTTACAGCTAAATCAACTGCCTGCAAAACCTGCTCAGTAGTTATACTTCCAACAACAAAGTTACCTTTTTCCAATGACTCAGGGCGTTCAGTACTTGTTCTTACAGATACTGCCGGAAATTTAAAGTATGAACTTTCTTCAGGTACAGTTCCACTATCTGATACTACACAGTATGCATTTAATTGTAAATTATTATAGTCTGCAAAACCAAAAGGCTTTAGAGGTCTAACGTTTTTATGAAATACAAATTCTCTTTGCTCTATATACTTTTGGGATCGTGGATGCATTGAGTAAATAACTGGCATATCATAGGTTTCCGCCATTGCATTAACAGCATTCATAAGCTCAAAAAAATTCTTTTCTATATCAATATTTTCTTCTCTATGCGCTGAAAGAAGGATAAATCTATTTTTTTTCTAAACCTAATCTATTTAGCACATCACTATTATGAATATTGTCAATATTTGCATTCAAAACCTCTGCAATGGTTGATCCCACAACATATGTCTGCTCTTTTTTTTATTCCTTCTGCGAAAAGATAACGTCTTGCATGTTCTGTATAACACAAATTCACATCACTCGTATGATCTACAATTCTACGATTAATTTCTTCTGGAAGATTTTCATCAAAACATCGATTGCCTGCCTCAAGGTGAAAAATAGGAATTTTCAGACGTTTTGCCGAAATTACAGATAGACAAGAATTTGTGTCTCCTAATACCAATACCGCATCAGGTTTTATCTCACTCATTAATTCATATGATTTTGCAATAACATTACCCATTGTTAATCCAAGATTTTCACCAACAACATTTAAGTAGTGGTTTGGAGCCCTGAGGCCTAACTCCTGAAAAAAAACACTTCATTCAGCTGATAGTCATAGTTCTGTCCTGTATGCACAAGAACATGATCAAAATACAAGTCACATTTTTTTTATTATTTCTGAAAGTTTGATAATTTCTGGTCGTGTCCCCCCCACGATTGTCATAAGTTTAAGTTTATCCAAATCTCTATACCTCCTCAAAATATGTATCCGGTTTTTGCTTATCGAAAATCTCATTTGCCCACATCACTGTAATCATCTCGTCATTTCCAGTATTGGTAATATTATGAGTGAAACCAGGAGGAATATCTACAACTTCAATTCTCTCACCACTGACTTCATATTCAATAATTTTATCATCATCAATACTCCTAAATTTAATAGAGCCTTGCCCATTAACTACAACAAATTTCTCATTTTTAGTGTGGTGCCAATGATTCCCTTTTGTAATACCTGGCTTAATGATATTAACAGAAATCTGCCCTCTACCACCTAAATGAAACAATTCAGTAAATGCTCCTCTGCTATCCTGTGTGTTTCTCGAGTTCTAGATAAATCACTGCAGGTATAAAACTTAAATAAGTACTATATAGTTTCTTTGTCAATTCATCTTGCATGTCTGGGATATTACTACTGTTCCTCATTTCGTAAAACGATTGAAGAATATTAGCTAGTTCACCAACCGTTATGTTGTATACTGCATTAATCTCTCCAAACACTTCACCAATGTATCCTTCAAGTCCAGAAATAAATCTATCAACAATATCATCAATATGCATAAGTCTTAAAGGCGCATCAGGATTGTCTACGGAAATAGATTTTCCACTAGCGATGTTCTCGCAAAAAGTAGCAACCACACTATTCAAGTTAGGAGGGCACCATTTCCCAAACTCATTGGCAACTCTGAAAATACACACTCTTTTCGCATTAAGACCAAGTTCTTTTAATGCTATTTCCTCAGCTTCCTTTTTTTTGTTTGACCATAGACACTGGAATTACCAGACTGCGTTGATGACAATAAAATGAGTTTTTGGGAATTATCCTTTATCAGATTGACTATACGTCTCGTAAAATCAACATTTACATAATTGTATAGTGTTATATCATCAGATTTGTATATAGTTAAAAGGTGTATGACGACATCACATTTATCTATGTATTCTTCAAGAAGCTCTGAATCTTCTGGTTTGTTAATCTCATAAATGTTCCTGTACCCTCGATTTATGAGTTCTGCCTTTAGATTCCTGCCAATAAAAGTATCTGAACCAGTTATAAGAATGTTCAACTTTACATCCTCCAATTCTTAATGTTTTCTTGTATAAATTCTAAGCTCAGAAGTTTCTTCTTAATTTCTTCTACATTTAATCGTTTTGTGTTATGTGAGTTATAATCATCAAATTGCTTTATATTTTCATCACCCTCAACAAAGTACTTATCGTAATTGAGATCCCTTTTGTCTGATGGTACTTTAAAAAAATTCTCCTAAATCTTGAGCAACAACATGCTCTTCTTTGGTTAACAACGTTTCATACAACTTCTCGCCATGACGAGTTCCTATGATGTTAATCTCATTATCAACATCGAAAATCTCTTTTATTGCTATGGCCAAATCACCAATAGTACAAGCAGGAGCCTTCTGTACCATGATGTCTCCTGCAGAAGCATTCAAAAAAAGCAAAAATAACTAATTCAACTGCTTCTTCTAGGCTCATAAGGAATCTTGTCATATCGGGATCAGTTATTGTTATTGGTTGATTATGTTTAATCTGATTAACAAAAAGTGGTATAACCGATCCACGAGATGCCATAACATTACCATATCTAGTTCCACAGATAAGTGTTCTTTTTTCATCAACTGTTTTTGATTTTGCTACAAATACCTTTTCCATCATTGCTTTTGAAATACCCATTGCGTTAATAGGATAAGCCGCTTTATCTGTGGACAGACATATCACTTTTTCAACACCCATATCTATTGCCGCTGTCAGTACATTATCTGTGCCTGTTACATTTGTCTTTACTGCTTCTAATGGAAAAAACTCACATGATGGAACCTGTTTAAGTGCGGCTGCATGAAATATAAAATCGACATCATTCATGGCATTTTTAACACTAGCAATATCTCTGACATCACCAATGTAAAACTTTATTTTGTCATTTTTGTAAATTTTCCTCATATCATCTTGCTTTTTTTTCGTCACGTGAAAATACTCGTATCTCTTTAATATCTGTATCCAGAAATTTATCTAGAACAGCATTTCCAAAAGATCCTGTTCCTCCTGTAATTAAAAGTATCTTATTTTGAAACATTATTTTCATCTCCTATATTGCTCCGATAAGCATCTTTCTTATTTTACCAATTAGTTCAGCCATTGCATTTTTCTCAGTATGATATTTTATTGTGTAGTCATAATTGTTCTCACCTAATTGCTTTAGCCAGTTCCGATTATTCTTTGCTTTCACAATCGCTTTGGCTAGTTCTGTTGGGTTATCAGGTTCGACAGCAATACCATTGAATCCATCCTTAATATATTCACGTATATTGGGAAAATCCGTAATCACGGCAATCTTCTTTTGAACACCAACTTCAAATGCAGGTCTTGCCTGGTGTGGTTTTTTCATTGGAAAAATAATAAGATCACATCCTGAATATGCGACTGACATATCAATCTGAACACCAATAAACTTTATTTTACTTTTAATACCATAAGTGTCTATTTTTTTCGTGATTCGTTTACTAAACCATATTGCTCCAAAATGCTTCACAAATTGCAAAATATCAACTCTGTTACCATTAATCTTTCCCCCCCCATCGGAGCCAGCAACAATTAAAGTAATGTCACTATTTTTCAACTGATTCATTGATTCAACTGCCAAATCGATACCTTTTAGTTTATTGACACCTCCTGCAAAAAGTACATTAAAACTATTTGGATCAATCCCAAGTCTCTGACAGGCCTCTATTCTCCCAATTTTATCTCTATACTCTGATGGTTCTAAATAGTCAGGAGTAACAATCATATCCGCTTGCTTAAGTTTTGTTTGTCTAAGATCATATTCTGATAAGAAGGTAACTGCTGTATAACTATCCAGCATTTTTCTCATAATTTGATTCATTATATTGCTTGGATTCCCTCTTATTGTCTCCCTTACATAACACACACTCTTTATATCCGCCTTTTTAAATAAAAAGCCCATCCAACATAATACTTTTGAGTTTACAATTACCAAATCAGGTTTCTCAGATTCTAGTACATTTTCCCAATACTTTATCTGTGTAAGTGAATGTAACGTATGATACCAAAATTTGGGGGGGGCTAGTGCACTATTACCTCCGCTATAATAAGTCATTTTACCAAGTCGATAATCAAATATCTTTGGGGGGGATAAACCTTTACCTTTTAGAAATTTCATAAATGAAGGTGGATCGTCAGGTACATATCCCACTACTTCATACTCAACCTGCAATGACAACCACAGATTATATAAACTTATCCCCCCCGCTCCACCAACAAGTCCTGAGTGGTGAATTAATAGAACTTTCTTCTTTTTCATTTTGCTCCTCTATATTGAAATGAGTATTCTTAATTTGATTTTTCATCAATTGCTTTAAGGAATTCATCCATCTTTTGAATCCAATGTTTGGTATCTAGTTTTTTGAATGACTGACAATTCTTTTTTTAACTGAACAATAGATTCTGATTTGGAATTTATAATAGATTCAAACTTACTAAGCGCCTTCTCCATATGATTAATATCAACAATATAGCCTGTAACTCCTTCTTCCAGATAACATTTTATATCACCTGTATCCGTTGCAATCACTGGCGTACAACATTTAATACTTTCTGAGAACTTGGTTGGAAAACCTGATAATGTCACTCTATTATCATCTCTAAATAAGACTGTAAAATCAGCTATACGAATTTTCTTTATCAATTCAATATTTGAAGTAAAACCGTGAAAAATCACTTTCTCTCCTAGTGCATCCAAGATCTTTCTATCCTCAGGCAACACTGTTAAATATTGACTTCTCGTAACACCGTATATATCAAACTTAAATGGAATACTTCTTTTATCCAACTCATATAACATCACCAACACTATATCAAGTCTATCCTTCGCTGATTTTCTATCTCTTAGCTTTTTGCCTAATCTAAAAGGTATTCCTGCATATGCTAATTCAATAAATTCATGTGTTTCAGTTAAACTAAATTCCTGATTTTTGCTGAATATCATAGGTAATACCATCGGATTTGCATCTCTATAAAAATGTTTTAAGTAATTGCTGACAACAATAATCGCGTCTACTTTTCTATTTAAAACATACATTCTGGCTACTGTATCTAGGTACTTGATTGCTCGAAAAAAAAGATATTACCTTCGGTTGCGCTATACCATTCAGTACAGTCAGCAATTACCTTGATGCTTTTGGCTTTACACATTTTTTGTATCCTCCAATAAGCAGGCGACTGAAGATTATAGCATATTACATATTTAACATCAGTGTACTCACTTAACACATCAGCAAAACCTTTTACATCACATAGGTACTTTATCCATTGTATTATATTATGAGGGTATGGTCGTACCCATGCATCAAAGTTCTCAAAATCATACTTAAGTGAGTCAAGTTTCTGAAGTTCTTTGTTCTGTTTGTTTATGCCAAGAATAACTGTTTTATAACCTATAGAGTCGAATAGCTTGCTATTTTCAACCGCTCTATGTGATGCAGCATTTTTACTCGGGAGTTCAAAACCTCCAATATATATTATTGTTCCTTTATTCATTATTCCCCCCCCTATAATATTTCAAAATGTTTATAAATTATTCTTATACCAACTTATCGCGGTTGCCAATCCTTGCGAAAAATCAAAGTCTGGATCATATCCCAAATGTTCTTTGGCATTTGAAATATCTGCATTGCTATGTTTAATGTCACCTTTTCTATCTGGACCAAAAACGGGTTTAATATTGCTATTTAATAGTTTGCATATTTCATAATAGACATCAATTAGACATTCACGTCCGCCATATGCGATATTAAAAACTCCTCCAGCAACATTTGTTGAAGCTGCACATGCTTTGATGTTTGCTTCAATCACATTTTCAATATATGTGAAGTCTCTGCTTTGCTTACCATCACCATTAATTATCGGCTGTTCATTCTTCAGTATTTTCTTAATGAACTTTGGTATTACCGCTGCATAAGCACCATCTGGATTTTGTCGCTTTCCAAATACATTAAAGTATCTTAAACCATAAGTGTCAAGGCCATACATAGTACTATATATTATCCCGTACTCTTCGCACACATTCTTAGTGATTGCATATGGTGACATAAGCTTTCCCTCAATGCCTTCTTTCTTTGGCAGATTAGGTTCATCACCATACACCGATGAACTTGACGCATATACAAATTTTTTTTAACCTTATTTTGCAGTGAAGCCTCAAGCATATTTAATGTCCCTCTTATATTTATTTCCTCATATAACAAGGGCATTTCAATACTTCTAGGCACACTACCCCCCCAAGCTGCTTGATGAAGTACAAAGTCTATACCTTTGGTCACTTCTAGGCAAGTATCAAAATCACGGATATCTCCTTTTACAAATTCATAATTTGGATGATCAATAAACAAATCCACATTGCTTTGAAAACCATTCGAAAGATCATCAAGACATTTAACCTTGTAGCCCATATCAAGAAGCACTTCACAAAGATTAGATCCAATAAAACCCGCGCCTCCTGTTACAAGAAAACAGGAATTCTCATTAAATCTTACATTTCTATAGCTCATATCGAATTCTCCTATAGCCTCCAGTAGTTATAGCCAGCCAATTCATATTCTTGACGGCTTAGTATTCCTTTGACATCTACTAGGACTCTTTTTTCATAAGGTATGTCTGAGAAAAGCCTGTCGAAATCTGATTGCTTCATATCAACAAAATCATCATGGCCAACAGCAAGAATTATCGCATCAACATCTCTTATCTCGTCAATATCAATAAATTCAATTCCATATTCCTCATAAGCTTCATCTTTATCAGCTTGAGGATCCACTATAATTGACTGTATTTCATATTCCTTTAGCTCATTAACAATATCAATCACTCTTGTATTTCTTGTATCTGGGCAGTTTTCCTTAAATGTGAATCCAAGAACTGCTACTTTAGCATCCTTGATTGGCCTATCTGCTTTATCAAATTCTTTATTACATTTTCTACTACATATTTCCCCCCCATGTCATCATTGATTCTTCTTCCAGAAAGAATAATCTGAGAGCGATATCCTAGTTGCTCAGCTTTGTATGTCAAATAATATGGATCAACACCAATACAGTGCCCGCCCACTAGGCCTGGAGAGAATTTTAGAAAGTTCCATTTTGTACCGGCAGCTCTTAGAACTGACTTTGTATCGATGCTCATTTTGTTAAAGATTATTGATAACTCATTCATAAAAGCAATATTAATATCCCTCTGTGAATTTTCAATCACTTTGGCTGCTTCAGCAACTTTTATTGATTCAGCTCTATGAACACCAGCTTCAACAACTAACTCATATACTTTTGCTATGATATCAAGAGACTCTTCATCCATACCTGAGACTACTTTTACAATTGTTTCGAGTCTATGAACTTTATCACCTGGATTAATTCGTTCTGGTGAATAACCTACCTTGAAATCAGCTCCGCACGTAAGTCCTGATTCTTTTTCTAATATTGGAATGCAGATTTCCTCAGTTACACCCGGATATACAGTCGATTCAAAAACAACAATTGAATCCCTAACTAGATTCCTACCAACAGTTTTACTTGCAGAAATAATAGGTCCCAAATCTGGTGTATGGTCACTCTTAACAGGGGGGTAGGTACTGCGACCACATGAAATTTCGCCTCTTTTAACTTTAACTCATCTGATGTAAATTCAACCCTTGTCTCAGATATAATTCGATTGCCTACTTCTTTTGTTGGATCAATCCCATTTTTGTATTGTGTAATCTTTTCCTCACTGATATCAAATCCAATCACTTTTATTCTCTCAGCAAAAGCTATAGCGATTGGCATACCCACATACCCAAGTCCTACCAGCGATATTTTTTCCTCACCTCTTATAATTCCATCATACAAATCCATTCTGCTAACCTCCATCTATAGCCCCCCCATAACTGAAATGATTGATTTATTAACTAACTGAACATCATACTTCTCAACTATGAACTCATAGCTTTTATCACCCATTAAATGACAATTCATTGGTTGCTCAATCAATTGACACATTTTCTCTGAAAGGCCATCAATATCCTTAACTGGTACTAGGTAACCATTAATACCGTCTTTTACTGTCTCTCTACAACCTGGTGCATCGCTTGTAATAATTGGCCTGCCCATAGCCATAGCTTCAAGAACTGTTTTAGGTGTACCTTCGTGATATGATGGCAATACATATGTGCTACATAGTTCAATAAAGGGTCTCACATCCCTTTGCTCTCCATAATACTCTATCGTCTTATCATCTATATATGATCTCAAATCTTCTTGTTGAATCGCCGAAGGATTACTGTCGTACGGCCCTACAAGTAAGCATCGTATTTCTGGATATTTTTTTTTCACATTTCTACATGCTTCAAGATATTCGATAATTCCCTTATCCTTAATAAGTCTACCAATAAACAAAAAGCATGGTTTTTCAGGCAATGGCACTCTGCGAAATTCTTGTGTATTCACACCTGATCCATTGATAACCACAACCTTATCTTCGACAACCAGTCTATTTGATATAAACTCACCCTTATCATCATTATTCTGAAAAAAAATCACCTTACTCAGTTTACATGCTATACGATATTCGATTTTCATAACAATTTTGACAATCTGATTCCTTATACCTGAACCTCTAAATACTGATCCTAATCCAGCAATTAATAGATATACTTCTTCTATTCCACTGGCTTTTGAAGCTAATGATCCATACACCACAGTTTTCGCTTGATAAGCAAATACTTTATCTGGTCTTTCAGATTTAAGTATCTTCTTTAATTCCCAAAATGTTTGTAAATCCTTCAAAGGATTTAAACCATTACGTTCAACGAAAAAATGCCTATAATCAATACCATTACATAAAAACTTGTCTTTCCACTCTCTTTCTGGTTCTGGACCTAATGCTATGACAGAATGTCCATACTTTATGAACTCTTTCATCATATCCATCCTGAACCAAAACAATGAAGATGTGTGACTTGAAAGTACTGCAATTTTCATAATATATCTCTTTCTATATCAGTTACCGTTCTACCACAAATACCATTAAATTCTCCAATTTCCATGTGAATACCAGCTCTAAAATTCATTGGACTGTAGCCAAAATCCTCAACCGCATTTTCATTAGAATAGCTTCTATCTTCTCCCATTCTTTGAACTTTTTCTACATAATCAATTTGCTAGCAGTAACAAATTTGATTATTCGAGCCAAAAGAATACCTATTACTAAAGGTATGCTAATGAACATCGTCTTACTGCCAAGTTCTTTATTTATGATTTTGAAAACATCAATTATTCTTATTGGTTTATCTCCCGACAAATTATATGCTTTTCCATTGGTTTCTTTGGGAGACATTAATACACTATAGTAAGCCTTGCCCAAGTCTCTAGCATTAACTGGTTGAATCAGACTACTGCCATGATTAATAACTGGAATTATTCGATGTTTATCTATCATAAGTATGAATCTGCTCATATTCCTATCACACATGTCTCCATAAATCATTGTGGGTCGCAATATAGTAATGGTAATCGAACCGCCTGCAGCTTTAGTAAGACTTTTAATATCTTTCTCGATTTCTATATACTCTTGAGCTGCTTCCTTATATTTCGAATATACGCCAGTTGTATGAATCAGTATTACGCGCTTTACGCCACTCTCTATAGCGACTTTGACAATACTCCTCGAATGATGAATGTTGTATATATGCATAATTGCATCTACGCCTACAGCAGCTTGAGCAATGAACTCTTCATCATTGAGATCACCAACAATTTTCTCAAGATTCAAATCAGACTGGTCTAAAAAATCAGTATTGGAAGATTCTCTTAATATACAGCGAACCTTACCACAGTAGTCATTATCTATCATTTCTTGAAAAAAAATATCTACCTGAATGACCCGTTATTCCTGTAACCAACAGCATATCTTCACCCTATTTCCTATTATTTATTCCACCTTCTGCATATCCTTTTAATCTTAATACCGTCATTATAGTCAAAAGGAAACACTTTATATCCATTTTAATTCCAATTCTCCTAACATACTCTCCATCAAACTTTGCCTTCACTTCAATTGGTAATTCATCACGACCATTGACCTGAGCCCAACCAGTCAAGCCAGGAAACACATCATTTGCACCATACTTTTCTCTTTCCTCTATTAAATCAAATTGATTCCATAGGGCTGGCCTAGGTCCGACAAGTGACATTTCACCTTTAACTATATTAATAATTTGAGGTATTTCATCTAGACTCGTTTTCCGAAGAAATCTACCAACTTTTGTAATCCATTGACTAGGATTTTCAAGTAAATGCGTTGGTTTATCTTTGGGTGTTTCAATTCTCATAGTTCGAAATTTATAAATCATAAAGTAGGATTTATGTATACCAACTCTTTTCTGTATAAAAAGAATCGGACCAGGGGGGGATTCCAATTTGATTGCTAAGATTAAAATAAGAAATATCGGTGACATAATTGTCAATGCAGTAATTGCTAATAAAATGTCTATCAAACGTTTCACTCTTATATACATACGCCTACTCCAATCTATAACCATAATTAATCACTTAAATGTATTCTTTCAAGAATATTCATATAAACTATATCTGCGCTTTCTAATCGTTGGTTGAAATCCACGTTCCAAATCAGTGTGATAGCACATTTTTTTTCTCCCAGTATTAATTGCTCATCCAGACTACAATCTGTAGTTGATGACAATTCATCATCTATTAACTTCTTTAGTCTTCCAATACTGCCTATATACTCATATCTTTCACCATAATCACCAAACTCCTCATTAACT
>JDSG01000119.1_pt1 | contig 22059 bp, 44 predicted proteins | sample 199341 | NCBI WGS metagenome assembly JDSG01 (sample SAMN02584197, study PRJNA231836) | bioreactor metagenome | isolation source: continuous culture bioreactor short generation time transfer1 day 52 after... | place: Germany: Bremen | reverse complement strand
TAAATAAAGCAGCCATAGAAACCTATGCAGAAAACCTAAGTGATGGAGTTATTGCTCCACTTTTTTTATATGGTTTTATTTGGTATTACTGGAGCTTTTATTTATAAAGCTATAAATACTTTAGATTCTATGGTTGGATATAGAAATGAAAAATATGAAAACTACGGTAAAGTTTCTGCAAAACTTGATGATCTAGTAAACTATATACCAGCAAGAATAACAGCTATTTTAATAGCCCTACTTTTCTCTTATAAAAAAAAGCATTATTTAACTTTTACAAATTTGGTCTTAAACATGATAGTCCTAATGCAGGTCATCCTATTTCAGCATGGCTATAGTTATTAAAGTAAAACTAGGTGGGCCAACTTCATATTTTGGAAAAATAAAACAAAAACCTTTCTTTGGATTTGATGAAGATAAAGAAGAAATAGAAAAAGATGATGTAAAAGAAGCACTTAGTATAAAGCCAAAGCTAGATTTATTTATAGTTTTAACTTTAGCTACTTTTGCTATAATTCAATTTTTATAAACTATTAAAGGCAAAAGAAAATATGAAAATAGCTATCTTATCAGATATAAAATCAAATGTATATGCACTTGAAGAAGTTATCAAAGATACAAAACAAAGAGGTATTGATGTTACTTTAAATCTTGGTGATGCCCTATATGGTCCAATTGCACCAAGAGAGACTTATGATTTAATTAGACAAAGCCAATTTATAAATATCTGTGGAAATCAAGATAGAGAGATTTTAGAAGCATCACTTGCACAATTAGAAGAAGATAAAACTCTTAAATTTATCTACAATGATTTAGGAGAAGATGTTTTATACTGGATTCAAGACTTACCTTTTGAAAAACTTATTGGTGGATTTATTATATGATTCATGGAACTTATTTTGATGATTCCCAGTATTTATTAGAAGATGTTTCAAGCGGAAAAGCAAATTTAAGAGAAGATAAAAAGATCAAAGAACTTTTAGATAATGTTGAAGCACAATTTATCTTTTGTGGACATTCACACATACCAAGATGTATAAATTTAAGTTCAGGGCAAGTAATCATAAACCCTGGTTCTGTTGGACTCCAAGCATATAAAAGTAATAAACCAAATAAACATACAATAGAAAATAACTATACAGATGCTTCATATGTAATTTTAACTGTTGAAAATGAATCATATAGTATAGAACAAATAAAAGTAGCTTATGATTTTGAAAAAGCTGCTTTAAAAGCCCAAGAGAATGGAAGAGATGACTGGGCGTACACACTAAGAACAGGTAAGGTTTTAGATTAAACTTCACTCTCTTATATTACTTTGCCCTTTTATTTCTTTTTATTAATAAGTAGACAAAAAATGGTGCTCCAATAAATGATGTTACCACACCAATTGGCAGTGTTGAAGCTGTATTTATATTTCTTGCAATTAAATCAGAAACAACTAAAAAGAATCCTCCATAAAAAAATACTGGAAAAATCAACTTATCAGCACTTTGTTTATAAATAAGTCTAATAGTATGAGGAATAATAAGCCCTACAAAACCAATAGGTCCTACAAAACTAATCGATATTCCAACTGCAAAAGAGACTGCAATTAAAAGAATTAGATTTAATCTATTTACATTTAAACCTTTTAAAAATGCTACATCATTTGAAAGTAGTAGAAGTTTTATTTGATTTTTAAATTTAATAATCAAACTTAAAAAAATTAAAGCAATAACTAAAACAATAAAAGGTGTCGAAAAGCCAACAATATCTAAACTTCCTAGGGTAAATCTAACAATTGAATAGTTCTCTTGTAAAGTACTAAGAAAAAATACTAACATCAAGCAGATGAGTAAAAAAATGATAAAGCAATACCTATTAGAAGTATTGAGTTTGTCGATGCTAATAAAGAATTTTTACTAATAATTCTTGATATAAAATATAAAATCATAATAGTAATAAAAGAACCAATAACACCTGAAATATAAAGTGCAATTGCTGGAAAAAATACAATAGAAATAGCTGTAAAAAGTGTTGTACCACTAGCTATTCCTAAAGTGTATGGAGTTATAAGTACATTTTTAAATATTGTTTGAAAAACTAGTCCACTAAGACTTAAAATAGCACCAACAAAAAAAAGGCTAATATAATTCGTGGAACTCTAAGTTCCCAAAAGATTATACTTGTAGTTGATTCCATATCAAAAATATTTGATAAATCAAGAGTACTCTCTCCAATAAATGGCGAAATTAAAATGATAATTATAGATATCAAATATGCTATTTTTTTCATAAATTCACCACCAAATGATTATCTACAATTTTCAATGAATTATCATAAAATTTATTTAAATTTTTAGAAGAAAAGAACTCTTCACTTGAACCAAAGAACTTTATTCTTCCCTCTTCAAGAAAAAGAATCTTATATTTTAAATGAAAAGCTAAATCAAGATTATGAGTTATTATGATTTTTTGCTCTAAAAACTTTGATTTAAAAAGTTTATATACCTCTTTAACTCTTGTTATATCCATATTTGCAGTTAACTCATCGAAAATTGTTAGCCTCGCATTATGAATCATGCTTGAGGCTAAAAGTAATAGTTGTTTTTCTCCACTACTTAAATTTATACAAGCTCTATCTTTGATACTTTCTATACCAATCTCTTTTATAATTTCATCAAGTCGTTTTTTTATCAATTGTTGATATAAAAGAGAGTTCTAAAAATTCATAAACAGTTATATACTCATCAAATACTTCTAATTTAGGAGGAATATAGTTTATTAACTCAACTCTTTTTTTTATCATCGAGAGTAGAGATTTTTTTTCATTAAAAAGTTTTACATTATCATTTTCAATTAAATTACAAATCACTTTCGCAAGAGTTGATTTTCCAGCACCATTTGATCCAAGTATTATTAGATTTTCACCCTCATTTAAAAAAAATGAGATATCTTTTAATATAAAACTTGAGAAACTATCTATCTCTAACATTTTCTAAAATCTTTTTAAAATCATTCATAAAGTTTATTACCCTATTACTAGGAATTCCTGCATACTCTTTATCTATAATATAAATATTATCACTTTTACTTGCATTTATAGGTAGTTTTTTTCCATACATTTTTTTAAAGCGGATTTACTGATTCCATTTTCATTAATATATGGAGCTAATAAAACTATTACATCTGGATTCATATTTATTATCTTTTCTACATTTACAACAGGTTGAGCAAGACTTTGTGACTTATAAGTATTTGTATTTCCTGATGCTTTGATTATATCATTAAAATATAAGTTGTTTCCAGCGATATATATACTTTTATTTAAATCAGCTCTTGGACTAATTACTATCATAAAGCTTTTATCTTTAACTATATCTTTTAAAGCTTTTAATGATTTATCTATTGAAGATACTAACTCTAAAGATTTTTCTTCTTTTCCTAATATCTTCCCAACACTTTTTATAGTATTTTTAATAGATTTTAAATTATTCGTTTTAAACGAATAAAAATTCAAATTTAACTTTTTTTAAGTTTTTTTTAATAACTCTTCATCATAATCTTGAGTTAAAACTAAAGTTGGTCTTGAAATAAGAAGTTTTTCCAAAGATATAGAAGCATATCCACCTATTTTAGGTATTTTCTTCGATTCTTCTGGATAATTACAGTATTGAGTATTTGCAACAATATCTTTGCCACTTCCTAGTGCAAAAACAATCTCGTTTAAAGAAGGTGAGAGAGTTATAATTCTCTCACCTGCAATTAAATTTATAGTAAAAAAAAGTAATAGACTAATTATATTTTTCATTAGAATTTAACTTTAACTCCAGCATAAAATGTTCTCTCAAAGTTTGTTGGATAAATTGAATCATCTTTTATCCATAAGGCATTGTCTTGATTAAATAAATTTTGAATTTTAGCAAAAAATTCTACATTTTGATAATCATATGAAAGAGATACATCAGTTGAATGATATGCTTCTTGTTTTTGAGAAAAAGAGTTCTCAAAATCATTTGCTGCGTAAGCACTACTTCTATATGTATGAGATAAAACTGTTTTTAGTTTATCATACGTATATCCTAAGTTTAGTGTTACATTATGTTTTGATACACCTGGTAAATCTTTTCCATTGTATGTTCCATTAGACTCATCTTCTTCATCAATTTTAGCTACGATATATGAGTAGTTTAATGATGCATATAAGTTATCATTGATTAAATATTTATCAAATAACTCTAATCCATATTTATACGATTTATCAATATTCGTATTTCTATTTACAAACCCAACTTTATAATAGTAGATTTCATTTGTTAAATTACTTCTAAACAGTGACACTTTTAACTTGTTGTTTTTTTTGAATATTTGTATATCCAACATTAAAGTTATGTACCTTTGCAGGTTCTATAAAACCATTAAAGTCTGTAGTACTACTCCATGAACCACCACTAAATACCCAAGTAGAAGCAAAAAAAATCTATCAATATCAGGTGCTTGGAAAGATCTATTATAGTTTGCGAAGATAGAACTATTATCATCTAGTTTATAGTTAATTCCCACATCATATGCATTTAAATTTACTTTATCTTCTAAAGTATCTCCTGTAAGAGGATTGTATGTATATTCTACTTTCTCTCTTCTAGCTCCTGCTGAAACGGTAAGGTCTTTATTTATATTATATTCTGCAGAAACAAAAAGTCCCTTATTATCTTTTGTTGTAGTATTTGAAGAACCAATTCTATCTGCATTAAAACCATCAACACCAAAAACAACTTTATAGTTATCTTCTTTTATATTAAATTTTGAATTAAATGATTTATAATCATAGTCTGACTCAAAACCAGAAGAGTATTGACTTAATTTATCTTCATCACTATAATTAAAATCAATTGAATAGTTACTATTTATATTATAAGTTAATCCAAAATCAGTTACATAAGATCTAAAATATTGCTCCGTTAAAGCATTTGCATGATTTGGATTTGATTTATATTCATCTAATGTTAATGAACCACCATATTTTATATTCATATTTGAATATGTTCTACCTAATCTTAATTCTAAATCATCAGTAGGTAAATAAATTATATTAATGTTTCTATTTCTATTGTAATTTTCATCTTTTTCACCTGAATCAAGACTCCTAGTCCCATCAGTTGATGTATAGTCAACAAATCCATTTAAAATAAGAGTATCAGTACTATATCCTAAACTTAATGTTGCATTTTTTTGTTCCATTATTACCTAAATATGTCTTTATGTAGTTTTCATTTTTTTCCATTTGTAATAATATTAATTGCACCTGCATTTGCACCATCACCATATTGTACAGAACCACTTCCCTTTACTATCTCAATTTTATCTATTGATTCAACAGGAATTGAAGATAACAATTGTGTTACCATATCAATATTGTTTAACTTTCTACCATTTACTGATACTACAATATTTTGATAACCATCACCAATGCCATAACCTCTTAAATCAATTTTTTTGAGAAAAAGTGTTTCCATAGCTTGGATTTACTGTAACTGATGATTGCGAGTTTAAAAAAATCATACACATCTTTAGCTCTTGAATTTTGAATATCTTTTTTAGTATAGATTTCTGTTGTATATGTAGCATCTTTCTCATTTGTTTCAATTAAGGAAGAAGTAACTGTGATTGTTGATAACTCATTTGCGAAGATATTTGTTGCTATTAGTAGTCCAGCAACTAGACTTGTTGTTAGTTTTTTATTTTCCATGTGTTTATATAATCCTATTTAATTTATATACTGTTTGTTGAATATTGTTTGATTGGTTTTAACTGTTTTGCGAGTAACAGTTTTGTAATTTTTGGTACATTTTGACTTATAATAGTTGCAATCATACTAAAGAATGAATCTATCTTACGATTTACTGTTGCAAGTAAAATACCAAAAAAATGAAAAGTAGTTCTTTTTATTTTTAATCATTTTAAACACCTCCTTTACAAAAAATTTTTGTATTATAGTAAAAAAAGGTATAAATATATTAAATTAAAAATATTTTGTGTTATATATGGCAGCTTAAAATTGATTTTGTAGGATCAGCTATATATTCATATCCTTGATACATAATATAAAATCCAAACAAAATAACTAATATTGCAGCAATATTTATAAATAAGTTTCTAATAGCAATTTGTTTAAATATTCCAACAAAAAAAACCAAGAGAGAACATAGCAGGAAGTGTACTAAGTCCAAATATCAACATTACAAAAGCACCCCCCCAAAAAGGACTTCCTGTACTTGCTGCAGTAATTGCAAATACATATACAAATCCGCAAGGAAGTAAACCATTTAACATACCAAGAAGATAAAAACTTGTTAAGCTTTCTGAACCAATAAGTGAGCGAAAAGTTTTTTGATATAAAGGTGATTTTGAAACAGAGTGTTCTAAAGATGTTAAAAATTTTAATTTACCACTTAATGATAGCCCTACAAGAACCATAAGAACACCTGTAGTTAAAAGTAGTATACCACTTGTCATATTATCAAAAGTAACTACACCACCAACTAATCCAAAAATAAATCCAAGTAAAACGTAAGTTGTTATTCTTCCAAAAGAGTAAAGTACATGAGAGATTGATTGTTTTGTTTTAGACCAACCAGTATTTATTTTAGTACTTGAGTAAGCTACTACAATTCCTCCACACATTCCAATGCAATGTCCAAAAGATCCAAGAAAAGCAATCGAAATGATTGTAAGGATACTAATACTCTCCATTAATAACCTAACAGTTTTTTTTCTAATATGAGGATTTGTAAGGTTTTCACCTCTATACATTTTTAAAAGCATCTCTTCAAAATTTATTACATCTTCTTTTTTGTTCTCATATGCACCAAAACCATATCCCATAGTAGTGGTAGAAGTTTTATCATACCAAGCTTTTTTTTACCATCTATATATTTTTTTTAGTATCATTTGAGTAAACCCAGATTTTAACTTTATCTTTAAAATCAATATTTTTATACCATAATGCTAAGCATCCAGTATCATCAAAAAACCATGTTCTTCCATCAGGAGAAACTGCTTGTGCAGAGTGTTCTAGTTTAGTAATTGTCATACCACATTGAGTATCCTGATAGTGATTCAATTGAATATCAATGGGCTTGTGTTCATGGTTACCTTCCGCTATAACAACCATCTTTTTTTGTTCAGCCATTGAGACAAAAATACCAGCAATAATTGCAATTAAAATAATTATAGTAAGTATAGGTAAAAGTTTTTTCATTAAGTTATTTCCTAAATAAAGTTTATAATGATATATAAAATCACTTGATAGGTTCCTAAAAATAAAAAAAGCTTCACTTAAAAAAAAGTGAAGCTGTATTCAAATTTATTTAATATGTGAAAATTAAATATTTATTAAGTAGGAGTCTTTAATTTTCTTTAACTATGAAATTCTAATATATCAATGTTAAGTTAATGTTAATTACAATTAATATAAAGACTTAAACTATTTTTATCTTACTAAATCCTATAATGTCGCTTTAATTTAATTTTCAAGGAATTTTATGCGTTTAATTATGTTTGATATGGATGGAACTTTAATAGATAGTGGAACATCTATAACAAATACAATTAACCATGTAAGAGAGAATCTAGGCTTTGAAAAAAATGGAAAAAAAATTTCATTTTAGAAAAAGTAAATGACCCAAATATAAACGCAGCGGAATTTTTTTTATGGTACTAAAGAGTTTACAGAACAACAAAAGGTACTTTTTGAAGAACATTATAATGCTAACTGTCTAAGAGATTTAGAACTATACGAAGGTATACAAAAACTAATAGATGATTTAAAATCAGACTTTACACTTGCTGTTGCTACAAATGCAAACTCAACATTTGCAAGAAAAATGTTAAACCACGTAGGGATAGGTGAACATTTTAAAACTATTTTAGGATATGACAGTGTAACAAATGCAAAGCCTCATCCAGAAATGGTGTATAAGATTTTAGATACACATAATATACAAAAAGACAATGCACAACTTATTGGCGATTCTCACAAAGATATTATGGCAGCTACTAATGCTGGAATTGACTCAGTTTTAGTAAATTGGGGGGGTTTTTCAAATCATGATGAAGATGCAATTGAAACAATTAATGAACTAGAAAATAAAATTTTTGAAAAATTTAAATAATGTTTAAAACAATAAAGAATCTATTTAAAAAAAAGAGAAGACTTTTCCATGTATTGTTTGGGATGGCAAAAAAAATGAGTTATCCAGAACTTACTCAAAAGAAAATTGATGAAATCAATACAAATCTTAAATATAAAGGTTGGATTGTTACACTAAAAAAAAGAAGAGAGTTAATACTCTCTTCTTTTTCATCTATTGAAAAGTTTTTCCTTGACCTTTTCCCATACCTTTACCACCTTGGGTATTCATTTTATTCATAAATCTTTTTTTTGTTGATGAACTTGTAACTCTTCTTTAGTAATAATACCATCGTTATTAGTATCAATATCTAAAAAAGTTGGAGAGTTACCTACGTTTCTCATCATTTTACCATTATTTGCTTTTTGAGTCATTCTTTGTTGCTTTATTGCATCAAATTCTTTTGCAGTAATAACATTGTTATTATCTTTATCATAAGCACTAAATGGTAATGGACCTTTTGTTGGTAAAGTTTCAGCGATTAAAAGAGTCGCACCAATTAAATAAAAACATGCTGTTACAAATTTTAAAGTTTTCATAACGTCCTCCTTATCTTTCTTATAATAATTATAGGATAAACTTATTAACCATATTTTAACTGAATGTTAATTCAGTCTTAAATTAATTTATACTCGATAGGAACTTTTATAGTAATTGTTTTCTTAACTTTAGGAAAATATGAAGAGGCTTTATGAATAGCATTTATTGTTGATTTTCTAAGTAATAAATGACCACTTAATGCCTTTATTTGTTTAATAGTACCATCTTCTGATAAAATAAACTCAACTAAAACATCTCCTTGAATATTCATTCTTCTAGCTCTTTTTGAATATTCGACTTGTTTTTGAATCTCTTTTTTTTATTAATAAAAGATTCTTTTTTAAAAAAAAGTCCTCTTTATAGTCAACAATAGGTGCTAAATGAACTACTTTTTGTTTAGTAATAATTACTTCCTTTATAGGTACTACAGGCTCTTGTTTAACAACTTTTTTTACTATCTCTTTTTTCTTAATAGATTTTTTCTTTACAACTTTCTCTATCTTCTTTGGCTGCTTTTTTACTATTTTCTTTTTCTTTTTAGGAATTATTTTTTTCTCAACTACTTTATGTTCTTCTTTTAAAGGTTGGGCAACTTTAGGAATAATCTTTTCTTCTTTAAAAGCTTTTGGCTCTTCTTTCTTTACTAATACTATATGGTTTAAAGATATTATTTTAGGTGGCACTTTCTTAACTTGTGTTAATTTTTCATTTGAAAAGGCATAAAGAAATACTCCAATACAAATTGAATATAAAAAAGTTGTAAGAATAAAAGAACTTAAGTATCGTATCATTTTTCTGTAACTATTGAAATATTATCAAATTGATTCTCTTTTAATAAATCTAATACAGTAACAAAAGTATCTATTTTTGCATCTTTATCACTATTTATTAAAACTTGTGTTTTCTTATCTAAACTAATTATCTTAGTTTTAAGTAACTCTATTGAAACTTCTTCTTTTCCTAAATAAAGGCTATTATCACTTTTAATATAAATAGATATATCTTCTAAGATCTGCATCTTATCTGAGCTATTTGCGTTTGGAAGAGATACAGGAATAACACCTTTTGATATAAAAGTTGATGTCATTAGAACAATAGCTAATAACACCAATAAAACATCAATAAAAGGTATTACATTTATAGAATCAAACTTCTTGATTTTCATATCTACTTTCCAAAACTTCTGCGTATCTTACTAATATGTTATAAAAAACCATTGATACAATTGCCACAACAAGTCCAACAGCAGTTGCTTTTAATGCAAGTGCTAAAGAAGCCATAATTTTTGTTGCTACAATATCACCTTCACTCATAGTCATAAATGTAAGCATAATAGCTAATACAGTTCCTAAAAGACCTATATAAGGTGAATTTGAAGCAATTGTTCCTATAAATGTAAGATTCTTGTTAAAGCTACATCTAACTGTTTTTTTATTTTTAAATTTATTAACATCAAGCTTTCTATAAAAAAAATAATCTCTCAAAAAAAATAACATCACTGCAATAAAACTCATAAAAATAAGTAATGCAATAACACCATAATCAACAAGATTTTTAAGTAATTCAATATCCATCTCTAACCTACTCTATATTTATTTTTGCTAATTGTATCAATCATTATATTAAATGATGTATGATTAGAATGATTATGATTTCCTCTTTTCATTACACCATAAGTTTTAAATACATATCCTGTATAGAAATTTAATCCCATATAAAAAAATAATTAACAATGAAGCAAAAGGAAAAGCAATTATTTTTTTTCAATCTACTTGTTTCTAATAATCTTAATCGTCCTATCATAATAATAAATGCCCAAATATACGCAATATGATTAAAAACTCTAAAAATATGCACCCAAGAATCTCTTCTTGAAGCAAGTGGTTCCATATATGCAATATCTAAATGAAAAGCTTGAATAAATGCATTTACAGTATCTGATGCATAATGATAAAAGAAAAACTCTCCCATATGTGATAAACCACCAATTATAAATAATGGCGCAAAAGCAAAACCAAGTGTATACATTGTTTTTTCATACGAAAGATTCATTATTTTTGAAGCAATAAACATTCCAATAACAGATAAAGAGACAACAATAATAACTGCATAAAGAAAAGCGAAAAGCCCTATGCTATCAATAGAACCAAAACTTATAAAACCTTCAAAATATCTTGCAGTTTTTGTCCAAATAAACTCTTCAACAATTGCACTTCTTCCTAAAGCATGGTGAAATCCCATTGTTATAGAAATTGCAGCAGTGATTAAAATATATGCCCAAACTTCAGATTTTTGAGCTTTAAATTTATTAAAAAGTGAAAAAGATGGTTTTTTTTATTTTAAAACTTACAGCCTCACAAGCACTACTACAATCCATACACAAAGTACAATCCCCCCCCATTGAATTCTTCTTATCAAAAGTAAAAGGTTTTTGTCCATATGAACAAGCAGTTGCACATTCAAAAGTTTTACAATCCATACAAGCACTTTTATAAGTTCCTAACCATGTAAAACTAACTTTTGAAAAAGCTCTAGTTAATGCACTTATAGGACAAACTGATTTACAATATGCCATATCAGAAAAAAGAAAATAAAATACAATAGCTAAAAGAGTTAATACAGTAAATACTATAGCTGTAGCCATAGGTGTTTTATAAATACCAGGAAACATATAATATACAAACCACCAGCCAATAAAAACTAATAAAAGTCCAATAAATGGATTGGCCAATGATTCTGGAATTTTTTTTCTTCAATCCAAATTTTGTAATATATTTTCCTAAGAATCCATGGGGGGGACAAATACCACAAAAAAACCCTACCTAATGTAGATAAACTAAGAACCATAAAAAAAGGCCAAAATAGACCCCCCCAGAAAAGTCCAGTTGTGAATATATTATCATTTGTAGGATTTAAAAAACCAAATATAGTTGCATATAAAATAGCAGTAATACTGCTATTTTTAGCACTAATAAAAATTTCTCATTTTTAAATAAAAATCCTAATATTGGCATACCATAGATATCATTTTTATCTCTTTTGATAAAATCAACCATAATTTAACCTTTAAAATTTATATGTATAAGTAAATATTGCAGTTCTAGGTGCCGCTGCTTGATATGTAATATCTCCTGCTAAATCTTTAGATGCTGACATAGCGTAATATTTATCAAAAACATTATTTACATTTAATTGAAAAGTGTGATTTTTATATTCATAACCTAACATTAAATCAGTTACTAAATCATATCCTTCATACTTTTGCGTATTTGCATTATCCATATAATAACTTCCCCCCCAAGTTCTTGTTTGAACTCTTGACTTAAAACCCTTATATCTAAAATCTGCAAAAAGGGCATATTGATTTTTAGGAATATATGGTAAATAATTTCCACTTCTATCAAATTGTCCATCTTCTTTAAACTCTTTAAATTTAAAGTTACTATATGTATAAGATGCTCCTAAAGAGAAGTTTTCATTTATATTATATTGACCACTTAACTCTAAACCTCTTTTTTGAGTTTTTCCTGCATTTTGATAAAATGTTGTATAGCCTTGTTTTGTTGCTGTTACTTCATCTTTTACATCATTTTGATAAACTGCAATATCGTATGAATAGTTTTTAGTTCTAGATTTTAAACCAATTTCATAATTGATACTCTTTGTTTTTTTCTAAAGTACCTTTATCTTCAACTCTATTTGTTTTAAGTTCATTATCTGTTGGGGGGGCTTGATTTGCACTTGCTACTGAAAAATATACGTTTGTCGAATCAGTTAACTCATAACTAAGTCCAATTTTTGGAGAGACTAAAGTATACTCTTCATTTATAGAGTATTTTCCATCACCTGTTTTATATGCGCCAGAACCATAACCACCCCCCCAGTTATACTCTAGCAACTTCATTTCCATCTACATCAAACTTAACTTTGTCAACTCTTAATGATAAATCAACTAACATTTTTTCTATAGGTCTAAATGTTTCTTGTGCATAAACTCCATATAAAGTAGCCTTAGAATCCTCAATATTTGCCAATTCACCTTTATCTTCTGATAGAGTTTGACCTATATTTACCTTTCCCCCCCTTCCCGCAATTGTATAATCTTCATAAGTATATTTTTTAGCATCATTTGAAATATCTTGTTTTGCAGTAATACCTGCTACTAATATCGCATCATTTGAAAATAATTTATGTTCATAATTAACTTCTAAATCTGTTCCAAAAACTTTATTATCGTCACTATCATTAATCATTGCAGTTACAGGATGAAAATGTTCCCATGAATTAAAATAAATTCTTGGCTTATAAGTTAGATTACCAACTGTTTTTTTCATATTTTGCATTAAAAAAAATAAAATCTTTGAATCCCTAGCACTATTTTGCCAAGCAGAACTTGTATCATTTTGCTCACCACTTTTTTTGAACTCTTTAAATTCACTTTCAGTCATTGAGGCAGGAAGTTGCATATCTGATTTTGTATAAGCAAATTCAGTTTCAAAAGTAGACTCATCTTCAAAAATATGTCCATATTTTAGACTTGCTTGAATAGTATCGAAGTCGTTATTTTTTCTCCATGTATTATCATTCTTTGTTGTACTTGCATTAAGTGAAATATAATTTGCTTCATCTAAAGCTTTTGATAGTTTAAAGTTAGATTGTCTACTTCCATATGTTCCTGCACCAATTTTAATTCTATTTGAACTATCATCAAATACAGACTTAGTAATAAGTTGAATAACACCACCTGTACTATTTACAGCTTGAATAGAACCTGGACCTTTTTGTACTTCGATTGACTCAACATCTTGCATATCAATAAAATCAAATCTAGTAAAAGAATCTGGATCAGTCATGGGTACACCATCTTTAATAACCATGATTTCTCTTACCCCCCCATATCTTGCTTTTAACCCAGCTCCTCTAATTATTAACTTAGGACTTGAATTATTAGTAGAACTCTCAATATTTACACCAGGAGTTGTATTTAAAGCCTCTGAAATTGTTATGATATTTTTATCTTCAATCTCTTTTTTATCTACAACTGCGATACTTTCAGTTACCTCTTTAGTCGCTCTTTCTACTTTTGTTGCTGTTACAGACATTTTATCTAGCTCTATAGTTTCATTTGCAAAAACTGATGTGCATATTGCAATAGAAGCTACTAATGATAGTTTAGATTTCATTTCTATCCTTAATTTTTTTATAAGGATTTTATATTAGATTTGTTAATTAATAATTAAGTAAGTGTTAATTTTTTTGTTAATATTTTTTTTAGTCTATAATTAAATAGTTATTTGATGAGTATTATTTATATTTTTAAGATTTAGAATAAAATTATTACCATTTTTTTTAGGTTCAATTCTTTATTGCAATTTTATTTTTATCACAAAACTCTTTTACCATAGAAAGACCTATACCATAGCCATTTTTTTGATGAATCTTCTTGAAAATATCTATCAAATATAATAAATAGATTTTTTTGTATCAATCTCTTTACCTGTATTAAAAATTGACAAATTATCATCTTTATATGAAATCTTGATTATTCCATTTTCACTAAGATTATATTTTAAGGCATTTGAAATTAAGTTATCAATAGTTTTTTTCAAATCCATTTAAATCAGTATGTAAAATTACTTTTTCTATATCTACATCAATACTAATATCTCTTTTTAAATCATCAAACTTTTCCAAACTTTTTAAAATCATCTCTTTTAAATCAAACTCAGTTACATCTACTTTATCTATCTCTTTCTTTATCTGATATTCCATATTTTCATAAAGTTTAAGTAAGTCATTAGATGCAAGTTTTATACGATTTAATCTCTTTATAGCTTTTTCATCTTCAATATTTCTCTCCAACATTTGAGTATTCATCTTTATTGTTGAAATAGGTATATTTAGTTCATGTAGAGTCTCTTTAACGGTCTTTTGTAAATTTTCATCACTTTTAAAAAGTGGTTCAAATATTGTTTTACTTAAAATTAAATATAAAAGTAGTCCTAAAGTAAGAACCACTAAAGTTATAGGAATAAAGGTCTCTTTATTAAAACCAAATATATTTGTTAAATAGTAGTTTAAAATTAGAGATAAAAGTAGTACAAAAATTATGATTATTGAATTTGTTATAATAAAATTCTTTTTTTTATAATTCAATTTTGTACCCAACACCTTTGATATTTTTTTATTTTATCTTTTCCAATAAGTTTTTTTTAGATTATTAATATAAACTCTTATGGAACCTTCACTATACTCTTCATCAAAATCCCAAAGTTTATCAATAATCATATCTTTAGTAATTATTTTATCTTTTTTTTCTAAAAATAGTTCTAATAAATCAATTACTTTTCCAGCAATATTAATATCAATTCCATTTTGTAGGATTCTTCTATTTTTAGGTTCAAATGATAGTTCATCAGTAATTTTAATTTCATCTAAAAATTTACCGCTTCTCTTAAGTAGAGATTGTATTCGTAATAAAAGCTCATCTAAATCAACTGGCTTTTTTAAATAATCATCACAACCACTTAAAAAAACCTTCTGTTAACTTCTCTTTATCTTTATATGATGTTAAGTAGATTGTAGGAGTATCATCATCAGTTTTTCTTAACTCTTTTAAAAGATCTATCCCATTTATTTTTGGAACATTGATATCAAAAAGGTATAAATCATAACTATTTTCATAACATAATTCTATAACTTTTTCGCCATCAGTTGCAGTGTGAACAAGAAAACCTTCATCTTCTAAAAAATCTTCTAAACTATCTTTAAATAACTCATCATCTTCTAAAACTAATAATTTATACAACTAATCTCCATTTTATAAAAAAATAAAAAAAACATTATATTAGGAATTAGTTAAAAAAATGTTAATTCAAATATTATATAAATCCCTATGATTTATTTACCTTTGCCTCCACCTTTTCCATTTCCACCAGAGTTGCCTTTTCCCTTTCCTCCGGCATTACTTCCTTTACTATTTGATTTACCAGCGGAACTATTTCCACTTGAGCTACCTTTTCCATTGTTAGATTTTGATGCTTTTCCAGCTAAGCCTTTTGCTTTACCATTTGAATTACTTTTTCCAGAAATACTATTATTTTTAAATGATCTAACATTTCTATTTCTTTCAATATTAGCATTTTTCTTACTATGTCCCAAACCTAATACACTTGGATGAATACCTAATTCATGTGCAATGTCACCCCCCCAACCCATACCTGATTCTCTCATAGCATTTATACTATCTATTGTTGCTCCTGCAGCTTCTGCTAAATTAGATTTAGCAGCTGATAATGTTGCTTGTGCAATATCCATTTGTTCTTGAATAGTTCCTAATTTTGCAGTTGCTACATCTAATGCCAAATTTGCTTCTGCAATTTCCGCTTCTGTTGTTGCTGCATCTAATTGTGCTTCTGCAGCTTCTACTTCTTGTAAAGCTGTACTCTCTTCTACACTTAAAGAGTCTATTTCTGTTTGAGCAGTATCAACCTCTGTTTGAGCATTTGCAACATCTTGCGCTGCTACTTCTTGAGATTTTTCTGCTAAATTTTCTGCTTTTTGAACTTGCGCAAAACTTGAAAGAGAAGGTGTCTGTGTTTGTTGTTCTGTAGTTGTTGAAGTTGTCTCTTCTTCAGCATATAATACACCTACTAAACTAACTATTAATAAAACTTTTAAAACTTTTTTCATAACTACCTCCTACTCTCTTTTCCTACAACTGTAATAAAATCAGTTGCTTCCATTAAAGTATACTTTTTGTTTTTTTATTTTTAAAATTTTTGATTTATCAAACCAACTTAGTTTTAATCTCTTTGAATCTATATCATCAAACTTTGATAATAAATATTTTTTAATAGCTATTGATTTATCTTTTGCAAGTTTTTTATTATTTAATTGATAAGTTACTATATGTATTGATTTTTTCTTATATAAAGTTAATAATCTTCCTAAAACATCTAATGACTCTTTTGCCTCATCTGTTAACTCTTTACTTAAAGGTTTAAAAGATATTTTTTTTCAAAGTAATATTTTTAAATCCAATAAGATAATTTCTATATTCAAAATCACCTCTAACATTTAAGAAATTTACAGCTTTTTTTTGCTAAATATCCTGAAGGATAATATTCTAAATATTTTTTAAATCCATCAATCTCTTCAGGGATCCTATTTAACTTATTCAAACTCAATGCAATGTTATATTGCGCAGTTTGATTAAATTCATCTAGTTTTAGTGCTAACTTATATGTTTGAATTGCTTTTTCATATAGTTTTAATTCAAAATAATTGTGCCCTAGATATGTTAATGCTTGAATATTCTTTTTATCTAAAGCTATAGCTTTTTTTTATAAGAATCATTCTCTTTTTGAAGTTCATTTAAAGTTCCATATGCAATACCTTGCCATGTGTAATATTGACTACTATTAGGATTTATTGAGATTGCTTTATTAAAGTGAAATAAAGACTCTTTTGTTTTTTTTATTTGCTAATAAAAATCTTGCATAGTAGTAATGGTTTACATCACTATTCTTATTATCATTTAATGCATCTTTAAAATGCTTTGAACCTTTACTAAAACTATTATTTTGTAAATAAAACTCGCCAACTAATTGTTTAGATACATTACATCCAGTAAAAAATATTAAAATAATAGACAAAATAAAATATTTCATATAAAATCCTTTTATATATCCTATCCAAAAAACTTAAAAATATTACTTTTTATAAATAATTACTATAAAATCGATACATATAATATTATTTTTTACAAACAAATCAATATCATTTTACGTGTTATTAATTTATTTTATCATAAAATATTGAATTATTCAATGTTATATAGGGATTTAGATGATAAGAAAATTATTTGTTGTTTTATTATTGATTATTACTGCATATTATGTAATATCACAAGAAAATATAAAGATTATTTTAGCAGGAATAGCAATATTTCTTATTGGTATGCATTTTATGGAAGATGGTTTTAAACTTTTTTCAGGAGGAACATTAGAAAAGGTTCTTGAAAAATTTACGAATAATAAATATAAATCAATATTTACAGGTTTTTTAACCACTTCTATTGTACAAAGTTCGTCACTTATTTCTGTAATAGTAATATCTTTTCTTTCTGTTGAACTTATCTCTTTAACTCAAGGTATTGCTATAGTTTTTGGCGCAAACTTAGGTAGTACAACAACAGCATGGATTGTTTCATCTTTTGGATTAAATCTTAAAATATCACTTTATGCAATGCCAATGATTATCTTTGGTGTTTTATTTAGATTTTCAAAAAAATAATACTTATGTAGGATTTGGAAACATTCTTCTTGGTTTAGGTTTTATATTTCTAGGTATCTCATATATGAAAGATGGTTTTGATACACTAAGAAGCGCTATAGACTTAGCTGCTTATTCAGTCGATGGATTCTTAGGTATATTTATTTATATAGTTATTGGAGCAATTGCAACTGTCGTTATTCAATCAAGTAGTGCAACTATGGCAATTATAATTACTGCTCTTGCAGGTGGGAACATTCTATATATAGACGCTCTTGCTCTTGCAATTGGAGCTAATGTAGGGACAACAGTTACTGCTGTTTTAGGTTCTATAACTTCAAATGAAAATGGTAAACGATTAGCCTTTGGACATTTTGTATTTAATATAATAACTGGACTTATAGCTGTGGTTTTAATTTATCAATTAAAAGATTTAGTTGACTTTATTGCTCCTTATTTTGCAATTGATGAAGAAAACTATTCTATGAAACTCGCACTTTTTCATACTATATTTAACCTACTTGGGATTATTGTATTATTTCCATTTATTGGTCTAATTGTTACTATGTCTCAGAAGTTTATTTCAGATAAGATTAAAAAAATCATCTAAACCAAAATACCTTGATAAAGCAAATATCAAAATTCCATATAATGCTATGATTTCAATACAAAAAGAGGTTATTCATCTATATGATAATGCACAAAAAGCTATTCTTCATGCAATATCAATACATACTCATGAATTAAATACCAAAGAGGATATTAAAACCATTATAAATAAACCTGTTACTAAAATTGATACTAATCTAAATGATTTTTACCAAAATGAAATAAAATCTCTTTACAGTGATATTATTGAATTTGCTCTTATTTCTCAACAAAATATGAATAAAAATCAAACTAAATATGTTGCAGAATTAAAACTTGCATCAAATATTATTGTTAAAATTTTAAAAGATACAAGAGATATACAAAAAAAATATAGATTTTTATCTAAATAGTAAAAATGAATTTATAAAACAAGAATATCTACAAATAAAAGAAGAACTTGCTATATTTATATTTGAAATAAATCAATTAAAAAAAGAGTCATAATGACGAACTTGAAATCTCAACACAATTACAAATAGATAAAGATAGATTAAAAAAATTTAGATATTATCAATAGTGGAAGAATTGAGGATTTAATTAGAAATGAATTAATCACTTCTAAAATGGCTACATCACTAATAAACGATTCTACAAGTGCTTATAATATATGTACAAATTTACTAAGAATTGGTAATATTCTGTTTATAAAAGATGAAAAAAATCAGATTATTAGGAGAGTTAGATGAAGCTTAAAAAAAACTAAAAAAACAGTATAAAAGAGTTCTTTTCTCTTGATAAGGAAGCACTTTTAGAGAATAAAAATCAGATTAATGAACTAATGATAAAACTCTATGAAAAAAAAGAAAAAATATAGAAAAAAAAGATAAAAAAAATGTAATGAATGTGAAGAAAAAAAAGAGTTAAATAAAAAAAATTTAAAGCCATTAATAAACTAATAAAAAAAAGCTAAGAAAAACTTTTAAAGACTATTTAAAATCTTTAAAGTTTTGTCTTAATCCTTCATAAGCAATAATTGATACAGAATTTGCAATATTCAAACTTCTTGCATCATTTGTCATTGGAATAGTGATACATCCACTTTCATTTTTTTTGCTAGTAATTCTTCTGGAAGCCCGGCATCTTCTCTACCAAAGTATAAATAGTCCCCCCCTACTTTATACTCAGCATCAAAATATACTTTTTTTAGTCTTAGTTGTAGCAAAAAAATGTCTTTCATTTAAAGGATTTTTTTTAGCCAGAATTCTTCAATATTTTCATATTCATGAACTTCTAAATCATACCAATAATCAAGCCCTGCACGTCTTACTTCTTTTTCTGTAATCTCACCAAAGCCATATGGCTTGATTAAATGAAGTTTACAGTTCATCGCAAATGCTAATCTTCCAATTGTTCCAACATTTCCTGGGATTCTAGGTTCTAATAAAACTATATTAAACATATTATAAAATTACCGTCTTATTACCAAATACAAATACTTTATCTTCAAGTAGTAGTTGTAAAGCATTTGAAAGTACAACTTTTTCTACATTTCGTCCTGCTCTTCTCATATCTTGCCAAGAAAAAGTATGATCTACTCGGACTACATCTTGAGAGATAATTGGACCTTCATCTAAATCATCAGTTACATAATGTGCAGTAGCACCAATAATTTTCACACCTCTATGATGTGCTTGTTTATATGGATTTGCTCCAATAAATGCTGGTAAGAAAGAGTGATGGATATTTAAAACTTGTTGAGGAAAAGTTTCAACAAATTTTGGAGTTAAAATTCTCATATATTTTGCTAAAACTATAAGTTCAGGCTCATACTCTTTAATTTGTTCAATAATTAAATCTTCATGAGCTTCTCTTTCCATATTATCTGCACTAATACAATGAAATGGAATATCAAATTTTTCTACTAAATCTTTTAAATAATCATGATTAGCAATTACAGCTTTGATATTTGCATCTAATTCACCATCTAGATACCTTATAAGCAAATCTCCAAGTACATGAGACTCTTTAGTAGCCAAAATTACAATATCTTTTTTTAGATTTTTCATTTAATTTAATTCTAGAACATTCTGGTAAAACTTCATTTAATTCTTTTAAAAGTATATTTTTATTTACATTTCCAGAGATTACAGTTCTCATAAAAAAATTTATTTGATTCTTTATCAACATATTCAGCATTTTGTTCTATATTTAGATTATTTGCAAAAAGGATTTTTGAGACATTGTAAACAAGTCCTTTTGCATCGATAGTATCAATTAGAAGTATGTATTCTTTCATTTTTGTCCTATATAACAGTATTATTTCAATTTAACTTGAAATAATACCATTAATTAGATTTAAATCATTTTAGATAGTTCTTCTTTGTAAGACTCTAGATCAAAATCTTTTACTCTTGCAACGCCTGAATCAACAGCAGCTTGTGCAACAGCAGAAGAGACTTCAACAATTAGTCTTTTATCAAATGCTGTAGGAATCACATAGTTTTTTTGAATAAGATAAATCTCCAAAGATCTCTTTTACATAATCAGGAACTGGTTTTTTTAGCAAGTTCAGCAATAGCATGAGCTGCTGCTTTTTTCATTTGCATATTAATCTTTTTAGCTTGTACATCTAATGCACCTCTAAAAATAAATGGGAAACCAATTACATTGTTTACTTGGTTAGGGAAATCACTTCTTCCTGTTCCAACAATAGCTTTATCTCTAATTGCTAAAATCTCTTCTGGAAAAAGTTCAGGAGTAGGATTTGATAATGCAAATACAATAGGTTCATTTGCCATAACTGCAATATGTTTTTGAGTAAAAGTTCCTGGTCTTGATAATCCTAAAACAACATCTGCATCTCTAAATGCATCTAATTTAGTCATTGCTTCAGGTGTTGAGAACTCTTTTTTAAATTTATTTAAATCATCTCTTTGATCATGAATAACACCTTTAGAATCACACATAAGAATATTTTTTACACCAACAGCTCTATACATTCTTGCACAAGAAATTGCAGCAGCACCAGCACCAACAACAACTACTTTTAAATCTTCTAAATTCTTTTTGATAATATCACAAGCATTGATTAATGCTGCTGTTGTAATAATAGCTGTTCCATGTTGATCGTCATGCATAACTGGAATATCTAACTCTTCTATAAGTCTTCTTTCAATTTCAAAACACTCTGGTGATTTAATATCTTCAAGATTAATTCCACCAAATGTTGGAGCAATTGCTTTACATACATCAATAAATTTTTCTGCATTTTCTTCATCAACTTCAATATCAAATGAATCAATTGCAGAAAACTTTTTAAACAGTACAGACTTCCCTTCCATAACTGGTTTTGCTGCTAAAGCTCCAATGTTACCAAGTCCTAATACTGCTGTACCATTTGTTATAACTGCAACCAAGTTTCTTTTTGCAGTATATTTAAATGCATTTTCTGGATTTTCTTCAATCTCTAAACATGGATG